>Ga0137403_10003144_pt1 | contig 19925 bp, 14 predicted proteins | sample CZOMad2_1_16fung_FD_122057 | JGI IMG/M metagenome (GOLD analysis project Ga0137403, IMG submission 122057) | Vadose zone soil fungal communities from Angelo Coast Range Reserve, California, USA - CZOMad2_1_16fungal (Hybrid Assembly) | ecosystem: Environmental > Terrestrial > Soil > Vadose zone...
TATCCACTTCGTCGCCACGTTCCCCGACAAAATCATCATCGATGAAACTGTGACCATCGCCGCCGATCCCGCCTTCACTCCCACTAAGGCTGATCTCGAGCGCTCCGCCCGAACCGGCGCGAAGGTTCACGGCGCGAAACTTTCGCTCACCAAGCTGGCTCCGAAAAAGTGGTCGTACACCCTGCAATATCACGTTCCCTACAACGTCATGTCTTCGGAACTGCGCCAGAAGCTTCAGCCCGCAACCAATCACGCCGCCGATTTCTTTACCCTCGTACCGAACGCTTGGGCGGGCGATGCGGAGGCAACCGGTGAAGGCGTGATCTCCATCATCGCCAACTACACGGCCGAAGCCTACAAAGACATTGACTTCACGCACATTAAAAGTTGGTCGGAATTGGAACTGGAAGGCGTCGACAACGCCAAAAGTCTCGGCGCAGACGTGCCGCTCGCATTGTTCGATTTCCTCGAAGACACCGCGCAGATGACCCTGTGGCAGTCGGAACTGAGCAAGCTCAAAGACTGCGCCAAGAATCCCACCAACCCGCTAACCCAAAAAGCTCAGCTCGACCCCGCCACCTACAAGAACGAAGTCGTGAATCAGGTGGTGGACGCCCAAGAAGACGTAGCGTGGACCGCGGTCCCGTCGTTAGCCAGCGATGTTGCCAATTACGTGTCGCATTTCCTCCCCTTCGGTTCAGGAGTCGCCGTTGGTTTCATTTTCAGCACGCAGGACGAGGCGATTGGCCAGTATGCTGACGGCACAATTGAAAGCGCAAAGCTGGCCGTCGTCCCCTGCGAAGAACGCCCCTCAGCGGGCGCAAGATTTGAATACGTCTATCATCACGAGCGAAGCGGTGCCTACGTCGGAACCGTCGACGGAAATGCCTCAGGAGACTTCGATATCAGTGCCGATCCCTACGGCGTCGGAGTCTACGGCGGCGAGGGCAGCGGGAAGTTTGAATGGAACGAGCATGGCCGCGACACGGTCACCAAGAAGACCGACACCGTTCACAGATTCGGCGACGTCGAGGTGAACGTCGCCGGCAATGGCCCGCCAAGAGCCGCCACTCTGAAAATAACTATTCACGGGGAACAGCTCACGGACATTAGCAGCTGCACCGGATGCCAATTCACCGGTCCAACTCATCAGGAGGGGACCAACTCCGCGATCACGAAAGTCTGCACCTTCCCCACGGTAGACCTCGCCAAGGGAGGATCCTACACAGCAGCAGATGCAGATCTGGAACCCGGCGCCGGCAAATGCAAAATCACCCTTCCAGCCATGCCCGCCCCATAAGGTTCTGTGCAACTCTGTGTTCTGGGAACCTTCCGGGGAATCTCCGGGGTGCCCCATTCAAGCCTTCCTTTGGCTTGAGTGGGGAACTGGAGCAAAATCCCTGCACGATCTCGTGTTTTGGAAAACCACCCGACACGGTAGAGCTGGCCTTCAGGCCAGCGTCAGGCTTTATTACCGTTGGGGCTTTAGCCCTAGCACCCAAAGGGCAAAAAGTAGCCCCGTTTTCACGGGGCCACCACAAAAGAGGCTAGGAGGCGGGATCAGCTCAGGCAGGCGAAGCAGCGAGGAATGATCGAGGATTTGGGATAGGGGTCCAAATACGTGGTACGACCTCTTTTCTGCCTCTCCCAGTGTGCATCTATTACGCCAAAAGTAACCCCTCGAAAGCGTTCGGAGGCCATTTCGTAAGTCATTGATAAATAATGCTTTGCGATCCCCGCCAAACGGCAAGGCCGTCGCAATCCGGAACACCGAGTGCAGTCCTGTGCATATCCTAGCCCTATCTCTTGCAGGTTGGGGTTTTACGCAACGGAAAAGGCGCCGCAAAAGCGGCGCCTTTCCACTAAACCTAACCGAGTTTTAGCTAGCCTTGTCGCTAACGGTGCGCAGCTTTTCCGGTAGGAAGTGATACGGAGGCCACGGCCCACTCAGCACCAGCTCGCAGTTCTTGAACTGCCGCGTGGCCATGCTGTAGCGGTTCTGATATTTCAAAACCGACTTACTATCAATCAGGTGCGCAATGTCCAGCAACATGCCGTTGGAATCCACTTTCCGGCAGCTCACATCAGCTTCCAGCGGATTGAACAGCTTCTGCATCTGCACGGTCAGCGTCCGGGCTTTACTCTGTCGTTCGCGGTCCTTGGCAGCCTTCACCCGTAGCTTGCTCAGGTAGTCGCCACCGGTAGTCCGGGGCAGGGGCACGTCGTCAATCACCTGCTTCAGCGAGCCATCGCGCACAATCAGCTTGATGTGCATCTCAGCCTTGCCGCGAAGCTGCTCAACACTCTTGCCAAACGCCCGCCGGTTCGTTCGCACAGCCTGCCGCAGGGCATCATCGCTGTCAAAAATCGTCCCAAACTTGAAGGGAAGCACGGTCCCCTGCCGGAAACACGCCCCCACCACCCGGGCATGCTCAATCAGGGATTTGTGGTCGAAAGGGGCTTCGGTTCGGTCGTATTCGCTAACAATCACCGCGAACTCGCCGCTAGGGTACCCAAAGACCGGAACGTCATTTACGCCTTGCACACCGTCGAGAAGGAAGGGCTTGCGGGACCGAACTCCATTGGAAAGCGTTTGCAACTCCGTAAGGCAATAAGCGTACCAAGGCATTGCGGGTTTACCTCCGAGCCAGGGGGATACCGAGCTCCAGCCAGATCACGAGTTTGCTTCGTTCAACCTGAGAAGAAAAGGCAGTTGTCTAATGAGGTTTAGGCCAATTCGTTGATCGGCCCGACGCAGAGTCTATGCGGGAGATTCAAATTTTGCAACAGATTTACGGCAACTTTGTAAAGAAATGTTGCATCCAAGGCGGGAAAAATTCGCAAGCAATCGAAATGCCAAGGACGATAAAGTAAACGTTTGTCAAGCGGCGAATGGCGCGGGAAAGCACTGAAGTAACAAGGAGTTAGCTGCGTCTATTTTTCTTTTTTCGGCGGGGTTTTCTTTTCGGCGGCATGGTTCGCGTGGTTGACGCGGTCGGCCAGCTCCATCAGCGCCACGCGGCGCATTTCGTCGGCCGGGGCGGGCTTGCCTGTCCAGATCTCAAACTGCCTGGCGGCCTGCTGGACAAACATTTCGATCCCTGGAATCACTTCGGCCCCGCGCGCGCGTGCGGCCTTCATCAGCGGCGTTTCCAGGGGGTCGTAGACCATATCGAACACATACTTTGCCTTGATTTCTTCAGGCTTGAGCGGGGAGTCTTTGGAATTCCCCATCCCTACCGGGGTGGCATTGAGAATCACGTCAAACGTGAGTTTTTTCAGGTCGGTTTTCTTCAAAACTCTCACCCGTGCCGACTTAGCAAGCTTCTGGGCCTTGGCGGCTGTGCGGTTCAGGATCCAGACCTCGGCGCCACGCTCTTTGAGGCCAAATACTGCCGCGCGAGCAGCTCCGCCTGCACCTAGAACCAATACCTTGGCTCCGGAAAGCGGGAGCTTATGTTCGAGCGGCCGGACGACGCCAGCTACGTCGGTATTGAAGCCATAGAGCTTGCCATCCTGGCCGCGGACCACCGTGTTGCAGGCGCCGGTCTTTGCGGTATAGGGGTCGGTGTTGTCCAGGTCTTCCAGAATCTCCCGCTTATAGGGCATGGTGACGGAGAGCCCGGAAATGGGGATATCTTTCATGCAGGCGCGTAGGTCCTTCATAGTCTTTGCGTGCAGACCGAGGTAGACGGCATTCACGTTTTCGCGCCGAAAGGCTGTGTTCATAAGCAGAGGCGACAGGGAGTGTGCCACTGGATCACCTGCAACGCCATAAACGCGCGTGGCGGTGTCGACCTTGTCGACGCGGTAAATGTCGCGCAGCATTTTGGCGGTGACCTGGCCCGGGGCCGTCTCCTCGCCAGCCATGGCGGAGGCGAAGGTAAAGATGCTGCCCGCCCGTAGACCCAGGACTCGGCTGATAATTCCCTGCTCTCCCATGCAGAGGCCAATCAGCGAATGCTTGTAGCTCTCTTTTTCCAGGAACTTCATCATGACCACGTTGTCGTGCAGCGTGGTGGCGGTGCCAACGATTTTGTAGAAGTCAGCTTGGAGGCCTTCCATGGTGGCGAGGGTTTCTTCGAGCTTCTTGGTCGCACGGAAGTCGTGGTGGGAGAGAATTAACGCCGCACGCTCGCGCAATTTCTTGAGTCGCGGAGGCTTAATCTTCTGAGCAGTTTCAAGCTCAAGATCGACGAGCTGGCAGCCAACTTCGGCCGCTTTGGCGAGGATATCGAGCTCCGCTGCGATGGGTCCGCGGAACTTGCCGCCGTTGGCAACGCGGCGACAAGTGGCGATGGCGTAGACGTGGGGGTGATAGTCCAGAAACTCCTGCAGTGGCTTCATCGCGAGGAGCGGCTTGGGGAGATAATCTAATCTGAACTCAACAAAGGGGTTATCTCGGACCAGAGACTCCGCCTTCTGGACCATTTCGTCGGGAGAGTGGCCAACCACGACTACGCAAACCTTCGGCAGTTCATGCGGCCGGATGCGGGGAACGAAGGTGGGCGATACATTCATGGAAATCTTTAGAATAGCGCGTCAGCATACAGACCTGCGCCCCTAGATGCAACATTCGATTCACATTTCTTTCATTTTCCCGGCATTTTCCCAAAGGGGAGGGCGTGCCCAATACCGTCGTAACCTTGACCCCCCTGTACCCACGGGGTAACTTTCGAGGGTAAGCCCTTTTGTGGCAGCGAGTTAGGTGTGCCTCGCCGCAGGCGGTTCCGGGGCGCAAATTTGGAGGTAACATGAAGAAAACAGGGTGGTTGCTGGCTTTGCTGGCCTTGACGTCAGGAGCACTGACGACAAGCCTTTCGGCGCAGAGCGATAGCGCGGCGGTCGGGACCGGCGTGATCGAGACGGAGAACAGCGTGACCTTCCCGCTGGAGCGCATGAGACAGCCGACCTATGCTGACGAATACTGCGCCGGCTTCCTCAACAAAGACGTGCTCCCGAACGCGAATTACGTAATTGGCGCGCTGGACAGCCCCAACACCAGTAAGTTCGTGCTGGGAGATGCCGTCTATCTGGCCGGCACGGGCTACGCGACGGGACAGCAGTTCACGGTGGTGCGCGAACTGAGCAACGCGAATGAAGACCCAGCGTTTACCGGACAGGATAAGCTGCTCAAGGCAACGGGCCATCCTTACGCTGAACTCGGCCGCATCAAGGTCCTGGACACTCGCGGCCACACGCCGGTCGCTCAGGTGGAATACAGCTGCGAACCGATGGTGCCGGGCGACACGCTGATTCCGTTTGTGGAAAAAGCGCATGTGACGCTGCGCGAGGCAGGACGCCTCGACCGCTTCCTTCCGGCGAACAGCAAGACCACTGGCCGTTTGGTCTTGGCACGCGATTTCGATACCTTCCTGGGAATGGGTGCGAAGGTTTATGTCAACGTGGGATCGAACCAGGGCGTGAAAGTAGGCGATTATTTCCGCGCCGTGCGGCCGTACTGGCTGGACCGCGATGATGAAGTGGATTCAATCTCGCTGGAAGCGCGGGTTGTGGAAGATACGCAAAAGAATCCGCCCTCACTAGAACCGGTCCTATTCGGCAAGAACGGCAAAGGTCCGGTGATTCACATGGCCGACTATCCTCGGCGCGCAGTCGGAGAGATGGTGGTGTTGAGCGTGACGCCAACGTCGTCGACCGCGATGGTGATTTTCGCGCTGGAGGATTTGCATCTCGGAGATTTTGCGGAGATGGAATAGATTGCAGTTTGTGTTGGAGCGGGGAGAGGAAACTCTTCCCGCTTTTTCTTTGCTTTCACCACCGAGACATTGACACGGAGAAAGTCGCGTCTTCGGCGGTCGGGACGACGCTTAGGGGGACGGCTATGGGTGGTCAATATCGAGTGATGGCTGCGGCCGGTTGCTTGCTATTCTCGTTATGCGCCGGAACCCAGGCGGGTGATGCCCGCAAAATAATATTGCCGAATCCGCAATTGATTCATTGCCATGCGGCGAACTGCTCGCAGTTGTGGAAACAGGATCCGGGCGATGTTGGCGCGGTTTATCCCTCACAGGTTCTGACTGACCTTGTTAACGGCGAGGTCGTAGGACTCACCGCTGTTTACGACAAATCGGTATCGACGAAGGAACTCCAGGCAGTCCTCAACACGCTTTACGGCAAGTGGGCGCTGCATGGCATACAGGTATGGCGAGTGAAACCGGAGCGAATCGCAATTTCGATCGCCGATGGGGAGGACGGAGCAAAAGAGGTAATCTACTTGAAATTTGGCACGTACAGCGACCTCATGCCTACCGCGCATCTCAGTTGCTGCAAATAGCGCGAGGAACTCCAAAAAAGTGCGGCATGGGTGGATCTCATGGATTTTTTTCTGAATCTTAGATCGTCCCCGACAGCCAAAACCACCCGAGAGCGATGGCCACAACCGATACGGCATATTGAACCCAACGGGAGTAGGTCCTGTGTGCCTGCCCTCCTTCGCTGGTTATCTTAGACATCTCGATATACGGCGTCATTCCGCGGCGGAACCAGCCCTCGACCTCAACCTGTTGGCCAATGAAGCTGTCGGCCTCGGACACTCCGAACATGAAACGCGCGAAAGGGATTGACTGGCGGTAAAGCACGAAGATAATTCCGGTTGCGTCGCGGAGCACCAAGTCCGGGCTCCAGAAGGCTCCGGGAACGCCGCGCCCGAGAATTGTGCCGGTCAGTTTTACCGCTCGGGGAAGCATTTGAGAAACCTCCATGTCTTCCAGGAGCCTGCCAACGGTAGCTGCCTCGAAGCTGCCTCCGTAGCGATAGAGAGTGCGGAGAATCCAGAACACGCCGGTAGACATCAAGAGCACGGGCTTCATACCAGGGGGCAACGTGACACCGAGAGACGTGAGCAAGTCTGACTGCCACCAGATGGTAAGCATAGCGAAGCTGGTCAGGAACGGAGCCGCCCAGAGCACTACCTCGAGGGGAAACAGTCCCCACCGGATTCGGTTGTCCTGCGGCAACTGGTATCGCGAGGACTGGTGCATGGCGGAAACTTGCTGATTCAGTTCCCGAACGCGCAGTGCTGTCAAAGGATGGGTCGAGTTCATTTCGTAGAGCCGGGCCCAGGGGTTGACTAAATCCCATTGCATGACGGCGGCTGCCTCAGCTGGATTTGCACTCAAGGCCAGCGCTGCACCGGACCGGATGTTGGAGATCCCCATCAAAGCCAAGCTGCCGCCGAGACGGTATTTCCGCCGGCCCTCCGCCTTCTGATCTTTGCTGCCGTTGGCCATGGCTTCGCGGTACTCGCCTTCGGTCCTCACCATGCCGTAGGCGATTTTCACCAAGGCGGAAGAAAGAGCATCTGGATCGCGAGTTACTTCAGCGGCATAGTGATCGGCCCAATATTCGCGGGTGCGGTTCAGCATCAAAACGATAAATTGACTCAGCAAATAGCAGAGATACGCTGTGTATGCCACGGCGCGAAGATTGTTGATGCGGTCGGTGAAAACATAAATCTGGTAGAGGAGAAGCGGCGCCAGTGCGGCCAGGGTCATTACGAGAAAATCCAAGTGCTCAATGTGGCCAATCTCGTGAGCGAGAACGGCGTTGGCTTCCTCCGTTCCAAGAACTTCGAGGAGCCCGGAAGTGACCACGACACTGGCATCGCTCCGGAGGCGTCCGAAAGAAAAGGCATTGGGTGTACCGCTTTGAATGATTCCGATGCGAGGCACCTTCAGGCCACGTTCGGCGCAGAGCTTCTCAATGAACTCGCGATTGCGTGCTGGTAGCTGGGAGCCGTTGTCATCCCATGAAATGGAGAGAATCGTCTCGATAATCCATGGGCCAATCAGATACTGGATGCCGACGAAGACGACTGGAAACGTGAGTGCCAGCCAAAGGGGCACGCCCTCCCGCTTGAGGTACATATCCCCGACGGCGAACACCAAGCCATAGAGGAAAAGCAGGATCACCAAAGAGCGCGTAAGGAACTTCACTCGCAGCCTCCGGATAGGCCCAGAGCGTCCTTACATCTTGGGCCTGAGAACATCGTAATTCTATAACACGGAACAAGATTGCGGTGTCGGTGCGCGCCAAGGTCTAGTGCGAGGAAACATCCTTGCTCTTTTCGTGAAGGTCGGCCATTCGGGCGAGGGTGGGCACCGCAATCTTCATAAGGTAGGTCTCGGGGTTAACTCCAATGGAGTCGGGTTCCGGGTCGTTCAGAAATTGCATCGCCTCGATATCGTCCATACCCTGCAAGAGCGCCCTGCAAATGCGGTGCACTTCATCCATGACGCGGCCATTCACTCATCACAGGAGAAGGCCGCGCCTCCGCGCAGGAGGTTGAACGCAGGGACGAAGCCGTTCATCACAACCATTACAGCGCCGGACACCTGCATTCGCCACCACCCCCGAAAATCATTTACTTTGAAGGGGCGTGTCTGGAGATTCCTTTTCATGATGGTGTTACGGCCCCGGCGGTTCACAACTGCTCTTTTAACTCTTATCCTGGCGTTATACTCGGCAGCATTATCCCAGAATCCGTCCGCTCCGCAGCCCGCTCCGCTGCCCCCGGCAATCCCAACTCCTGTCGACAAGCCCTATCCCGGCACCATCGGCCTCCAGGTCGATCTCACGGATACAGCCCGCAGCATCATGAGCGTGCACGAGACCATTCCCGTGGCAACCGGCCCGCTCACGTTGCTGTACCCGCAGTGGATTCCCGGTGATCACTCACCTACGGGACCACTCTCAAAACTCGGCGGACTCACGATCACCGCGGACGGCCAGCGCATCGATTGGGTGCGCGACCGCGTCGATGTCTTCGCGTTCCACGTCATCGTTCCGCGTGGCGTCAAATCCTTGGCGGTGGATTTTCAGTTTCTCTCGCCCGTGCGCAGCCGGGATGGGCGGGTTACTTTCTCCACCGAAATTGCGGACATGGCTTGGGACATGGTGGTTCTCTATCCAGCGGGACACTTCGCTCGCCGCATCCAAGTTTCTCCCAGCGTAAAGTTGCCGGAAGGCTGGCATTTTGCCTCCGCGCTCGCTGTAGCAACGCAAAGTGGAAATCTTGTCCAGTTCCAGGAAACGAATCTTGAAACGCTGGTCGATTCTCCGGTTTATGCCGGAATTCACTTCCAGCGCATCGACCTGTCGCCAAGCCCATCCGATCCGGTCTACCTCGATCTCTTCGGCGATACGCCCGCGGCCATTGCCATCACTCCCGAGCAGATCGAACTCCATCGCAATCTCACTCGGGAAGCGGAAAAACTCTACGCCTCGCATCACTACGGCCACTACGACTTCCTTTATCTGCTCAGCGACAAAGTCGGTGGCGTCGGACTTGAGCACCATCAATCCAGCGAGGACGGCTCCCGGGCCAGTTACTTTACCGACTGGGCCGGCAGCGTCGACGACCGCGACCTACTTGCCCACGAATACACACATTCCTGGAATGGAAAATTCCGCCGCCCCGCCGATCTGTGGACGCCCAACTTCAATGTTCCCATGCAGGATGACCTGCTCTGGGTCTATGAAGGCATGACGGAGTATTGGGGCTTCGTTCTCACTGCCCGTTCCGGACTGAGCCCGGCCGCCCACATTCGCGACCGCATGGCCATGATCGCCGCCAACTTCGATCTCAGCCCCGGCCGAACGTGGCGTCCGCTCATCGATACCACCAACCAGCCAACAGTCTCCCAGCGTGCGCCTGTGAGCTGGGTGAGTTGGCAGCGTCCCGAGGATTACTACGACGAAGGCCTGCTCATCTGGCTCGACGCCGACACCAAAATCCGCGAAATGAGCGGCCGCACGAAATCGCTCGACGACTTTGCCAAGCTCTTCTTCGGGGTCGATAACGGCAGCTTCGTTCCTCACACCTACATCTTCGATGATGTGGTGGCCGCGCTCAATCAAGTTCAGCCCTACGATTGGGCCACGTTCCTGCACACGCGCGTCGACCAACTTGCCCCTCACACTCCGGAAGACGGCTTCACCCGCGGCGGCTACCGCCTGACGTATAGCGACACGCCTCCCGATTGGCTGAAGCACGTGGAGGAGTCGAATGTCCCGCCCAGCGCCGATTTCTCGTGGTCGCTGGGATTCAGCGTCGGCGGTGAGGACGCGTTGGCCAACGTGTGGTGGAACAGCCCCGCTTTCAAGGTGGGCATCACGCCGGGAATGAAACTTGTGGCTGTTAACGACGAGGCCTACAACGCGAATCGACTCCGCGAGGCCATCGTGCTAGCTGAGAAGACCGCGACACCCATCAAGCTGCTGCTCCGCCGCGAGGACCATTTTCAAACCGTCAGTCTCGACTACCACGGTGGCTCGCGCTATCCCAAACTCGAACGCATCGAAGGCGCGGTCGATTTGCTGGATGCGATTCTGGCGCCGGCGAAGTAGGGGATCGGAAAGAGAGGAGGTGTTCGTGATGCGAAGAATCTTGATAGGAACGATCCTGGTGATCTTCACGGCTGCGAATTCCCTTGCAGGTGACGCTTCAGTACTGCGATTTGACCGCATCGGTCCAATTAAGATTGGCATGAGCCTGGCTCAACTGAACTTGGCTCTCCAGGAAAGATTCAAGATGCCTCCTGCAAGAGACGATCAAGCATGCTTTTACGTCGATTCTAAGAAACACCCTCACATCAACTTCATGATTCTGGAGGGGCGGCTCGCGCGCATTGATGTAGAGACCGCCAGCGTATCCACCGCCGCAAGCATTAAGATTGGCGATTCTGAAGCGCAAGCTTTGCGAGTATACGGCTCCAAGATGAAAGTCGAACCGCATAAGTACACCGAGGGGCACTACTTAACCGTGCGATCCTCGACAGGCACCTACGGAATTAGATTCGAGACAGATGCGGGCAAGATCACGACCTTCTACGCTGGCAGTTACGAAGCGATCCAGTACGTCGAGGGCTGCGAATAACGGGGTGGTCCATCAACACCGCTCAGTTCGTATAGGATTCTCGAATGAACGCGACGATCAGCGCGGCGATTCCCGTGTTACCTGCTGCCGATACAGCCGAGTCCTTGCATTGGTGGACGGAAATATGTGGCTTCAAAGAGGTCTTCCGTGACGGGACCCCACCAAACTACGTCGGTATCAACCGCGGCGGGGCCTCCCTGCACATCTCTGGAATGACCGACAAGACACTGGCACGAAAAATTGGAGACCAGACCATGGTGCGGTTCGTCGTAACAGGTATTGAAGCCATCTACGCCGAATACCAGGAACGAGGCGGCAAAGTGCATCCCAACGGTTCTCTTCAAACCAAGCCTTGGGGAACGAAAGAGTTCGCTGCGATCGATCCGAATGGTGTGTGCGTAACCTTCCAGGAGCAAGCTAGCTAACCAGTTCTAGGTTGTACTCTCGTTTCGCTCCCTTCCGTTGCTTTCGCTTGCTTACTGGGCGATAATCTTGATCATCCGGTGGTGCCCCTAATCCTGCCCCGGAATCGGCCCGGTTTCTTTCTCGGGTTCATACAGTCTCGGATCAAGCAGTGACACTGCCCAACTACATTACGTTCAGCCGGATCGTCGCCGTGCCGCTGTTCATGTGGCTGGTTCTGACGCCCCGTCTTTCCAGCGCTACGGGCGAAAAAGAGGCTCTGGCGGCCCTGGTGTTCATCGCCGCCTCCATCACCGATGGGCTCGACGGCTACCTGGCCCGGCGCCGTGGACAAGTCACCACGCTCGGCATGTTGCTCGACCCGCTCGCAGATAAGCTCCTCATCACCGCTGCTCTGGTTACGCTGGTCCAGTTCAACCCGGCGATGGTTCCCGCCTGGATCGCGGTGCTGGTCATCGGCCGCGAATTCCTGGTAAGCGGACTGCGCGGGATCGCGTCTTCCGAAGGCTTCACCATCGAAGCCAGCGACCTCGGCAAATACAAGATGTTCGTCCAGATTGTGTCGGTCGTCGCGGTCATCCTCGACCACCGCTGGCACGCCTGGCATCTCGGTCCCGTCACGGTTCCCGTCCACTGGATTGCGCAAATTGCCGTTTGGGGCATGATCGCGTTATCCCTCTGGTCGGCCATCGATTACTTCACGGCATTCTGGTCGAAAATCGATCGTCAGGCCGTCAAACGCCGCCGCCGGGCGTTCGTTCTCAGCCGCCGCAAAGGGGTCGTCGCACCGAGCAGGCAGCCCAGCTCATAGGCGCGCGGATAAATCGATGTCCGCTCATCCAACGGATCCCTACGCGATATGGGTGGGCAGGTTCAAAGTGGTTCGGACGCATGCGTTTCCTAATCGTTACCGCCCTCGCCTTTGTGACGATTTTGGAACCTACCAGTCTGATCGCCGCCCCGCAAGCACAAGAGCAGATGAAGGAAGTTGGCCGTATCCTGCGCCAAGCCAGCGATCTGCTCGGGAGCATTTCGGAGCGGGATCGACAAGGCCTCGAAGTGGGTATTGTGGCCGAACGGGCCCGTTCGGGAGACCTTGATGGCGCGCTCGCGGAAGCTCAACTCTTGCAGCGACCCGAGGCGAAAAAGCAGGCGCTTGGTTGTATCGCTAATGCCATGGACTATTCGGGAAACCTGTCCGGCGCTCTGAGTCTGATCGGCACCTTGGACGAAAGTCAGAGGGGTTCCTTGTACGCGACCTTGTCCGGTTTCCATGCAACTAGGGGAGACCTAGAGGGCGCGCTCCGGATTTCGAGCCTTATCCAACGGGACCCAACCGATTTGGTGCACAGCCTCCTGCAAATTGCCAAGGAACAGTCGAAATCTGGGGATCAAGCGAGCGCGAAAAGCACTCTGGGCGGGGCGTTCGGCATTGCTGAGAACGCTCTAAAAGAAGATCCCAACATCCCAACCTTGTTCATGGCAATCGCCCTTGCGCAATCCGAAATAGGAGAAGCCACCGGAGCTGAAACATCCCTGAGTCACTACGCGGATATCGTCCATCACACCAAAGACCCGGTCTGGAAAGCCAACTTTCTTCCGACCATCGCCACTGCCCTTGCGGAAATCGGAGACATCGACGGAGCCCTGCGCGCAGTCGAGGAACTGCCTCCCGGCTCCGGTCGTGATGCGCCCCTAATGCTTATTGCCGGTGAGCTCGCACACCGTGGGAACCTGAGTGATGCATTCAAGAGCGTGTCCCGAATTTCGGAAGCCCAAACCAAAACCGCAGGCTTCCAGCGGATCGCGGACGTGCAAGCACGTTCGGGTGACGGAGTCGCCGCCCTCGAGACGATCTCCATGATTCCGGATCTCGGCCGTCGAGCCGCCGCTCTGTCAGCCCTCGCATTGGCGCAAGCCGAGAAGGGCGACACTGCAGCCGGGAACACTGTGCACCTAGCTTGGGAGACTGTCGGCAAATCTGCCTCGAAGGTGCCAGATCACGTGTTCGATTTCATTGCGGTTACGCGGGCGATTCTTGGAGACAATACGGGTGCACGGGAGGCCCTGAACCGCTTGGCACCGGACGCAAGGGCTTGGCCGCTGTCCACTATTACGAGTTTCATGGCGGAATCCGGCCATGCGGACGAAGCTCTCCTGTTTGCGGCGAACGAGGATTCTCCGCTATCCAAGGCCAACGCGCTGCTCGGCGCCGCCAGAGGTCTGTTGAATCGCGTTCGTACAAAGGCCAAGGAGGATTCTGCACAGCACTGAACTTGGCCCTTACGGCCTTCAAACTGGCCCCTTCTGTTCTTCGGCGCCAAAGCCCAGGGCTTTGATCTCTCCCACGCATGGCCCTCGCCTCTTTCGCCACTTGGCTTCTATGAGATCCTTTCCACGCGAAGCCGCCAAACCTCGCAGGGGAGCGCCGTTGTGCCCGAGTTGGCAAGGCGGCTCCCAACGTTTACCACTAGCATTATCGTGTGCGAACTACATTGAGTTTGACGATCCAAGTTCCCGCCGCTAGATTGAAAGGCTCACTGAAATCTTCCGTGGAAGGGACTTAAGCTATGAGCGCAACCCTGCTCTATCGGATGGCGGCGGTTTTATTTGTTCTGTTCGCGGTCGGGCACACTTACGGCTTTTTGACCCTGCGGCCCCCTTCGGCGGAAGGCCGCGCCGTCTATGACGCCATGAACACGGTGCGTTTTGAAATTGACGGCCGAAGCTTCACCTATGGCGCTTTCTATCGCGGCTTCGGCCTGTCGTGCACGGCGTCGATGATCTTATCGGCTTTTCTGTGTTGGCACCTCGGAGGACTGGCTCGCTCCGCTCCGGCTGCGATTGGAGCGCTGGGCTGGGTCTTCTTCACGGTCCAGGTAGTCGGCGTGGTGCTCAGTTTCCTGTATTTTGGCCCGCCCCCCATGGTCCTCTCCGCGCTGGTTGCCGCCATGGTTGGCGTGGCCGCATTCCTGGTCGGCAGGTGACCTCGCGGTCCTGAGTGAGCAACGTGACGAGGTCGGCCTGGACCAGGAGAGCAGATTACAACGCTTGTGCGGCAAGCACCGTGCGGCCGGCAGCCCGCAATGCGTCCGTAGCGTGGGCGCGATGCATGGACTGGTGCAGCGCTACCACCAGGAAGCTCTTTCCGAAAGTGGAGAACTCCTGCTCGCGTCCCTTGGGCGGCGCTTTGCTGGGCTTGTCGAGATCCGCTTCGCTGAGCGATTCCAGAAGAGCCAAGTTCTGCTCGCGTAGTTCGGCGTACTTCTTTCGGATCGTGTCGAACGATGGATAGGCACTCGCGTCGGCGACAGGTTCCGAATTCTCTCCGAAGTATTGTCCCCACTCGGCTACGGGATTCTTATCTCCGAAGAGCGCGGCGGGAATCATGCCCTCAACCATCGTGAGATGGCCCAGGACCCAAAGTGGATGGCACCCGCCGTTAGGTGTCGGAAACGTGGTAGCCGCGTCGCTCATTTTGTCGATCTCGCTCATCACGGCGCCATTCGAAACGTTCAGGGCGAATTTGATAGCTTCTTTTGTCTGCATTGCTTTCTCCTTCTTGAAAATTCAACCTCTAGAATGCATTACGCTTCCTGAGCGATCTGGGATACGCGCCTTTCACGAGACGCGCTCGAAAGCAACAGAAGTGGCAGCCGCAATAACCCACGGACAGTGAACGAAGTCCACGATGCGCTGGATGCGTCCATCCGCGATTTCGAGGCGAACGCAGGACTGTGGCACCCAACCGCCTTCGCCTTGTTGCAGGATGACGACGACCGCCGCCCCATCCACTTCGCCGACGGCCAGTTGCCAGGCAACCCGCCGCCGCGCGTAATTTCCGAAGTAGGGCGCTTCATCGACTCGGCCCTCGAATCGATCCGCCACCTGCACGCGGGCATCGTCCGCAATCAACTCCCGCAGTCCATCCCAGTCACGCCGATTAAAGCGCTCGACGTAGAGATGCAACAGCTTCGACATTTCCGCGTCCTTCTTCCTCGGCGAAATCCACAGTGCGGGGTATTTTGCCAGCTTCAACCTCCCGCGGTTGAGCGCCGCCTTAACGCCGCCTACACTCGAGTCAACAAGTTCAGCAATTTCTTCCAGCGTGTAATCAAAAACGTCCTTCAACAGCACGCAGGCGCGTTCCTTCGGAGGGAGCGCCAATACAAGGTGCTCCACAGCTCGGCCAACATCCCGGCCGTGAGACTCGACGGGCTGCACGACATCGGGCTCCATGACCGCCAGTTCAGCGTCATGGCGAACGCTACGGCGGCGCAAGAAATCGATGCAACGGTTGTGCGCGATTCGGAACAGCCAGGGCGCAAGAGGACGCCGGTCATCGAACTGGTCCAGCTTGCGATAAGCTTCGAACAAAGCTTCCTGAACGACATCCTCGCCGTCCAGGACCGACCCCGTCATCCGCGCGCAATAACGATGCAGGTTGGAACGAAGGGTCGTGATCGTTTCGAGGAACGCGAGATACCGGGCCTCAAACGGGCCGGAAGCAGCCGTGCCGCCAGGATTGTCCATACTATCTTTACGTATCCGAAAGCACTTAGGATACGCGCCTGCCTTGCAGACTGCTGAGGCCCTGAGCAATTTGACTCTAAGCCGAGGAACGCGTCTAAGCGCAATGTCACGTTCCGGCCTCACGCTATAATCACTCCCACGCATGGCCCTCGCGTCTGGCACCAAGCTTGGCCCGTATGAAATCCTCTCCCCGCTCGGTGCTGGCGGCATGGGAGAGGTCTATCGTGGCCGCGACACCCGCCTCGACCGCAGCGTCGCCATCAAGGTCTTGCCCGCGCACCTCTCGTCCGACCCCGCCCTCAAGCAGCGCCTCGAGCGCGAGTCCAAGGCCATTTCCGCTCTGCAGCACCCCAACATCTGCACTCTGCACGATATCGGACACCAGGACGGCATCGATTTTCTGGTAATGGAATTTCTGGAAGGCGAGACTCTGGAGCGCCGCCTGGAAAAAGGCCCGCTGCCACCCGAACAGACGATTCGCTACGGCGCACAAATCGCCGACGCTCTAGCCAGAGCCCACAAGCTCGGCATTACCCATCGCGACCTGAAGCCGGCCAACATCATGATGACCAAGAGCGGCGCGAAGCTCCTCGATTTCGGGCTGGCCACGCAATCCGGCCCCGCTCCCCTCGCTGAAGCACTCACGCAGATGACCCAGGAGCATTCCAAGCTCACGAGCGCCGGCATGATCGTCGGGACGTTCCAATACATGGCCCCCGAACAACTGGAGGGGAAGCCCGCCGACGCGCGCACCGATATCTTTGCCTTCGGCGAAGTCCTCTATGAAATGGCGACCGGGAAATCTGCTTTTTCTGGAACAAGCCGCGCTAGCCTGATCGCCGCCATCCTCACCACGGAACCACCGCCCATCACGCAAATCCAGCCGCTCACGCCCATAACGCTGGAGCGCGTCGTGAAGAAATGCCTCGCCAAAGACCCCGACGACCGCTGGCAAAGCGCCGCCGACCTTGCCAGCGAACTCCAGTGGATGAGTTCCGGATCCACCACAACCCAATCCGCCATTCCGTCTCCCGCCATCTCTCATCCGAAATTTGACTGGAAACTCTGGGGCGCGGCCGCAATGGCCCTACTCGCGATCGCAAGCATTCTGTTTCACTTTCTTTCTCATCCCGCAACGCCAGCCCCATCTCGCATGCGCTGGATCATCTCCCCGCCGGATGGCAAGCAGTTCCTGGCCACCGGCGATGCGCCCGCCCCAGTCGCCATCTCGCCCGATGGCCGCCGCATCGCATTCGTAGCTGGCACCCCTGGCAAAGCGCAGCTCTACGTCCAGTCCCTGGACGCGCTGAAAGCCAACGCTCTGCCCGGCACTGAAGGCGCATCCTGGCCCTTCTGGTCGCCGGATAGCCGCTCCCTTGGTTTCTTCGCACACAGCCAACTCAGGCGCATCGACCCCGACGGCGGAGCCGCCATCGAGGTCTGCGAGGCTCGCGTGCCGCGCGGTGCTTCCTGGGGCGCCGATGGCGTCATCGTTTTCACGCCCGAAACCACCACCGGCTTATTTCGCGTTTCTGCTTCCGGGGGCCAACCCGTTCCTGTCACGACCACGGACCCTGGACTCGACTCTCATCGCTGGCCCTTCTTCTTGCCCGATGGCAAGCACTTCCTCTACTATGCCGCTGGGCATAATGACGTTGGCCATGCTCACGACAGCCTCTACGTTGGCTCCATAGAAGGCGGGCCAGGCAAATTTCTTCTGTTTACCCATGCCAACGCCGCCTATGCCAACGGCCATCTGCTCTTCGTCAAGGACAACGCGCTGACGGCCCAACCGTTCGATGTGAGCAGTTTGGAGTTGAGCGGCGATCCGGTTGTTGTCCAGGACGGTGTCGAGGAACACCGCACATGGTGGATGGCAATTTTCTCCGCTTCACAAAACGGAACGCTGGTTTTTGCTCCCGTCCAGAACCCCGACAACACCCTGCTCTGGATGGACTCGACGGGTAAGCATCTCGGCACCGTCGGCGAACCCGGCCGCTATGCCAGCCTCCATCTCTCTCCCGATGAAAGCCGTCTTGTGGTCGAACGGGACCGCCCCCACCACGACCTCTTGCTCTATGATCTTCGGCGGAATGACCTGCGCGGCGAGGATCTGCTCCCCACCCAGTTCACCTCCGGCGTCACCGCCGGCCTTCCCGTCTGGTCCGGCGACGGCACCAAGATCGCCTTCGCCTCCGAAAAGGCAGGCACCTTCGAAATCCACGTAAAATCCACATTTGGAACGAAGGAAGAAGAAGTCCTGGTGGCCACCCCGAATTCCCTCCCAGTCCATTGGGCTCCCGACGGCAGCGCGCTGCTCTACTCGACCGACGAGAGCGGACTCCAGGACGCCAGCCTCTGGGCCCTGCCCCTGCAGGGTGCGCGCACGCCGCGACTCCTCTTGAAAGCTCCCTCCTACACCAGCGACGGAGTCTTTTCTCCCGACATGCGCTGGATCACCTACAGTTCCAGGGAATCAGGAGCGCAGAGGGTGTATGCGACTCCCTACCCGGGCCCCGGCCCCCGCATCCTCATTTCCCCCGGCTACGGCGGCAACCCCGTTTGGTTCAAAGATGGACACGCCATCCTGTACCTTGGCGACGCCGCTAATCTCGAGGTCACCGAAGTCCACGAACAAGGCTCAGACCTGATCGTGGGCAAAACACGCGAAATTCCCCAGCCCATCGAAGCCCCGGTGGGCGAAGGCTTCCCCATGGACGTAGCCAAGGACGGCCGCATCCTGGCCATCACCCGCGGGCAAGACAACCGCACCCAACTCGTCGTCGTCTCCAATTGGGAGGCCGGGCTAAAGAAATGAGCTTAGCGGCCGGCACGAAACTTGGCCCCTACGAAATCCAATCCCCCCTGGGCGCGGGCGGCATGGGCGAGGTCTATCGTGCCCGCGACACCCGCCTCGAACGCAGCGTTGCCATCAAAGTTTTGCCTGCGCATCTGTCGTCCGACCCCGGCCTGAAGCAGCGCCTCGAACGCGAATCCAAGGCGATTTCCGCCCTTCAACACCCCAACATCTGCACGCTCTATGATGTCGGCTCGCAGGACGGCGTGGACTTCCTCGTCATGGAGTTGTTGGAAGGCCAAACCCTGGCCGAACGCCTCTTGAAAGGGCCTCTGTCGTTGGCCCAAACGGTGACTGTCGGCATCGAAATCGCCCAAGCGCTGGAAGCAGCCCACCGCCAGGGCATCATTCATCGCGACCTCAAGCCCGCCAACATCATGCTGACGAAGTCCGGCGCTAAACTAATGGACTTCGGTCTGGCCAAGCCCGAACTGACGATTTCGGGAACGAAATCGGGCACGACCGTGGGTCTGACCCCCTCCACGCCGACCATGAGCTTCGCTTCGCTCACTTTGGCGACCTCTCCGCTCACGCAGAAGGGTTCCATCGTCGGAACGTTCCAATACCTCGCCCCGGAGGTCCTGCAAGGAAAGGAAGCCGACGCCCGTAGCGACATCTTCGCCTTTGGTTGTGTCCTCTACGAAATGATCACCGGCCGCCGGGCGTTTGAGGGAAAATCGCAAATCAGCGTGCTCTCCGCGATTCTGGAAAAAGAACCCGACCCCATCGGCCCCAGCCAGCCCCCCATGCTCGACCGCCTTATCCGCGCCTGCCTGGCCAAGGACCCAGCCGACCGCCTGCAATCCGCCCACGACGCGGCCATGGATCTGCGTTGGATTGCCGAGTCTGCCAAAGATACGCAGCCAAGCGATTCCAAAACAACAACTACAAGATTCAAGAGGTACTGGCTCGCCCTGCTCGCCGCCGCGGCCCTCGCTCTCGCAGCCCTAGCCGCCGTCGCCGGATATTCCGCCAAACCCAGCGCCACGGCAGAATCCCTCCACGCCGAACTTCCGCCGCCCGATAAGTTTGCTTTCGATACCACTGGCGACGTCGGCGGCATGCCTGTCCTCTCCCCGCAGGGCGATCGAGTCGCCTTTGTGGCCCGTTCTCAGGACGCGAAGACCCTCTGGGTACGTTCGCTCAACAGCGATCTCGCAAGGCAACTCGAGGGCCCTCAGGGGGCCGGTCATCCTTTCTGGTCGCCCGACG
>Ga0137403_10003145_pt1 | contig 19919 bp, 10 predicted proteins | sample CZOMad2_1_16fung_FD_122057 | JGI IMG/M metagenome (GOLD analysis project Ga0137403, IMG submission 122057) | Vadose zone soil fungal communities from Angelo Coast Range Reserve, California, USA - CZOMad2_1_16fungal (Hybrid Assembly) | ecosystem: Environmental > Terrestrial > Soil > Vadose zone...
CCAGTTCCTGAAAACGAGGGCGGCCGCGCCGGTTTTCTTTCATCCACTCGTTTGCGAACGCGCCTGATTGGACTTCCGCCAGGATACCTTTCATGCGCCGCTTCGTCTCGTCGTTGACGACCACGGGCCCACGCGTCATGTCACCGTATTGGGCCGTATTGGAAACCGAATAGCGCATTTCCGAGATTCCGCCTTCATATATCAAATCGACGATCAGTTTCATTTCGTGCAGGCATTCGAAGTAAGCCATCTCAGGCGCGTAGCCAGCCTCGACCAGGGTTTCAAACCCGGCCTTGATCAGTGCCGTCAACCCGCCGCATAGCACAGCTTGCTCGCCGAAGAGATCCGTTTCAGTCTCTTCGCGGAAGTTGGTTTCGATAACGCCGGCGCGTCCGCCGCCGATTGCTGAAGCGTATGCCAGGCCGACCTCACGCGTGTCGCTGGTTGGATCCTGATGGACCGCGAGCAAGCACGGCACACCCGCGCCTCGTTTGTATTCATGCCGCACGAGGTGCCCCGGCCCCTTCGGCGCCACCATAAACACGTTGACGTCGTCGGGCGCTTTGATGAAACCGTAGTGAATCGAGAAGCCATGCGAAAAAGCCAGATACTTTCCGGGCGTCATCGATTCGGCCACCTCCCGCGCGTACACATCCGGGGCCAGTTCGTCGGGCACCAGCATCATGACGATGTCGGCTTCGGCGGCGGCCTGGGCAACTGGCAGCACGCGCAGACCCGACTGTTCGGCTTTGGCAACCGAGGGGCTTTTCGGGCGCAGGCCAACCGTTACCTCACATCCCGACTCGCGCAGGTTGTTTGATTGAGCAAAGCCCTGGCTGCCGTAACCGATGACAGCAATCTTCTTGGCGCGCAAGGCATCCGGGTGCGCGTCTTTGTCATAGTAGATGTTCATGGTTCCAATCCTCTTATGGTGAATTAGTTGAGTTGCTGTCCTGTCAAAGCTCTCAAGCAAATCATGAATTAGTCTTCTGAAGTCTCATTAGCACCGCACTTCAGTGCGGTGATCACGCGGTCACAATATGACGTCAACCGTTTCAACGGTTTTCACTGACCGACCCCTAAACCAACCCGTCAATTGGGTTGGTAAAAACCATTTCCTGCAGGTCATCAATGCTTGCCGTCTCTTCGCCATTTGATAAGCGACCAATTGCGATCCGGCCTGTTCGGGTGATCTCATGAATTCCGATCGGCCGCAGGAGTTCGATAAAGGCTTCGACTTTTTCCTTGTTGCCAGAAGCCTCCACGATCATCTGCGAGTGGGAAATGTCGACGACCTTAGCGCGGAACACGCCGACTAAACTAAGAACTTCCTGTCGCTGCGCTCCCGGTTGAGCATTAACGGTAATTAATGCCATGTCACGCTCGATGTGGGGACTGGTTGTTACGTCCAGCACCTCGCGGACGCGCGCCAACCGTTCGCACTGCTTGACGATCTGTTCGATGGTGCGATCGTCGCCGCTCGTGACGATGGTGACGCGCGCCCACAGCGGATCGAGCGTCGCGCCCACCGAAATCGTTTCAATGTTGAACCCGCGCGCACTGAACAACCCGACGATCCGCGAAAGTTCTCCGGGCTGATCTGCGACCACGATTGAAAGGGTATGATTCATTGTTGAGTTGCCCGTGTCAGAAGCCCGCGCGTCAGCAAGGGCTGCTTAAGAGAGTCGAGCCATCCCTCCCGTCGGGCTTCTGACACGGGTTTGTGGCGCAATACCTAAACTCCCTCGCTCTGGAAAATCATGTCACGCGAGTTGGCTCCGGCGGGAACGATGGGGAAAACATTCTCCTCCTTGGAAACCACCACATCGATTACCGCCACACCCTTATGCGACAGGCTGGTTTCAAGGACATCGGACAACTCATCGGGACGAGTTGCACGCGCGCCGAAAGCGCCATACGCCTCTGCCAGCTTGACGAAATCAGGCGCGACGGAGATATCCACTTCCGAATAAGCGCGGTCATAGAACATCTCCTGCCACTGTCGCACCATGCCCAGATACCCGTTGTTCATGATCACAATCTTTACCGGCAGGTCGTATTGCACCGCCGTTGAGAGTTCCTGATTGGTCATTTGAAAACCACCATCACCGACTACTGCGACGACGAGATGATTACGAAACGCCAATTGCGCCCCGACGGCGGCCGGTACGCCAAAACCCATCGCCCCCAGCCCGCCACTGGTGATCCACTGGCGCGCGCGTTTGAACGGATAGAACTGCGCCGCCCACATTTGGTGTTGACCGACGTCGGTCACAAGGATCGCTTCTCCGTTGGTCAGGCGGTGCAATTCGCGAATGACGTGCTGAGGTTTTATCTGGTCACGTGATCCCTTGAAACGCATCGGCTGCGCGCGCTGCCACGATCGCAATTGTTCCCACCAACGATTTCGCCGTTGAATGCTCTGGATAGCAGCTTCCGGGCCAGTTGAGTCGACTTGTATGTGCAGTGCCGCCAGCGCCTCTCGCGCATCCGCGATCATCGATAGATCGGGCGCCCGGTTCTTTCCGACGTTTGCCGGATCGATGTCGATATGAATGACCTTGGCTTGCGGAGCGAACGTCGCCAGCTTCCCGGTAACGCGATCATCAAAGCGCACGCCCACTGCCACTAAGAGATCGCTGCCGGCAACTGCCATGTTCGCCGCATATGTGCCGTGCATGCCGAGCATGCCCAAACTAAGCTCGTGGGCCGAGGGAAAGCCGCCCAGGCCCATCAATGTGGGAGTAACGGGAAGTTTTAGCTGCTCTGCGAAATCTCGAAGTTCCACACAAGCGCCGGAGCTAACTATGCCGCCACCGACATAAAGCACCGGGCGCTGCGCCTTTAAAATTGCTGCGGCCGCTCGCTTAACATTTAAGGCATCGGGCGCTGATGTTCTCTCAGTGCAAGGGAAACTGATCTTTTCCAATCGCGAATAATTTGTTTGATCCGCCGAGACGTCCTTTGGTATGTCGATCACGACTGGTCCCGGCCGGCCCGTCCGGGCCAAATGAAAAGCTTCGTGAACAATCGCGCCCAGGTCGCGCACGTCACGCACGAGATAATTGTGCTTAACGCAGGGCCGCGTTATTCCCACCGTATCGACCTCCTGGAAAGCATCGGTGCCTATCAGGGGCAGCGGCACTTGTCCGGTGATGACTACGATTGGCGTTGAATCCATGTAAGCGTTGGCGATCCCCGTGATCGCGTTAGTGGCGCCTGGTCCAGAGGTCACCAGAGCAACGCCTACGCGGCCCGAAGCGCGCGCATAACCCTCGGCCATGTGCACCGCGCCCTGCTCGTGGCGGACGAGGTAATGTGTGATCCGATCGCGCACGCGCCACAGTTCGTCATAGATGTGCAGCACCGCGCCGCCCGGATAGCCAAAGATCGAATCCACGCCTTCATGCAGGAGACCCTCGACCAGGATCTCAGCGCCGCGCGGAAAACGATCGTTCGTCGCCGAGGGTATTCGGCCGATGGTGGTCAGTTCAGATGTGTTCAAGCTCATGATGTTGCCGATGCTGAAATCCAAAGCCTTAAACCAAGAGACCAGATTTCATTGAACTCCGAACAAGTATCTTGTCTGCGCGTAGCGTCGTGGCCGCGCTATCTAAGCGCTGTTTCTCCCATCAAATACTTATCGACGCCTCTCGCAGCGCGGCGTCCGTCGGCGATGGCCCATACGACCAGCGACTGACCGCGAGTCATATCGCCGGCGGCAAAAACTTTCGTCACGCTGGTCATTTCATCTTCATCAATCGCAACATTGCCCCGCTGGTCGATGCGCACGCCGAGATCACTCAACAAGCCATCTGTTTCCGGACCGACAAAACCAAGCGCAAGTAGAACCATTTGGGCTGGCCACTCTCTCCGGCTTCCGGAAATCTCATGCGGTGTTCCCGTCCGACTGTTATTTGCCGTTAGATCAACCTCGACCGTTTCCACTGCGCGGACACTTCCGTCTTCGGCGCCGATAAAGCGCTTAGTCATGATCGAGTAGGCGCGCGGGTCATGGCCGAATCGAGCCGCGGCTTCTTCGTGCCCGTAATCCACCCGGAAGACTTTGGGCCACTCCGGCCAGGGATTATCCGAAGCTCTTTGTTCCGGCGGCTGCGGCAAGATCTCAAACTGGATCAGACTGCGGCAGCCTTGACGAAGGGCCGTGCCCACACAGTCGGTGCCGGTGTCGCCGCCTCCGATAACGATTACGTCCTTGTCTTTCGCGGAGACGTAGCGGCCGTCTTCGTGCTTACTGTCCAGAAAACTTTTTGTATTGGCGTGAAGAAATTCCATCGCGAAATGTACTCCGCGAAGACTTCTTCCCTCCAGGGCGAGATCGCGCGGTTTGGTTGCGCCGACGCAAAGCACGATCGCATCGAACTCGTCAGTAATCCTGTCCGCGCCATAATCAACTCCCACATTTACTCCATTGATAAATTGAATGCCCTCCGCCGCCATTAAATCGAGCCGTCTTTGCACCACGCCCTTGTCCAACTTCATGTTAGGGATGCCGTACATCAAGAGACCCCCAGGTCGATCGGCGCGCTCAAAGATCGTCACCAGGTGGCCCGCCTGATTGAGCTGACTTGCGCAAGCCAGGCCAGCTGGGCCAGAACCTATGATCGCGACTGTCTTACCCGTGCGCGCAATGGGCAGCTTTGGCGCGACCCATCCGGCCGCAAAGCCTTTGTCGATAATCGCCTGCTCGATGCTCTTAATTGTTACGGGAGCATCGCTGATGCCAAGTACGCACGATCCCTCACAAGGCGCCGGACAAACACGACCAGTGAATTCCGGAAAATTGTTCGTCTGGAGCAGGCAGTCGAGCGCTTCTCGCCAACGGCCTCGATAGACAAGGTCATTCCACTCAGGAATCAAGTTATTGATCGGACAGCCGGACGCCGAGCCATTGATGATCTGCCCGGTATGGCAGAACGGCACTCCACAGTCCATGCAGCGAGCGCCCTGTTCGCGCAACTGGTTCTCCGGCATCGGCTCGTGAAACTCTTGCCAATCAAACACACGTAAAGCCGGCGGCCGGGCCATCGGAAGGGTCCTGGGGAATTCGATGAAGCCGGTAGTCTTACCCATTGTCAATTTACGCGCTTGCCAAGTCTTTAGGATCACGGCAAGAATCTCTGGTCAAAATCTCCTCCTACCTTCCACCAATTCGCGCGAAGTCTTGCGAGTTCGATTCGAACGCGGCCATCGCCGCTTCGTGGTAAGTCATCCCGTCACGCCGCCCCTGGCTTTGCGCCGCCATCACCCGGCGATAGTCATTTGGAATGACGCGCACTAATTTCGGTAACCATTGATTCCACGAAATCAGAACCTCAGTTGCGCGCACGCTCCCGGTGGCTTCAACATGGCGAAAAACCATATCTTTCACCGCTTCTATTTCTTCTTCATCGTCCAAGCCGGTGAGTTCGACCATCTCGGTATTGCAGCGGCGAGAAAAGTCGCCCTGCTCATCGAGCACATATGCGAGTCCGCCTGACATACCGGCGGCAAAATTTCGTCCAGTTGCACCAAGCACGACGACTCGCCCGCCGGTCATGTATTCACAGCCGTGGTCGCCGATTCCTTCGACCACGACAAAGGCGCCGCTGTTGCGCACGCAAAACCGTTCGCCCGCAATTCCACAGATGTAGCCCTCGCCACTCGTTGCGCCATAGAACGCGACGTTGCCGATGATCTCGTTTTCTGACGCGATGAAAGTCGCTGAACGTGGCGGGTACACCACAATTTTTCCACCCGACAAACCTTTGCCGACGTAATCGTTCGCATCACCTTCCAAACTGAGCGTCATTCCGCACGGCAAAAATGCGCCAAAACTCTGACCGGCCGAGCCCGTGAAGCGCAGCCGAATCGTGTCCGCTGGCAATCCGTCGGGTCCGTAAAGCCGCGTGACTTCGCTACCGACCATCGTGCCGACCGCGCGATTGACATTTCGAATCGGCAACCCGGCCTGAACCTGTTCTTTATTTTCCAATGCAGGCCGGCAGAGTTCGATTAAGGTGGTAAAGTCGAGAGACTGTTCCAGTCCATAGTCCTGTTTGATCCAACCAAATCGTCCCACTGATTCCGGCACGTTCGGTTGATAAAGAATTTGGGAGAAGTCGAGCCCGTGCGTCTTCCATTGGTCGACGGTGCCGCGCTTTTCAATGACCTCGGTGTGGCCCACCATTTCATTTATTGCGCGGAATCCCAGCTCGGCCATTAGCTCGCGCACTTCCTGCGCGACAAAGCGCATGAAGTTCACCACGTGCGCTGGATCACCCGCGAATTTCGCGCGGAGTTTTGGATCCTGAGTCGCGACGCCGACCGGGCACGTGTTCAAGTGACAGACTCGCATCATGATGCAACCGAGACTCACCAATGGCGCCGTGGCAAACCCAAATTCCTCTGCGCCCAACAACGCTGCAATTACAACGTCGCGCCCCGTCTTAAGCTGGCCATCTGTTTCCAAAATGACGCGGCTGCGAAGATCGTTGAGAACCAGAGTCTGGTGCGCTTCAGCAAGTCCGAGTTCCCACGGCACGCCCGCATGCTTGATGCCGGTGAGCGGCGCCGCCCCAGTGCCGCCGTCATGGCCGCTAATCAGGATCACATCGGCGCGCGCTTTGGCGACGCCGGCGGCAACAGTGCCGACGCCGACTTCGGCAACCAGCTTGACGCTGATGCGTGCCCGCCGATTCGCGCACTTCAAGTCGTAGATCAATTCCTTGAGATCTTCGATCGAATAGATGTCGTGATGCGGAGGGGGAGAGATAAGCCCAACGCCCGGCGTCGAATGCCGCACCCGCGCAATCTCCGGATAGACCTTGTGGCCCGGGAGTTGGCCGCCTTCACCGGGCTTTGCTCCTTGCGAGATCTTTATTTGCAGTTCCTGCGCGTTAACCAGGTAGTTACTGGTAACGCCAAACCGGCCCGAGGCGACTTGCTTAATCGCGCTGCTTCGCGAGTCGCCATTCTCATCAATGAAGTAGCGCCCGGGATCTTCGCCCCCCTCACCGGTGTTGCTCTTGCCCCCCAGACGGTTCATGGCGATAGCCAGCGTCTCGTGCGCCTCTTTGCTAATCGACCCGTAGGACATCGCTCCGGACTTGAAGCGTCTGACGATTTCATCGACAGGTTCAACTTCAGCGATGGGAATGGGCTCACGTTCCGACTTGAGCTCCATCAAACCCCGCAACGTGCACAGACGCAGCGACTGATCGTCGATGAGCTTGCTGAATTCTTTGAAGACTTCATAGCTGGCCGATCGACAAGCATGTTGGAGTTTGTGGATCGTCTCGGGATTGAATAAGTGAAGTTCGCCTTCGCGCCGATAGCTGTATTGACCTCCGCTATCGAGCGTCTGTGCGTCGGCATAGCGATCAGGAAACGCCTGCTTCTGTCTCAACCTCACTTCTTCGGCAATGACATCAAGGCCGATGCCCCCCACGCGAGACGGCGTCCAGGTGAAGTAGCGATCGACAAAATCCTGATCGAGACCTATCGCCTCGAACACTTGCGCGCCGCAATAGCTCTGAAAAGTCGAAATGCCCATCTTGGAAATAACTTTCACCGCGCCTTTGTTGATGGCCTTGATGAAATTCCCGATGGCTTGCGCAGGTGCCACGCCATTGAGCGTGCCCTGACCAATCAGATCGTGAATACTTTCGAAGGCCAGATAGGGATTAATTGCCGCCGCTCCATAACCGAGCAGCAAGGCAAAGTGATGCACCTCGCGGGGCTCGCCGCTCTCGATCACAAAGCCAACCTGCGTGCGCGTTCCTTCGCGGATCAGATGATGATGAATGGCTGAGACCGCAAGCAGCGCCGGAATCGGAGCATGGTCCCGCGTTACTCCCCGGTCGGAAAGAACGATGATGCCATATCCCGACGCGATTGCCTGGCTCGCCCTGCGGCAAAGATCCTCCAGCGATCTCTCCAGTCCCAGCCTGCCTTCCGCCGCTGGGAACAACATGGAAAGGGTGATGGACTTAAACCCTGAAAAGCCGACTTCTCCAAGTTGTTTAAGCTTCTCGAGTTCCTCGTTTGTCAGAATCGGCGAGCTCAATTTGATTTGCCGCGCACATTCCGGCGTGGGCTCGAGCATGTTGGCTTCCGGGCCCACGGTGGTGTCGGTGGACATGATCAATTCTTCGCGAATCGCATCAACCGGAGGATTGGTCACCTGCGCGAAAAGCTGTTTGAAATAGTTGTAGAGGAGTTGCGGCCGCTCAGAGAGCACTGCCAGCGGCGTGTCGCTGCCCATCGATCCAATAGCCTCGTTCCCGTCCGTGGCCATCGGCGTCAGCAACAGCCTGAGGTCCTCGTTCGTATAGCCAAACGCCTGCTGTCGAGTGAGTACGGTGGCGTGATCTAAGTGTGTTGCGATCCGCGGCGCGGGAATGCTCTCGAGGGTAATCAGATTATCCTCGAGCCATTGTCCGTACGGGTGCTCGTTCGCAAGTTGATGTTTTAGTTCTTCATCCTCGACTATTCTCTTCTGTTGAGTATCGACCAAGAGCATTCGGCCCGGTTGCAATCTGCCCTTCCGCAAAATCCGTTCAGGCGGAATGTCCAGGACCCCAACTTCGGATGCCATCACCACCAAACCGTCTTTGGTGACGTAATAACGCGCCGGACGGAGCCCATTGCGATCCAGCACTGCGGCGATCCGTACGCCATCGGTAAAGGCTATCGCCGCCGGCCCATCCCATGGCTCCATCAAACAGGAATGGTATTCGTAGAACGCCTTCTTTTTTGCGCTCATCGACGCGTCGCGGCTAAAAGGCTCAGGCGTCATCATCATCATTGCGTGCGGTAATGAACGGCCAGCGAGAGTCAGCATCTCGAGCACGTTGTCGAACATTGCCGAATCGCTGCCGTCCGTCTCGATCACGGGCAAGACCTTAGCCAGGTCTGCACCGAAAACATCTGACTTGAATTTGCTTTCGCGCGCATACATCCAGTTGATGTTTCCGCGCAGCGTATTTATCTCGCCGTTGTGGGCAATGTAGCGATAGGGATGCGCCCGGGCCCAACTGGGGAAGGTATTGGTGCTGAAGCGCGAATGCACCAGAGCCAACGCCGATTCTATCGACGAATCGCGAAGGTCCGGATAGAAAGTCGTTAGCTGGCCGGTGGTGAGCATTCCCTTGTAAACAATGGTGCGGGACGAGAGACTGGCGACATAGAACATGCCGCGTTCGTGAATTCCACGCCGCGCGCCTTTGCTGACTCGCTTGCGAATAACAAAGAGCTTGCGCTCAAACGCCGCGTCGTCAGGAAGCCCCCTCTCTCTCTCAATGAAAATCTGCCGGACTATCGGTTTTGAAGCTCGCGCGGTTGGCCCAAGTCCTGAATCGTCCGTTCGCACCGTGCGCCAACCCAGAACGCGCTGGCCTTCCTCTCGCACGATTCTTTCAAACAGTCGCTCGCATTCACGGCGGCTGGGGCCGTTCTGCGGCAAGAACACCATCCCCACGGCATAATCGCCGGCGCCGCGCAACTTGAATTTTCGATGTGCGCACTCGCCCGAAAAAAACTTGTGCGGGATCTGAAGCAGGATGCCCGCTCCGTCACCCGTATTAACTTCGCATCCGCAAGCCCCGCGATGCTCCAGATTCAAGAGCACCTGAAGCGCCTGGTCGACAATCCTGCGAGAACGACGGCCCTCAACGTCAACGACGAAGCCCAGACCACACGAGTCATGCTCGAACCGCGGATCGTAAAGTCCCTGCTTCAAAGGGCCGGCCGCTTGTTTCATTTGCTTTGTAATGGTGCGAAGAGCTCCCGGAATATGAATAAAGCCACCAACTTCATTAGTTGATGGCCTGGTAAAGCGTTTAGCTGAACGACGGCCATCAAGAGCTATCTTTCGTGTTCCCCACGATGGCAATAGCGAGGCTAAAACGATCGATGAGAAAAGATTCGCGAAAGCGAAAGGCCCGGAAATGATGAATCTGCCACCAGACCCGGTCGCTGCATCGCTACGATGATCCAGCCACGCTCACCCACAGATTGAAATTGCACGAGCTAATCTATCTGGTTAATGACTCGTTGCATAATTTGAAATTTTTCGCTTCCTATAAATGTCACGCACTATGCCGGCGGGCCAATATCCGATCAGACATTTATGTATGGGGCGTGGCCGGTCACGACAAAATTGTACTCAGCTAAGGTCTTTGTCTGATGAAACTCGTGAAAAGAAATGCGGTTGGCCCAGCATCGGACGCGGAACAGGCCTTGCTCTTCAACGTCGACAGTTGGTCGGACTGTGCGGCTTATGCCGCGCCAATCTTGACGGCGTTGACTGAGGAGAAACATGACAACAGGGATCGGAACAGCCTTGTACCCCGGAGAATCCTACCGGCAAAAGGTGCTGACGCACGCTGCGACTCGGCTTGCGCCCGCGACCTCGGAAACAGATCCGGCTTCCCTCTCTCGTCTGTTACGACGGTTTCTTACGATCGAAGACTTTCGCCTCAGAATGAATCACAACTTTGGCGCTTCCGGCTGCGAAACGGCTGCGGCGAGAAGCTTCGTTCTCGATCTGGCGGTGAAGTACGCATTCCAGCATGCTTCTTTGGCGTTCCAGTCAAACCCAATCGCCGATGGCGCGCACAACGCTTGCGCTTTGTTGGCGATCGGCGGCTATGGACGAGCTGAGCTGGCGCCCCACTCGGATATTGATCTCCTTTTTCTCTACAGCGGCCAGCGGCTTGGTCAGATGAAACCGGTGCTGACAAATCTTCTGCAGGTGTTGTGGGATGCCGGACTGACCGTTGGTCATAGTTTTCGCACGGTGGGTGATTGCGTTACCACGGCCCTTGACGATGTGCACCTGCGAACCGCGGCAGTAAACACTCGCCTCCTGGCCGGAAACAAGGGACTCCATAACTCTCTGCAGGAGGCTTTGGAGAAAGATCGGCGCCGGCGGGTAAAGTCCTTTCTCGCCGCCATCCTGCAAGAGCGCGACGCCCGCTACCTTAAGTTCGGTGAAGTAGTCTGTCTGCAGGAGCCCAATATTAAGGAGACTGCTGGCGGGCTCCGCGATTTTCACACTGGAGTTTGGTTGGCGCATGCGCAGCACGGTTACAAAAATCTGGCAGAGATGCGCGCGCACGATCTGATCTCTGAGAACGAAGCACGGAAGGTCCTTCGCGCATACGATTTTCTGTGGCGCATTCGCCATTCCGCCCATTACGGGACCGGACGAAAAACCGAGCAACTCGCTCTGCACATGCAACCGGACTTAGCTGCACAGTTCGGCTACCATCCCGGCACTCATCTACTCGGCTCAGAAAAACTCATGCGCGACTACTATCGGCATGCGCGCGAGCTACGTTTGTTTAGCGACCTCCAGATCGCGCGGGCAGCTGAGGCCGAACCGCATGGCACGCGAAGATGGCTCAGGCGGCCGACGAGCGCGGCGAATGAGCCCTTCGTAATTCGCGGAGGCCAACTGCACTTCGACGGTGAAGCGGATTTCTTTGATAAGAAGCCGCTAGCCATATTCAATGCGTTCGCGCTGGGACAGGCTGCTCGGGTCCCGTTCGACTATAGCCTGCGCGACCTGGTCACGCGCAGTTCGCGCTCGATTGGCCCGACGGCTCGCTCTTCGGTGGAAGTCTCGAATGCATTCTTTGCTTTATTGCGCCGCCGCGGTCGCGCCGGGTTCGTGTTGCGCTCAATGCACGAGCTTGGATTGCTGGCGCGTTTGATTCCGGAATTCAGCCGGATCAGCTTACTGGTGCAACACGATCTCTATCATCACTTCACGGTTGACGAGCATACCCTGCGGGCGATTGAAACCCTCGATGACTTGCATAATAGCGAGGGCAAGAACCGCGCCCACCTGCGCGGCGTACTCGAACAGATTAAAGATCCAACTCTGCTTTATCTGGCGCTGTTGCTGCACGACATCGGCAAAGGTCGGGGCCACGGCCACATCGCTCGCGGCGCCCAAATGGCCGAGCGCGTCTGCCGTCGCCTTGGTCTGAAAGAGGATGACGCAGGGAGAGTCGTGCTGCTGGTTAAGCAACACGTAACCATGGCCCACCTGGCCCAGCGGCGCGATTTGAACGAGTCCCGATTGATCTCTGATTTTGCCGATCAGGTTGGCTCGTTGGATGTCCTGAACATGCTCCTGCTGTTGACCTATGCAGACCTCAACGCGGTAGGACCGGGCGTTTGGACAGACTGGAAAGCCACGTTGCTATGGGACCTGTACCGGCGCGCTCGGAAACTTTTGACCGGAGAAGATGCAGTCATCGATGACCTCGCGGAATTGGTTCGATTCAAAGACGAGATTGGCAAGGCGATTACTCCGGCGGTCCCCTTCAGTGAAGTCGAGCGTCACCTCGCCTTGTTGCCGGATCGTTATGTGCGCGTCACCTCGCCTGCCGTAGCCGCAATGCACATACAAATGATCGAGGAGGTCAAGAACGATGGGCTTGCTTGCCGCTGGGTTCGGCATGGCATGAATTCGGTGGAACTAATCCTCGCGACTTCCGATAGGCACGGATTGTTTGCCGATTTGGCCGGCACACTGGCCGCGAATGGGATCGAAATTCTGAGCGCCGAGGTCAACACTCGCGAGGACGGCATCGCCATCGATGGCTTCATAGTTCGTCAGGCTTCGACTCGGCGCGCGGTCGAGGACGATCGCTATCAAGTCATCGAGCAATCACTGCGCCGGGCCGTGAACGGCGAGTTGGAGGTGTCCGCCCTGGTCGAACGCTGGAGCACGAGGAATGCTCCTCGGAAACGAACCAGAGCGAATTCCGGCCGGCGACGCAGCCTGCCGCAGATAGTCTGTGACAACGAGGCGTCGGCATCGTCAACTGTGATCGAAGTACACGCGATTGATGAAACTGGCCTGGCTTACAAGATTGCCAGCGTGCTCGCTGGGCTGGGATTGGAAATCATCTGCGCCAGAATCACGACGGAACGGAGTGACGCGCTCGATGTCTTCTATGTGACAGCGGGGGACGGCCTAAAACTTTCAGGTGAAATGATCGAAGCCGTGGAGGGCGCGCTCATAGCAAAGCTGGGAAGAGTCAATGCGGTTGTGGCCGGGCCCGGCCTGCCAACGACGACAGGGAGACGAATGAATGAAAAAAATCGAAGCGATTATCAGACCGCATCTGATCGATGCCGTTAGAACAACCCTCCAGGAGGTTGATGTGATCGGAATGACGATCAGCGAAGTCCAGGGTTATGGCCGCCAGCGCGGCCACACTGAAACGTACCGCGGGGCTGAGTATCAGATTGAATTTGTACCGAAGATCAAGATCGAAGTGATCATCCCTGATGACATCGAGGATTTCGTCGTCAATGCGATCTTAAGGGCGGCGCACACCGGAAAATTTGGCGACGGCAAGATCTTCATCCTCCCCGTAGAAGACGTCATTCGCATTCGCACAGAAGAGCGCGGAGAAGCGGCCATATAGGTGGTTCTCCTACTCGGCATCACGCTTAGCGCAGTCATTAGAGAAGGTGGGCGCTGGGTACCGCGTGTACCTGGCGACTCGAGTTGGCATCGACAAGCAAGTTTTCAGAAACCGTAAGTTCGAACTCTTTATTGAGGAGCTTAGAATGATCCGAAATCAAGTGGAGCCAGTCGGTACGCGCGCACTCTCGATACGGAGCATCGCGAGTAGGATGCTGCGTGTTCCTTCGCCGAAGCAGTTATGCGTGGCCGTGCTCTTCATCTTTCTTTGCCTCATGATACCCGCCGTTGCTGCTCAGGAGCCTCAACGCGATCCGGCCGGCACCGCCACGGGCGACAAGCAGCAGGCCGTTGATGCCGCCGGTAATTCGTTCGTGGTTACTGAACCAACTGATAAGACCGCTCCGGACTACGCCGACAAGAAGAAGGCTTATGACGAATATCAGGCGCAAGTCGCCAGGGAGCCTTTGGCCGTCAAGCTGGCCGACGCTGTTGGTCATACGCGCGTCGGCACTAACTTCTCCTGGACGCTTCTTACCGGATACCTGGTGCTCTTCATGCAAGCCGGCTTCGCGCTGCTCACCTGTGGCCTGGTAAGAAAAAAGAATACCGCTCATCTGATGATGCTTAATTTCGCGGCGTACGTGTTCGCCTTCCTGGCTTACTACGCAGTCGGCTATGCGTTTCAGTTTGGAGCCGTGGCAATAAATGCGGCTCCGGCAAATCTGGGTGGTACTCCAACCCTCAACAAGTTCCTGATCGGAAGTGGCGGGTGGGGCTTTCTTGGCGGCAAAGGCTTTTTCCTCAGTGGTCCGGGCTACGACGCCGGTAGTCTTTGCCTGACGCTTTTCGAAGTCGTGTTCATGGAAACGGCCGGCTACATCATCGTCGGCGCTATCTGCGAGCGGATTACGTTCTGGTCTTTTCTCCTCTGCGAACTATTCGTCGCCGGAATCCTCTACCCGATCTTTGGTTGTTGGGTCTGGGGCGGTGGCTGGCTTTCACAACTCGGCCTGACCATGAACCTGGGCCACGGCTACGTAGACTTCGCCGGATCTTCTGTGGTTCATGGCGTTGGTGGTTTTTGTGCGATGGCGCTGGCAATCATCCTTGGTCCTCGCCTTGGTAAATACGGACCGGATGGCAAGCCAAGACCCTTCCCCGCGCACAATCTCGCGTTCGTCGTCACCGGTACTTTCATTCTCTTGTTCGGCTGGATGGGATTCAATCCGGGCTCGACCCTCGCTGCTACGGATCTCCGCATTTCGGTGATCGCAGTAAACACCAACCTTGCCGCCGTCGCGGGTGCGGCGAGCGCGATGCTGTTCTGGTACTTCCGTTTTGGAAAGCCGGATATCACCATGGCATGTAACGGAATGCTTGCCGGGCTGGTGGCGATTACAGCCTCATGCGCTTTTGTAACGCCAACTTCTTCGGTCATCATCGGGGCTCTGGCTGGAGTTCTGGTCTGCGTTGGTGTTCTCTTCAATGAGCGGGTGCTCAAGGTCGACGACCCCTGCGGCGCCATCTCCGTGCATGGCTACTGCGGCTGGTTCGGAGCCATTTGCGTGGGAATCTTTGCTGATGGGGCTTACGGTGGAGGGTGGAACGGAGTTGGCGCAACGACGTACCTTGGACGCCCGGGCCAGGGAGTCACGGGCTTACTCCATGGCGATCTGCGCCAGTTCGTTTGCCAATTGATTGGCGCGACGCTTTGTGTGGTCTGGGCTTTCGGCGCGACCTATGGAGTTTTCTACGTAGTGAATAAGATTCGCGCGATGCGCGTCAGTCCCGAGGTGGAACTCGAAGGATTGGATGTGCCGCAGTTTGGATTGCCGGGTTATCCAGAAGACATGGTGTCGGCTGAGGCTTGACCAGGATTCGTTTTGCTAGTCGGCAATCATTGGTCTCGACCCCTCTGAAATCGATAAGTCCGGCACCGCCGTTGCCGCAAACCTGGTAAGCCATCTTTGTCGCAAGGCGTAGAGGAAACGACAAAATTGTTTCTAGTCTCTCGGCATCTTTCCTATGGGCCCTCTCTGGTTGCTTTTTGAAGAAGAGGCCTCAAAGCCGCTCTCCCCAAAAACCAAAAGAGCTGTGTTAGTATCCGCGCGGGAAGGTGGTCACATGGAGTTCTCGCAACTGGAGTTTTTCGTTACTGTCGTGGAAGAAGGAAGCTTCTCGAAGGCCGCCGAGCGGGTCTATCGCACCCAGCCTGCCGTGAGCATTGCCATCCGCCGTCTCGAGGAGGAGATCGGCGCACCACTTTTTGAGCGCTCACAAAAGACGCCGGCACTCACCGGCGTCGGGGAACTCGTTTACGATTACGCGAAGCGCATTCTCTTGCTCCGCGACCAGACCTTCGACGTCGTTTCAGAGCTGAGTTCGCTGAAGCGTGGCCGGGTCCGCATCGGCGCTAACGAAAGTACCTCGCTGTATCTGCTGCCGCACGTCATTCTTGACTATCGAGCTCTTCACCCAAATATCATGGTGGAAATCTTCCGCCACAGCTCGGAGCGCTTGCCTCGCGAAGTGTTGGACCGCAACGTGGATTTCGCGCTCCTCGCTTTTGAGCCGGTAGACGGCGATCTCGAATCGTTCCCGGTTTTGCGAGACCAACTCGTACTAATCATGCACCCCGAACACCACATGGCGAAACTTCAATCGGTCACCGTTGAAGAACTTGGTAACGAGCCATTCCTGGCGCATAACGTCAAGACCGGATCGCGTTACAAAGTCATGCAGGCTTTTGCCGAACACCATACGCCCCTCAATATCACCCTCGAGTTGGCTACGATTGAAACCATCAAGCGCTTCGCACAACTAAAGATTGGACTCGCCTTCGTTCCCCGTATGTGCGTCGCTGAAGAGCTGGAGCGCGGCTCTCTAGTCAGTGTTCCGGTCGAGGATCTCACCTATCTGCGCACGCTTTGGGTAACGCATCGTCGCGGGATGACCTTTTCCCATGCGGCCGCAGCGTTCCTGGCGATCCTGCACCAGCAGGCTAAGTCTCACCTAAGCGACGAGTAAGACTCGCCTGTTTCATTGACTGCGCGAAGCTCAACGCAAGATTAGCCGAATTAATCCCCCCATAAAAACTCTTATTTTGACTTTAGCCAATTCGGCCTCTACGATCACCGTTTTTTGAGTCGTAAGGAATAGTTTGGTCCATAGCACTTATTACTTCATTCTACAGTGAGCGAAGACGCGACAATTTCTAACCTGCGTCCGATTACTCTGGAGCCAGGCGCGACCGGCTATTTGTCGGCAATTGCTTTCAGAAAAATGAAACCAGAACAGGCGGAAGCGCGAAAACTAGAAACTTTTCTTGAAACCGGCCAGACGCTGGCGGGAACTTACGGGCTGAAGGGCGCGATTTCGCGAGTCCTCGAAACCATGGACCGTCATCACGGCATGATGCGTGGCGTCGTGATGCTACTCGACCCGGACACTCATGATATGCGCATAGCTGCTTCTCATGGTTTGGACGAGAGCGGAGTTCGCCGGATTAAGTATCGAGTCGGCGAAGGGATAACCGGCCGAGTAGTCGAAACAGGCAAGCCGGTCGTTGTACCACAGGTCAGCCGCGAGCCGCTGTTTCTCGACCGCCTCGGCGTCAGGAAAACGGGGCTCGGCCGGCAGGAACTGAGTTACATTTGCGTTCCCATCCTGGTTAACCGCAAGCCGGTCGGAGCGCTCGGGGTTGACCTGCGGTATAAGGCCGACCGCGACTACGGGCGCGCAACCAAATTCCTGTCAATTATTGCGACGATGATCGCCCAGGCAATCAAGGTGGACCATCTGATCGAAGCGGACAAACAGCGCCTGCTCGACGAAAACATCCATCTGAAGCAGGAACTACGCGAGCGATATGACTTCAGTCACCTCATCGGCAATTCCAATCCGCTGCGCCAGGTTTACGAACAGGTAACGCAGGTCGCTCGCACGAACACAACCGTCCTTTTGCGCGGTGAGTCTGGAACAGGGAAGGAGTTAATTGCACACGCCATTCATTACAACTCCCTGCGCGCAAACAAACCTTTTATTAAAGTCAGTTGCGCGGCATTGCCGGAGACATTAATCGAGTCTGAATTGTTTGGCTATGAAAAAGGCGCGTTCACCGGCGCGCAGAATCGCAAGAAAGGCCGGTTTGAACTGGCCGAGGGCGGCACACTTTTTCTCGACGAGATAGGTGACTTGAATATATCAACCCAGATCAAGCTACTCCGAGTGCTGCAGGAACGGGAATTTGAGCGACTGGGCGGGACGGAGACAATCAAGATCAACGTGCGCCTGGTGGCCGCCACGAACAAAGATCTCACCAAGGCGATCATGGACGGTCAGTTCCGGGAGGATCTCTACTACCGCCTGAATGTTTTCGCCATCTTCATGCCGCCCTTGCGGGAGCGGAAGTCTGACGTGCTGTTGCTGGCCGATCACTTCTTGGAAAAGTTCGCGCGAGAACACGACAAGCGCATCAAGCGCATCTCAACCTCAGCTATCGATATGCTGGCCAGCTATCACTGGCCGGGCAACGTTCGCGAATTGGAAAATATCATCGAGCGCGCTGTGCTGGTTTGCGAGACTGGAGTAATTCACGGCCATCATCTTCCGCCCACTTTGCAAACTGCGGAGAGGTCGGGCACGCTCACGCGGCTCTCTCTCGACGCCGCCGTGGGGGCTTATGAGAGCGATCTGATTCAGGATGCGCTCAAAACCACCCGGGGAAATCGCAAGCGTGCGGCCCAACTGCTCGATACGACTGAACGTATCCTGGGCTATAAAGTCAAAAAGTACGGCATCGATTGCGACCGTTTCCGTTCTTAGCCAAATGGCTTCGCTGACGACTTGATCGAGGGCCAGATCGAATTTCTACGAAGGATCACCTTTGCAGATGCCGAAATTTCAGTGCCGACGGAGTTGCTGCCGAGTGCGCACAAGGGCACCCCTCCTCTTTCACATCCCAAGCGCAAAAGCGATCAAAAGATTTGCTATTACCATTGGCTCGACGGCAAGGCGGCGGAAGTCAGCAACTTGCCCATTCTATTCAGACGCCCGTGTTCTGACCCTTACCTTAACTCATGACTTCCGCTCTCACGCAGCAGTTGCCACCGCACTGGGTCGGATGACCGTTTCGGCGAAACGCTCCATCTCTTCGAGTTGAGGGCTGCATTGCAGTAGCAGCAGATCAACTCCGGCGGCTTCGAATTCCGCGACTCGACTGGCGACTTGCTCGGGTGTACCGACTAAGCCGGAACGCAAACCCCGGTTCGATACGGAGTAGTCTTCGAGCGAGATCTGCTGCTCAAGTTTCGTGCCCGCCAACCATTGCTGGTAATTCTGGTAACCGGCGGCGGATTGTCTGACGTTGGTAATGCGCGCCAGCTCCTGCTTCGCTTCCGCTTCGGTCGAACGCACGATCGTATAGCCGGCAACGCCATATTTCATCGGCGGCAGATTCAAACGCTCGCGGCGCGCGGACATGTCGACAATCTTCTCGCGCACCCGCGCCGGCTCATCGCCGTGCATTACGTAAGCATCGCAAAGCCGTGAGATCATCTGTTTCGCAGCTTCCGACTCGCCGCCGGCATAAATCACCGGACGGGGACGGCTGATCGGTTTGGGTTGCATGACTGCATCGTCGACGGCGTAGTGCTTTCCGGTAAACGAGAAGTGATCCTGTCGCCACATTCGATCCACAATCTCCAGCCACTCAGTAGTGCGCGCGTAACGATCGTCGTGCCGCTCGAAATGCACGCCATACTTCTTCGCTTCATCTTCCCACCAGGAAGAAACCACATTGAGCGAGAGCCGGCCGCCGCCGCCGATGTGATCGATGTTCGCAGCTTGCTTTGCCAAAAGCGCCGGCTGGTGAAAGGTTGGGCGCACGGCGACCATCAGCTCAAGTCTCTCAGTAACCGCCGCGAGTGCTGCGGCCGTTGACCAGGCGTCGAGCGACGGCGCCTCGGCGCCTTTGATATCGTTGAGATTCAACTCAGCGACCAGCGTCAGGTCGTAGCCGATCTCTTCACTGCGACACGCCAGGCGGCTGTTATATTTCCAGCTCGCTTCCATCCGTTCGTCATCGACGTTTCTCAGCCAACCGCCGAAAACTGGTAGCCAATAACCGTAGCGCATTTGTTTGCCTCCTCTTCCAGAAAATCAACCAGCCGCGCATGTGGGTCGAACCCGACTACGCGCAGCGCATCTGCCACAAAATTTGATAAGGCGTTGATGTCGTAATAGAGCAGAGAGCCATCGCGGTCATCGACGATGTACTCGACGCCACCCACATCGATACTGGCCGCTTTCACGATCCGTTCAACCGCATCGATCACTCCATCAGGCGGCGTGTAGCCTTCGACCTGAAGGCCGCTACCACGGGCAAGTACGTCGAAGCTCGCGGCAGCATGCCGGAAGCGGCCAGCGGGCGCGGTCGCGGCGACGGACAATGGACTGCTGCAGCCCC
>Ga0137403_10003146_pt1 | contig 19918 bp, 14 predicted proteins | sample CZOMad2_1_16fung_FD_122057 | JGI IMG/M metagenome (GOLD analysis project Ga0137403, IMG submission 122057) | Vadose zone soil fungal communities from Angelo Coast Range Reserve, California, USA - CZOMad2_1_16fungal (Hybrid Assembly) | ecosystem: Environmental > Terrestrial > Soil > Vadose zone...
CTCTTTCAACGCTCGTTCAATCAGTCGAGTTACTTTCTCGCCCACCGCTGATCCCATCGAACCACCAATGAAGGACATGTCCATGGCCCCTGCCAGCACGAGATGATCGCCCACCTTGCCGCGAGCATTGATTATCGCTTCCGGCAGGCCGGAGCTCTTCTTTGCCTGCGTGAGTCGCTCGGGATAAGCCTTAGTGTCAACAAATTCCAGCGGGTCAATCGAGATGACCTCGGCGTCGAGTTCTTCAAACTTACCGTCGTCGAAAAGCATCGCCAGGCGTTCGCGCGCGCCGATGCGAAAATGATAACCACAGTGGGAACAGACCTGGAGCGACTCTTCGAGTTCACGTGTGTAGAGGTGAGCTTCGCAGCCATCACACTTGACGAAGACATTCTCCGTCTTGACTACGCGCTCCTCGGGGGGAACAGCCTCAATTTGTTTATTTTTTTTGCTGAACCAGGGCATAGGAAACTTAGCAGCAACGCCGGTCTTCGGAGGTTGACAACCCTACAGCGCCTAACGGATCAGGAGAGTAGCATATGACCCCCAAACGATGAAGCCAGCCAGCCACGGTTTCTCGACTATCGATCAAAAACCAGCGACATCCTTCCATCGTGCTGCGGCGTGCCACATTGACAACGTCACCGCCGTCGACTCCGCTCGGACTCTCGCCGGGCGCGGCTGGTCGGTCTCAGTCACACTGATACAGATCAGAATTACACTTCGGTGGACTTTGGGATTGACATGGATACTGGCGGGGTAATCTATGTCTTCGAATCGGGAAACAACCGGGGGACCTTTGGGACGTATGCGACGGGAGATAAACTGCGGGTGGCGGTAGAAGGCGGAGTGGTCAAGTATAAAAGAACGGCACGGTCTTCTACACGAGCACGGTGGCGCCGACTTATCCGTTGTTGGTAGATACTTCGCTCTACACCAATGGCGGCACCTTAACGAATGTTGTGATCAGCTCGGCTGGCGGTAGCACGACAGGAAACATTAACTGGCTGGTGACGGATCAACTGGGCACGCCGCGCATGGTGTTTGACAAGACGGGCGCGTTGGCGACAGTCAAGCGGCATGACTACCTGCCGTTTGGCGAAGAGTTGTCTGCCGGCCAGGGCCTGCGCAGCACCACGCCCGGCCACGGCGCATCTGATGGCGTCCGCCAGAAGTTCACCAGCCAGGAACGAGACAACGAGACTGGCCTGGATTACATGCATGCCAGATATTTTGCATCAGCTCAGGGACGGTTCAGCAGCGCTGATTCTGTTGCTGGGTCCATTGGCAAGCCAAAACCTACTTAGTTGAAACGCTCAATATACAGAATGAGCGGATTGCGATAATAAGTGGTGGATACCGTGAAAAGTTATCAATTGACCTCTTCGTAGGGCCCAGCGACCGAGGCGCGCCCAGCCCCTCTCCGACTGTGTGTCCGAGCGAAGTGCAAATCATCAAAGGTGGGAAAATGAGGGACAGGCGTCGCAGAGTCTCGGTCTTTCATCTCGTTCGTGTATCCACTAAGAGTTGGGCATAAGCGTTCGACAGGGATAAAGACACCGACAATCTCCGCCTTCTGGGCGTATACGGGACTACCCGAGTAACCATCATGTCCGGTGCGGTTTGAGAATGGCAGCCTTGAGTGAGACAAAACGACAGTTCGATTCCTAACGGCAGCATGAGCTAATCTCCAGAAAGGCTTGCTGGTCCCTGACGCGTTGTCGAACGGTTTAACTCAAAACTCAATGCCTTGCTGGGCGCGGATGCCGGCGTTGAAGGGGTGCTTTATCTCGGTCATTTCCGTCACCAGGTCGGCGGCTTCAATCAGAGCCGCGGGCGCGTCGCGGCCGGTTACTACGATATGGAGGGCGGGCTGCGCAGCACGAATGTTGCGAAGCTCTTCCAGCACCTCGTCAACAGGCAAGAAGCCGTAACTAAGCACATAAACCAGCTCATCGAAGACCAACAGATCGTAGTCACCACTGCGCAACTTCTCGACGCAAAGGTTCCACGTCTCGCGAGCCGTGGCGCGATCCTGTTCCGGGTTTTTCGTGTCCCAGGTGAACCCGTCGCCCATGGTGTGCACCTCAATACCAAGTTTCTCCGCGGCCTCGTGTTCGCCGTAACGATCCGTGCGCGACTTCATGAACTGAATCATGCAACACTTCAGTCCGCGTCCCGCGGCGCGCATCATCAGTCCCAGGGCGGAGGTAGTTTTACCCTTGCCGTTGCCGGTGTGAACTATCAGCAGGCCGCGCGTCTTTTCCTGGTAATCCTCGCGACGCCACTTGTATTTCTTTTCAGGCATTGTTGGAGATTAGCGAGTAGGCAGTAAGCAGAAGGCAGTAGGCAGAAAGCAGGAGGCATTCTTGCGTTCTGCCTACTGCCTTCTGCTTACTGCCTACTTAACTCTTCAGCGCATCCTCGGTGATGTCACCCGATCCGTTCGCGCGTTCCACCGCATCCTGCAATAGCGCAATGATCTTTTCCTCGGCCTCTTCCCAGGTGCCGCGCAGCGTGCAGCCCGCCGCGTTACGGTGTCCGCCGCCGCCAAACTTTTCCGCCACCTTCGCGACGTTAACCTCGCCTTTGGAGCGCAGGCTGGTGCGGTAAACTCCCGGTTCGCATTCCTTCAGCATCGCCACGGCGTCCACCTCGCCTACCGTCAGCGGATAGTTAACAAAACCATCAGCGTCTTCGTCAGAAGCTTCTGCAAGATGTTGCATCTCCAAACTGTGACGGAGCAAGGCGACGTGTCCCGTGGAATCACGCCGGGCGGTGGAGAGCACCGCGCCCATCAACTGAATTCTGCTCCAGGGATAGCTGGCGAAAACAGCCTCGGCCGTCTTGGCGGGCTTCACTCCAGTGCGCAAGAGCTCGGAAGCAACCTTGAAGGTTCGCTCGGTAGTGTTGGAGTAGTGAAAGGAGCCGGTATCCGTGATCAGTGCGGTGTAACAGCATTCCGCGATTTCCTTCGTCACGCGCACGCCCAGAGCCTTGGCAAGGTTATAAATCATTTCGCCACACGCAGCGGCGGTGGAGTCGATCCAGTTGATCTTGCCGAAGAGAGCGGTGGTGGCGTGGTGATCGATGTTAACTACGAATTGCTTCTCGAGATTCAGCAAACCCGGGCGAGCGACATCGGAACATTCGATTACGAAGACGCCATCGTAGAAATCATCAGCGGCGGGAGTAACTCTTACATCTTTAGCGCCCGGCAACTTCTGGTAAACGTGAGGCACCGGATCGCGCATGATCACCTCGACATCTTTGTCGAGGGCCCGCAGCAACCAGTAAAGACCAAGGGAAGAACCGAGACTGTCGCCATCAGGCCGAAGGTGGGCGGTGATCCCAAACTTACGTTTCTCTTCAATCAACTCAACAACTTGACTAAGCATTAAGAGCAAGGCTGAAGGCGGAGGGATGAAGGATGAAGTCGACGCGAACGCGACTTCTTCTCTTCATCCTTCAGCCCTCATCCTTCATCCTTTCTATTCCGTTCCTGCTCGATCTCCCGCAGCAGCCTGTCGACGCGCTCGCCTTCCTCTTCGACGCGATCCCTCACAAAGTGAATCTCGGGTGTACGAGGAAGGTTGAGTGACAGGCTCAATTGTTTGCGAACGTAGGGAGCAGCGTGACGCAGAGCGCTGAGCGCCAGCCGGTGTTCCTCTTCATCTCCCGCAACCGTGACAAAAACCTGCGCGTCCCGGCGATTGTCAGAAAGGCGAACGTCGGTCACCGTTACCATCGTCAGTCGCGGGTCTTCGAGTTCGTACCCGACAATCTGGGAGATCTCCTCACGAATAATGTCTGCAACTCTCTCTGGGCGACGCATGATTAAAAAACAGGAGCAGTCAGCAGGAGCAGTCAGCAGGAAAACCTAATTCGCAAATGTTATTCGTACACCTGCCTACTGCTCCTGCCGTCTGCCTCCTACAGCTCCGTGGCGGCGACCTTTTCTACGATATACGCCTCAATCTGATCGCCGACCTTAAGGTCATTAAAGTTTTCCAGACCGATGCCACACTCAAATCCTTCGCGGACTTCCGACACGTCGTCCTTGAAGCGACGCAACGACGCAATGTTGCCTTCCCAGCTGACAACGCCATCACGAATGAGACGCGCGCGCGCGTTACGCCGGATGTTGCCGTCGATCACCATCGAGCCGCCAACCACTCCCGCCTTGGGAACACGAAAGACTTCGCGTACGTCAGCCTTGCCGATAATCCGTTCCTTCTCAATTGCCTCGAGCATGCCGATCATCGCCGCGCGAATCTCTTCCTCCACTTTGTAGATGATTGAATGCAGACGAATATCGACGCTTTCCTGTTTCGCCAGATCGGCAGCCCGCGCCCCGGGCCGGACGTTAAAGCCAATCACCACTACGGCTGAGACGGCCGAGCCGGCTTGCGTAGCCGAGGCGAGCAGCACGTCTGATTCCGTAATCGCGCCCACGCCCGAACGAATAACTTTGACCTTCACCCGCTCGGTGGAAAGCTTCTGTAACGTAGACTTGAGAACTTCGACTGAACCCTGCACGTCGGCTTTGATAACGACGAGCAGTTCTTTAACTTCGCTTTCGCCCAAAGCTTCAATACCGCGCTTCGTCGTTTGCAAGAGCGTATTCTGACGATTCAGCATCTGCCGGTGACCGGAGATTTGCTGGGCGCGAGCGATATCGGCAACGACCTGAAAGCTCTCGCCGGCTTGTGGTACGCCTTGCAAACCGAGCACCTCAACCGGTGTAGCCGGCGCCGCTTCGGTAATTGCCTCACCCTTGTCGTTGAACATCGCGCGCACGCGCCCAAAAATCTGACCGACGATGAATGGCTCATGAACGTGCAAAGTGCCTTGTTGGACCAGCACGGTGGCCACGGCGCCGCGGCCGCGATCCAGTTTGGCTTCGAGTACGACGCCCGACGCCCGTCGAGTGGGACTGGCGCGCAAGTTAAGAATGTCTGAAGTAAGCAGGATGGTTTCCAGCAGCGTCTCGAGGTTTTGCCGTTTCTTGGCGGAGACCTGGACCATTTCAGTTTCACCGCCCCACTCCACGGGATTGAGGCCTTGCTTGGCGAGTTCCTGCCTGACGCGATCCGGGTTCGCATCCGGTTTGTCGATCTTATTGATGGCCACAACAATGGGAACACCTGCGGCGCGCGAGTGTTCAATGGCTTCGATTGTTTGCGGCATCACGCCGTCATCCGCGGCCACAACCAACACCACGACGTCAGTGGCTTTTGCGCCACGCGCACGCATCAACGTAAAGGCCTCGTGACCCGGCGTGTCGAGGAAGACCACCCGGCGCGTTTCGCCCGAATGATCCGGACTAGCCACTTGCACACTGTAGGCGCCGATGTGCTGTGTTATGCCGCCGGCCTCACCCGCTGCCACTTCAGTGGTACGGATGGCGTCGAGCAGGGAAGTCTTGCCGTGATCGACGTGGCCCATGACAGTAACGACGGGAGCGCGCGGCAGTTCAACGTCGTCGGCATCCGTGGCGATCAGTTCTTCAAATTCCTCTTCGGCCACCATCTCTTCAAAAGGAACGAAGGTGACTTCATAACCAAAGCGCTTGCCGAGATCGACTGCGACGTCGTCGTTAAGCGGTTGATTGATGGTGGCGAAGACGCCCCGTTGCAGCAGCAGGGTCACTACATCCTTGGGCTTTATTCCGAGTTTCTCCGCAAATTCCTTCACGGTCGAACCTTCGATGATGCGTACCGGGTTGAGTTCTCCCGGAATCGTTGGCGCTTCCAGACGGCCCGCGATGCGATCCTCGAGAGATAGCGCTTTCGGAGGGGGGATGAAGTCGCCCTTGTCGAACCGTCCGGCTTTACCTTCCATTTTTCGTCCGCCGCGCGTCGGTGTGCGGCGCGAGCGGCGGCGACCTGCATCCGGAGGGGGGATATATGTAGTCTGTGGAGTTAACGTTTCTCCAGGTGTTCCCAGTCGTTCGGTTTTTGCCAGAGGCGTCCGTTCGCGAACACGGGCGCCACGCTCGGCCCGCTCTCGCGGAGTGACAGGAAGTGGAACCACCGGAGAAGGGGCGCGTTCGCCAGGGCGAATGCCGGCGTTGAGCGCAGCCACAGTGGGACGCAGCACTTTGACCTGGCGTGATGGCGGTGGAACAGTTGCTGTTGGAGTGACCGGGGCCGCCGAGGTTGTTGGTTCCGACGCGGCTGAATCCGCGAAGTTACCGTTCGTTTCTTTGATTTCAGCCGCGGGCTCGACGACGGGCGCGGCGGGCGCACCGGAATCAGCCGCCGGTTGTTCTGCCCGCACGGCCCGGGGTAGCTTCCTCAGTAATCTCGCGGTCGTAGCCGGCTTGGCGGCATCTGGCGCCGCGGTTGGCGGCGCGACTTCGGGTTGCGGACCTTCGGCGACCACTTCGGAGGCGGCTTCAGCGACGACAGCGACGTCGGCAGTTTCCGCTGCGGGAGCTTCTTCAACCGCACGCTCGGCTCGCTTGACGACGCGAACGCCTCGCTTAACGGCGGTCTCTTTCTTGGGGAAGTATTTGTTGCGAATCTTCTCCGCCAACTCTTTAGAAACCGAGTTGGAAGGGACGCTGACGTCTACACCCTCGCGTCGCACCTCTTCGATGAGCCGCTTGGTGTCAAGCTTTAGTTCTTTGGCGAGATCGTATATACGGATCTTTGAGGAAACGGTCATGCACTCCTTTTCAGACGCTTATAAATCGTTGCGTCTGGCCTTCTTCAAGTGGTTTAAAGAACTTCCGCTCTCAACCACCTGAAGCGTGCATTAGAACCGCAACACGTACGAGTGGTAGGGGAGCGAGCAACACAAGCCGCCGGCACAGCCGGCCCCTGCGCTGATTCTAATTTGCCGCATCTGGGGAAGCATCCGGCTTCTCTTCGTCAGTGCTCTCGCTTGATGCAGCATCTTCCAAAACTGCGGGAGCAGATGTTTGTACTTCTTCGGTTACCCCTTCAGCCGCTTGGTCAGTTGCTTCTTCCAGGGTAATCCCTTCCTCGCTTGCCAAATCATCAAGCCCATCGAGGCTTTCAATAGCAGCAGCCTCAGCTGACGTAATGTCCGGTGCGGGCACGATCGTATCCGGACGCAAATCGCGTCCTGCTTCCTGAAGAACAATCTCGTCTTCAGTGAACGGCTCGGCCTCCGTCAGTGCGACCGGGTCGGCTGAATACTGCGCAAGAATCTCCGGCTCCGCGATGAAAGCATCACGAGTTTCAACTGCTTCGTCGTAACCTTCCGCAGTCGGGTCATTCGAACGCTCGTCTTCACCGGCGGCCGCCGTCTCGTCCGCTTCTGCTGAAACATCGCTAGCAACTGTTTCCTCGCCTTCATCGCCCGCCGCTTCAGCAGCCTCAGCAGGTTCCGCCTCGCCCGCCTCTACCTCGCCTTCCTCTCCGCCACCCGCCAGCGACTTGTCGCGCAGGGCGACGACATCTTTAGCCGCTTTGAGGATCACGTCGGCCTCGTCCAAGCTCAGATCGAGAAACTCAACCAAATCGTCAACCGAGGTTTGCGTCAGTGCGTCGATGTCGTTGATGCCGTGTTCCGCCAGGGCGTCGGTTTGTTGAACCGTTACGCCTTCGATGACCGACAGCGGAACCGACGCGCCTGAAGCGATCAGGGCGCCCATCTGTTCTGTAACTTCGCGCTTGATCTCTTCCTCGCTACGAATGTCGATGTTCCAGCCAACCAGCTTCGTGGCGAGCCGGACATTCTGACCTCGTTTGCCGATGGCGAGCGAGAGCTGATCCTCGTTTACGATCACTTCCATCTGCCGATTGTCGATGTCAGTGATGCGAACCTTGTTAACTTTGGCGGGTGAAAGCGCATTTGCGGCAAACACCGAGGGCTCGTCTGACCATTCGATGATGTCAATCTTCTCGCCGCGGAGCTCGCGGATGATGGCCTGGACGCGAGAACCCTTCATGCCAACGCAGGCGCCCACCGGGTCAACGTCGCGCTCATTTGAGGTTACGGCAATCTTCGCGCGTTCTCCGGGCTCACGCACAGCAGACTTAATCACCACGGTGCCGTCGTATATTTCCGGCACTTCCATTTCAAATAGACGCAACAGCAACTCCGGAGAAGTTCGCGAGACTTCAACCTGCGGCCCCTTGGATTCTTTTGAGACGTTGTTTATGACTACGCGAATTCTTTCGCCTTGATTCCACTGTTCTCCGCGCGATTGCTGCGAACGGGGCAGGATGGCTTCGAGGTTTCCCAGATCAACGATGATGTTGCCGCGCTCAAATCGCTTTACATAACCATTAACCAGGTCACCGATCTTATCGATGTATTGTTCGTAAACATTGCTTCGAACTGCGTCACGAACCTTTTGAAACAGGATCTGCTTCGCAGTTTGAGCGGCAATGCGGCCGAGCTCTTCCATTGGCAACGGCAACAAGAGCGCGTCGCCTAATTCCACTTCTTCACCCGCCAATTCGCGAGCTTCGTCTATCGACAACTCTGTTGCAGCGTTGGCAACTTCATCGACCACAACTTTCGTGGCCGAAAGCTCAATGCCCGTATCGGGATTCCAATCGACCTGAATGTCCTCACCCGAGCGAAACTGCTTTTTGGCGGCCGCCCGAACGGCTTCTTTCATTGCGTCGATAACGAGATCTCGCTCGATTCCCTGCTCCTGGCAGAGCGCCTCGATGTTTTGTGCGATGGATGAACTCATGGAACTTTTGTACTCCGGTTGGCTCGACGCCGATGTCCGCGTCGTTGAGCCTATTCAGTTGTTATTCAGTTGTATATAGCACCGGCCAAACCGGCGGTTAGTTGCCCTTTGCCGCTCTTTGCTGGGCGCGCCGAAATTCTTCATCGACGTCCAACTCCAGATTCGCTTTCGCAATCGAGTCGAGCGCAATTCTGAGGCGACCACTCGTGCGATCTTCAAACAGCACTTCCTCGCCATCTATTCCCAACAGCCGGCCACGAAAATTACGCTGGCCATCGATGGGCCGGCGGGTTCGGATCTTGGCTAGCCTGCCGGCGAAGCGTTCGTAATCCGCGCGCTTGTAAAGGCCTCTCTCCAGGCCGGGCGAAGATACTTCCAGCGTGTAGGAAGCATGAATGAAATCTTCGACGTCGAGAACCGTGCCAACGTGCAGGCTCACTTCCGAACAATCCTGGTGAGTAACGCCGTTGGGCTTGTCAATAAAGATACGGACGATAGGCTTATTAACAGGCCCGGCGACTTCGGCGTGTACGAGTTCCAGTCCGTGGTCGATTGCAACGCGTTCAGCGATTGCTTGCACGCGCTCTTCCACTGAACTCGACCCCATCAACACCCTCCGAAAAAGCACTCGCCCAAAAGAAAAAGTGGGCGCGAACCCACCGGACGATACCGCCGCGCTTCGAGCAAGTCGTGAATTATAAGGGAAGGGAAGGGTAGAAGCAACCTGCCATGAAAGCCGGATTTCAACCGTGAGATTGCGACTCGTAAGCCCTGTGAATCGGGTATAACGCGGCTTAGGAAAAACCGGCAGCCGGCTCGCAGCGCGAGCCGCGAACTACGCCTTTTCGCCCCGGCGCCAAATGAGATAGTCTGCAGAAAACCGATCGTCTTCCGGAGGCAGCATGAACACAAAAAGCAGCAGGGCCAGTCGTGGAATCACGTGTTCATGGAAAGGATAGAGAGGTTCTCGCAACAAGTGGCCAAAGGTTACAACCACGAGGACGAAGCCGAGCGCGATGAGCGCTTCGCGTATCCGCAAACCGATAATCAGTAGCGCGCCGGCAATTAGTTCGATAAACGGAATGGTGGTACCGGTAGCCCAGAGTGACCAGACGGGGAGAAAAGTGTCGGCAAAGGGAAGAAAGTACTTGCGCGCATGGTTAAGCGGCCCCAACTGAAAGACTTTGTAGACGCCGGCCATGAAGAAGATAAGCCCAAGCACTTCGCGCGCGAAAAAGACTGCCCAGCTGCGGGTGGAGTTATTTTTCATATCTGTTTTGGTTGAGCACGATGAAGAAGACAGGCTCGCATTATCGCATCCTTGAGTCCACCGGCGCAGCCTTTCGTCATCCTAAACTTCATCGCTTCTACGGATTCCTTCAGCTCTGGGCCGGTTAACGGCTGGGGTAATTCACGCTGTTTAATGCCCTGATCAATAGACATCGCTTCCTCTCCTGAGAGTTCCTCACCTCCATGAAAGATCTCTTTTAATGAAATGATTGAAAAGGCTCTTGCACTACAGTAGTATTTCGCTCGAACTGCATTGCTCTTCGTCCGTGGCTGCCTTGCCCGTATTTCCCGCCGTTGTTAAGTCGTTACGTGGTTACCGGGGCGACCGCGCAACGTGTTGGTTGTGCATCAATCCGCGCCATGATCGGGAAAACAGTTTCACATTATCGCATCCTGGAACCCCTCGGCGAGGGCGGTATGGGAACCGTCTACCTGGCCGAAGACACCCATCTCGGCCGGCGAGTTGCTATCAAGTTTCCCTCGCTAGACTCTGACTCGCATGACTATCGCGCCCGTTTCCTGCGCGAAGCGCGCGCCGTTTCGGAGTTGAGCCACCCCTGCATTGCCACACTCTTTGACTATGGCGAGACTGAAGAAGGCCGGCCGTTTCTTGTTATGGAACTCGCCAGAGGGCGGCCGCTTACTGAGCTGATGCAGAACGGCGAACTCAACCTTCCTCGAGCAGTCGCGATTGTTATTGAGGTAGCCACAGCCCTGGTGGAGGCTCACGCTCGCGGCGTAGTTCATCGCGATGTCAAGCCTGCAAACATAATGATCGACGACAACGGCCAGGTGAAGGTGCTCGATTTTGGACTGGCGAAGCAACTCAGTAAGGATCATCTGGCCAGTTCAGAACCCGAAGCGCAAACACTCCTTTCTACGGAGACTCGAAGTGGTGTGGTGCTGGGGACGCCGGCGTATCTTTCGCCGGAGCAGGCGGTGGGCGGTGCGGTTGACGGTCGCAGTGATCTGTTTGCGGTGGGCACGCTTCTCTATGAAGCTATCACCGGCCGAACACCATTTGCCGGTAGAAGCTTCATCGAGATCGCGGCAAACGTGCTTCACGTCGAGCCGCCACCGCCATCGAAGTTCAACCGGATGGTGCCGCGAGAGCTTAACTTCATTGTTGCGAAAGCACTCGCAAAGAAACCCAACAAACGTTACCAGTCGGCCAAAGAGCTGATTGCGGATCTCAGCGCCGTTAAGGAGCGTCTTGAGGAAGAGTCCGGGCAGACACTTATCAAGCGAACCTCGCCGTCAACGCTTTCGGGACACAGCAGGACGCTGAAAAATCTTTCGCAGATTCTTCGGCGCCCTCGCATCCCGATATCCTACATTCTCATTGGGCTCGCTCTTCTGATCGTTGCCGGAGGGGTAGCTCTCCGATTCGGACGAGGCTCGCGGCATACGCCGCCTGCCGAAGCGCAAAAATGGTATGAAGTGGGGACTAACGCGCTCCGCGATGGAGCTTCCTATCAAGCCAGCCAGGCCCTTGAGCGGGCCATTGCCGCAGATGACGGCTACATCCTGGCGCATGCGCGTCTGGCTGAAGCGCTGGTTGATCTGGATTACGTTGACAGGGCCAAGGACGAATTGTTGCGCGTCAGCGGAGCCGACCGAGCCGCTCTGCCAAAGCTCGACTCACTTTACATCGACGCGATCACCGCCACCGCCCGCCACGATTTTGCCAAATCAATCGACTTCTATAAACAGATTGCCAACACTGCTGCGGCCGCTGACAAAGCCTACGTCCTGGTGGACTTGGGCCGTGCGTACGAAAACAACAATGACCCGGCTCGGGCGATTCAGAGTTACACCGAAGCTACGAATCAAAACTCGCAATATGGGACGGCGTATCTGCATTTGGGGATACTCTATGGGCAACAGGGAGACCTCGCGAAAGCTCTCCCAAACTTCGATAAGGCTGAATCGATCTACCAGGCGCTGGGGAACCTTGAAGGTCGGGCGGAAGTAGCGTTCCAGCGAGGTGCACTCTTCAATAAGCGAAACAAACTTGTTGAGGCAAAGGCGGAGTTGGAGCAAGCCCTGACCCTGGCAAAGGCAAACGACAATAGGTCGCAAACCATCAAGACGCTTTTGCAGTTTAGTAGCGTTGCTTTCGATGCGGGCGAAACAACGCGGTCAACTGAATATGCGCAGGAAGCTGTCGACCTCGCGCAGAAAAATGGCATGGAGAATCTAAGCGCCCAGGCGTTGGTGGACCTTGGTAACTCCTTTCTTGTTCGGGGCGCGCCTGCCCAGGCAGAAAAGTATCTATCCCAGGCGCTGGAGTCTGCGGCGAGATCCAAGGCCCGGCGTACTGAAGCCAGAGCGCGCGTTTCACTCGGAGGCTTGCAGACCGATCCCGATGAAGCCGTTCGCTACCTCGAGCCGGCGCTGGCGTTTTACCAGCAGGGGAACTATCGCTCGGAAACTTTTTCATGCCTCGCATCGCTCGCTCGCGCCAATCTTCGGAAGGGTGACTATGACGCGGCGCGAAAAGGTCACGACCAGTTGTTTCAGCTTGCTGAGCAGTCTAACGATCAATCTCTGGTTGCGCTCGCGCACGCGGAGCGCGGATCCGCATTGGTTCGCGAAGAAAGGTTTACTGAGGCCCTCGAGCACCTGGATCAAGCCCACGCTATCTACCGCGCGCAAGGCGTGCAGCGCAGCATTGGTTACAACTTGATGGCGCGGAGCGATGCCTTGTGGCGACTGGGCCGCTTTGACGAGGCCCGGGCCCTGCTGGACCAGGTGTCGGCTATCGCCGAGAAACCGGGAGGCGAGCTTAAACGACTAGCGGTTGAGGCCCAGCTTGTTCTTTCCCAAATTGCTTTAAGCCAGGGTCGTTTTCCCGAAGCCAAAACGAGAGCTGAGAAAGTGTTCGAAACAGCCGGTACCGAGTTTAAGACAGCTGCATTGGGCGCGAAGATGGTAATGGGATCGGTTCAGTCCCAGAGCGGCGCGACGACAGCCGGAAAACAGGCAGCCGTCCAGGCGCTCGACATGGCGAAGGAGCTTAAGGATCCGGCGCAACTAGCCCAGGCGCAATTGGGACTCGCTGAATCGACGTTGCTCGCCAGTGACTTCCTGACCGCTGCCAGCAATGCAAAACAGGCAGCGGACACCTTCGCACGACTCGGACAACAAGCTTCCGAATGGCATGCCTTGCTGATAGCGGCGCAAGCCACTCAAAACTTAGGCGACAAAAACGCGGCTCGCGAGTATGCTATGCGGGCAAGAGACGCGCTTTCCAAACTCGAGCAGCGTTGGGGCAACGAAAACTTTAATAGTTATCTGCGCCGCCCGGACGTCCAGCGATTGCGAAAACAACTGAACCAACTTACTTAATGTTAAGACTCTTCCACCCCAGAAAGAGGAGAAACGATGCGTCATCTACGTTTACTGATTATCGCTTTTGCGACCATTTGCGTGTTGGCCCTCGCTGCCTTCGCGCTGGTAAATCGCCCCGCGGCCCCAATCCTCGGCGACGATATAATTATCAAGGGCGGCTCATTGGAGATTCAATGCGGTAGTAATCACGGGACAGATTGTTTGGGCATTAACGACAACACCGGAAAATACAAACACAAGCAGGGTGGCAAGCACGTGACGAAGATTCTCGTCAAACGAACAGATGGCATCGTGGTATTCGACAGCGATCTGACCCCGGTTGGCAATAAGCCGGAAATCGATATTACCTACAAATAGACTCCCTTAGCGGCGATCTGTTTAGGTTCTGGCAAGACGGGTGAGTGTCAGTTTGCTCGCTATAGAAGAGCTGGGATGGTTGATTGACTTGACGAACTGCATCTCGCTTTCAAGAAGTGCGCGGCCTTGCCGAATCTCTTTCGTCGTTGCTTAGGTAGGCGGGCTCGGTTCTGTAAAGCCACGCCACCTCAGCCAACCTCAACTGACCCACTACCATTCAGCCGTCGAGCTTTGCTTTCACGATCTCGCTGACCGCACGCCCATCGGCATTCTTACCGGCCAGGGCGGACTGCACGGCTTTCATTACTCTGCCCATATCTTTCATCGAGCTCGCGCCAGTTTCAGCTATGGCGGCGGCCACTGCGGCTTCGATCTCATCGCGAGAAGCTGCCTGCGGCAGGTAGGCCTCGATTACTTCGATTTCAGTCTTTTCCTTGTTGGCAAGCTCCTGACGTCCGCCTTTTTCAAACTGCTCAACCGAATCGCGACGCTGTTTGACGAGGGAGCGCAGCAACTTCATCATCTCCTCGTCCTCCAGTTCGCCGCCTTTCTCGATCTCCCGGTTCATTACCGCAGCCTTAACCATTCGCAACGTAGACGTGCGCGGCGCATCCTGGGCCTTCATCGAAGCAGTCAGGTCAGAAATGATCTGTTGTTTGAGACTCATTAAGTTAACTTCCTCCGCTCACAATATACCGCACGAATGCACTGGAGGCTGGTCAGGGTATAAGCGTGGGTAAGTCCAAGTCGGGAAGCATGCGATTGGAAGCGATCAACTTCACCAGCTCTGAAGCCATCAAGCGGTGTCCCATGTGATTTGGATGTATCCGTTCGCCAAACCAGCCCTCATTGGCGGGGTATGCATCCTCAGTCAGTTCTCGGATTTCAAGAAAGGGTACTCCACGCTGTCTCATTGTCGATCCTAAGGCCATGCGATATTGCAGCATCAAGTCAGCCTCAGGCGCTTCGGAAGAATGGTCCCGATAAGGCGCGGCGATAATAATAGTGGCAGTCCGGCGTTGGCGGGCGAGATCGACGATCGCGAGCATGTTGTCCAGGTATTCCTGCTGGGAAACGCGGGCGGCTGGGCGCGGTCTGATCTGGGATTGGGTCTTAGACTCAGCTTGCTGTTTGAGTGCTTCCCTCGCTCGCAACCAGCGCGTCGCGTGAGCAAATGCCTGGCTGTGATCAATCAACCAACGCGCTCCGACCGCATACCAGTTAGTCCTGATGGCGTCGCGGTCCGGCACGTCGCTTGAGCTTGCATCGTTCCAGCCAAAGCTAACGGTCAAGAGATCAGGCTGCAACCTGGCAATGTCGCGCCGCAACCAGGCGAGTCCCTGGTGAGACGTATAACCCGGCACGGCCATAGTAATCACTTCGATGTTTCGCCCGGGATTGGCCGCGCGCAAATGTTTCTCGAGCAGCATTGGATAGGGAAGCCAATCGGGATCATATTCAGTGGGCTTATCAGGCCAGACAACCGGTACCCGGTAACCAAACGTCACTGAATCGCCCAGACACACAATCCGAATCGTCCCCGGCAGCCTGGCTTTTAGCGATCGGGACGATTGTTCGGAGCGAAGGTGGTCGGAGTTTGTCGAAAGAACTGTGAAGTCCCAGACTACGTGATCGAGGTTAGGCTTGAGTCGCCAGAGCAGTAGAGGATCGCCTTCAAAGATGCCTGAGTGCTTCTCGTCGGCGACCTGGGCCTTTTGTTGTGTAGTAACGACAAACAGATCGAGGCTGGACAAATGCGACATCGTCAGGCGTGTTCCGAGTTCAATGGCCGCCAGCAGTAGAAGGAAATTGAGATATATGATTGCGGCGTAGGCTAGCCGGCGCTTGAGAGGGATTCGCGCACGCGCACGCGGTAAATCAAGAACTTTTTCTTCGATTACCTGCATGATTCATTGCTCGTACCTGAGTGACGCCGAACTTAGAGTAGAGTTTAGCATCCGGTCGCTATCGCTTCCGGTTCTGTATGCGAAGTTGATCACTGAAGTGATCGCTGTCTCAGGAGCGTCCGTTGTTGCGGGCGTTGCCATTAGTTTTTGCCAGATGCGCCTTTAAGTATCTGCCGGTGTGGGACGCCGGCGAGGCCATGATTTCTTCGGGCGTGCCTGTAACCACCACATGTCCGCCGGCATCACCACCCTCAGGTCCCAAATCAATGACATAGTCGGCGGTCTTGATGACGTCGAGATTATGTTCGATGACCAGCAGCGAACCGCCAGCTTCAATCAATGCGCGAAACGCAGCCAACAGTTTGTTGATGTCATCGAAATGTAAACCGGTAGTGGGTTCATCGAAAATGTATAGCGTCTTTGCCCCCGTGCGCCTGGATAGTTGCGCTGCGAGCTTAATGCGTTGCGCTTCACCGCCGGAGAGCGTGGTTGCTGACTGGCCAAGCCGCAGATAACCCAGTCCGACTTCATCGAGCACGCGCAGCCGGTTAGTGATCTTCGGCACCTCGCGAAAGAAAGTTATCGCCTCGCGTACCGTCATGTTCAAAACTTCGTGCACGTTCTTGCCGCGATAACGCACGTCGAGAATCTGTTGTTTGAAGCGTGTGCCTTTGCATTCTTCGCAAACCAGTTCGACGTCGGCCAGAAACTGCATCTCCACGGTCACCGTGCCGTCGCCCTGGCAAACATCACAACGGCCACCGGGCAGGTTAAAAGAGAAGTGAGATGGATCAAACCCGCGCGCCTGCGCTTCGCGTGTTGCCGCAAACACTTCGCGGATGCCATCGTAGACCTTGATGTAAGTGACGGGGTTTGAACGCGGCGTTCGTCCGATCGGCGACTGGTCAACCAGAATCACATCGTCAAGCAGCTCGCCGCCCTCCAATCGTGAAAACGCGCCGACGTGCCCCTGCCAGTCACCTCTTTGTTTCTTCACTCCGGCGTAAATGCAATCGTGAATCAGCGTTGACTTGCCGGAACCACTAACACCCGTAACGCAGACAAGCATGTCAAGTGGAAACTCGACGTCGATCGATTTCAGGTTGTGTTCTGAAGCACCGCGTAGTGTCAGCCGTCTTGTCTGAAGCGGGCGACGTTGCTTTGGCTCCTTGATTTCGGCCTCACCCCGCAGATAACGCGCCGTCAGTGAATCTTCATCAACTAACAATCCCTCAAAATCGCCTTCATAAATGACGCGCCCGCCGAGTTCACCCGCAGACGGTCCGATGTCGAGAATGTGATCCGCGGCGCGCATCATGTCCTCGTCGTGTTCCACCACCAGTACCGTGTTACCGATGTCGCGCAAGTTGTGCAGCAGACGAATGAGGCGCTCGTTGTCGCGCGGGTGCAAGCCGATCGAAGGCGCATCAAGAACGTAGAGCGCTCCAACCAACGAAGAACCCAGATTCGTCGCGAGCTGTATGCGTTGCGCTTCGCCGCCCGAGAGGGTGGAGGCAAGCCGATCCAGCGTCAGGTAGTCCAAACCAACTTCCACCAGAAATCGCAAACGCCGCCGAATTTCAAACAGGATTCGCTCGGCAATCGCGCCCTGTTCTGTGGATAGTTTCAGCGAGTCGAAGAAAACTGCGGCATTCTTAATCGATAACGCACAAACTTCGGGCAGGGTGGCGCCGCCGACTTTCACGTCCCGAGCCTCTTGTCTTAAACGGCCGCCACCGCAATCAGGACACAGAGTGTAGCCGCGATACCTGGAAAGAAAGACACGTACGTGAAGTTTGTATTTCTTGGTTTCGAGCCAGTCAAAGAACCCGCGCACGCCGCCCCAATCCTTCCTGCCTTCTACAATCGCGCGTTGCTCGGCCCGCGAGAGTTGAGCAAACGGAACCGTCATGGAAATCTTTTCAGACTTGCAAAACTGTTTCAGCTCGTCGAGCGCCCACTCATGCTGCGGTTTGGTCCACGGTTCAATCGCGCCTTCTTTCAAACTTAGTCCGGGGTTCGGAATTGCCAGATCGAGATCCAGCCCGATGGTGTTACCAAAGCCCTGACAGGTTGGGCAGGCGCCGTAAGGATTATTAAAACTGAACAGGCGTGGCTCGGGTTCAGCGTAAACAGTTCCGTCATACTTACATTCAAAACGGTCGGAGAACTTCAGACGCGTAGGCGTCGGCTCGGCTGTTTCAATATTCGCCGAGCCGTGACCTTGCTGAAAGCAGATCTCCAGAGAATCTACCAGCCGCTGCCGAATGTCGGGCCCGGCTACAAGCCGGTCGACCATTACAAAGACATCAGCGAAAGTATCGAGCTGGTAATCATCAGGCGAATGGAGATCAATGGTCTGCCCGGCGGCGAACAAACGAGTGAAGCCGCGTTGCATAAGGCTCATTATGTGGGCCGTGATCGTGTGAGGCGCGGATGGCGAGACGCGGCGACGCGGTGAACCTGGCTTCTTCTCCCGCGCTCCGGTATCCCCGCGTCTCCCCGTCTCAGCCTCACCGTTCCGTTGGGTTTCCGCCAGCCCCGCCTCCGCGGGAAACAGAACATAAAAGCGCGTCCCCTCAGGAAGTGTTCTTAGAATTTCATCCGCGACGGATTCGGGCGAGTCTTTGTAAACTTCGCGACCGCAGACGCGGCAGTGGGTTATTCCCACCCGAGCGTAGAGCAGACGAAGGTAGTCGAAAACTTCGGTTTGCGTGCCCACTGTGGAGCGCGGATTTCGGGTTGAGTTTTTTTGGCGAATCGCGATCGCGGGTGCGATGCCCCGCACTTCGTCGACGTCGGGCTTGTCCATCCGCTCCAGAAACTGCCGCGCGTAGGCCGAGAGGGATTCAACGTATCTGCGCTGGCCTTCGGCATAGATGGTGTCGAAAGCAAGCGACGACTTGCCAGACCCGCTGACTCCCGTAACCACTGTTAGCTGGTTAATTGGGATGGAGAAGGAGATATTCTTCAGGTTGTTGACCCTGGCTCCGCGAACTTCAATAGCTTCTTCAGGCATGTCTTAAAAGCTGCGCCGGCCAGATAGACAGAACTTTGGGGCCATTCGCAAACCTCAAATGATACCTCGATTCCTGGCAGACGCGAAACGCCGAGAAAACGGGTAGTGGTCAGTTTGGTTTAGCGAAGCTCGCGCCCTTGCAGAACCAAGCGTGGTAGCGCCGGATGCTAGAGTCAACTGAGGTGAAAAATGATAGACAATAGGGCCCGCAGAAAAGTTCATCCAATTTACGCTAGCATCCGCTGAACGACCGCAGGTGGTACCCTGCTTAGTACGGAGCTTGACTCCAGTATCCGGCGCATCCCCCACCCCAGCGAGCGTCGGCCCCGCGGCTGATTGGCGTAAGTCTTGCTAGCCAGTGAGAAGCGGCGAACAGGCATCAAGCCGGCGGCATCCGCAAAAACGGAGGAAACTGCGATGAGGCGTTATCAGGCATGTAATGCAGAGGGCCGGGAGGCAACGGCGCACCGGTCGATGATCGCGACCGCGGCCGTCGCAGCGATTCTGGCCCTGCTTGCGTCCGAGCGCAGCTTCGGCGCGGATCAGTTCGCCAAGAAATCGCCCTTGACCATCGGCTACAGCATTCAGTCCGCCCAGGACCCATACTGGCAGGGCTATATCCACGGCATTCAGGACCGCATGAAGAAGTATGGCTTCACCAAGCTGCTGACCCAGGACAGCCAGGCGTCGGCACAGAAGCAGACCTCCGGCAGCATCGCCCTCGTCCACAACGGGATCAGCGCTCTGGTCATCTCGCCGCAGGAGCCGAGCGCGCTCGTGGCGACCATCGCCGCGGCCCACAAGGAAAAGATCCCGGTCATTGTCGGCGACGTCGGCGCCGCGGGCGATTACGATGGGTTCGTGCTCTCCGACAACTACCACGGTGGGGCGCTGGCCGCGGAATTCGTGGCGAAGGCGCTGGCCGATCGACAGGGCGTTCAGGAGGTGGCGATCATCTCGCTCAATCCGACGACATCGGTGAACCACCCCCGAACCAACGGCTTCACCGAAACGCTGGCGAAGAATCCCAATGTCAAGGTCGTGGCCGACATTTCCGGCCATCAGACGCTGGAGGGCGGGTTCACGGCAGCCCAGGCGATCCTGTCCGCGCATCCGCAGGTGGCCGCCATCTACTGCCTGAATGACTCGATGGCCGCCGGTGCGGAACAGGCGATCGAGCAGGCGGGCGGCGGACGGAATCCGCTCACCAATCCCGTGCTCGTGGGGTTCAACGGCGACCCGATCGCGTTGCAGCTGATGCACGACGGCAAGCTCGCCGCCGACGTTGCCCAGAACCCATACCAGCAGGGC
>Ga0137403_10003147_pt1 | contig 19914 bp, 16 predicted proteins | sample CZOMad2_1_16fung_FD_122057 | JGI IMG/M metagenome (GOLD analysis project Ga0137403, IMG submission 122057) | Vadose zone soil fungal communities from Angelo Coast Range Reserve, California, USA - CZOMad2_1_16fungal (Hybrid Assembly) | ecosystem: Environmental > Terrestrial > Soil > Vadose zone...
ATCCTGGCCATCCCGGTTGTCTGGTATTATTGGTTGTGGATCTACTCGCCGCGCGCGTAAGTCCGCTGGGTCTCCGCCTCAGGTCTCTCATTATGGGTTCCGGGTCTCTGGGCTTGCTTTCACAACCCTGAGCTAAAGAGGATTTTTCGTTTCGTGAAGCAGCTTGCCATTCTTGGTTCGACAGGCTCGATTGGCCGCCAGTGCCTTTCTGTGGTGGACGCGCTCGCTCCGCGCTTTGGCGTGGTGGCGCTTGCCGCAGGCAACAATCTCGATGAACTCATCGGACAAATCGAACGGTACGAGCCTGAGATCGTCTCAGTGGGAGAGGCCCAGAACGCGGATACACTCGCGGCGCGGTTGCGCGAGAAGGGCATTGCCAAGCTGCCAGAAATCCATCACGGTGCGGAAGGCATGCTCGCGGTGAGCACTCACGCCAGTGCGGACATCGTAGTTTCCGCCGCCGTCGGTGTCGTGGGCCTTGCAGCTACCTACGAAGCCGTAAAACTCGGGAAAACCGTCGCGCTTTCCAACAAGGAAGTCCTCGTTGCGGCCGGGGAACTTGTCATGGCCGCTGCGCACAAAGCTGGCAAAGAACTTTTGCCCGTGGACAGCGAGCACAACGCCGTTCACCAGTGCCTTCGTGGTGGAGCGCACTCCGAGGTTCGCCGCCTGGTGCTCACCGCTTCCGGCGGGCCTTTTCGCAAGACGCCGATCAAGAACTTGGAAAATGTCACGGTCGAGCAGGCGCTTGCACATCCCAACTGGAAAATGGGCAACCGCATCACCGTTGATTCCGCCACGATGATGAACAAGGGATTTGAAATTATCGAAGCGCGATGGTTGTTTGACATGAAGCCGTCTCAGGTGGATGTCGTGATCCATCCGCAGTCCACGATTCACTCTATGGTCGAATTCGTGGATGGTTCTGTTCTCGCACAGCTTGGCGCAACAGACATGCGCATGCCCATCCAGTATGCGTTAACCTATCCAGAGCGCGTGGCATCTAATCAACTGGACTTGGACTGGGCCAAATTAAAGCGACTGGATTTCGAAAAAGTTTCCCCGCGCCGTTACCCTTGCCTTCGGTTGGCCCGCGAAGCCATGAAAAAGGGAGGCGCGTGGCCCTGCGCCTTGAATGCTGCTGACGAGATCGCGGTTGCGGCGTTTCTAGAACACCAGATTCCGTTCCTCGGAATTCCGGAGATTGTGGAAGCGGTTCTGGCCCGAACTCCACGGATTCGGATCGAGAAGATGGACGACGTGCTCGCAGCAGACAGGGAAGCGCGTCAGATAGCGAAAGAAGAAGTGAGCCGCCTGGCTTCAAGGGCTATGGCGGTTACTAGTAACTAGGAGAGTTGGCCGCCTCGCGGTCCCAACGAAAGGTTGTTCGAATTATGGCATTGGATATTTTGATCGGCGTCGCCCTGGTTCTGGGGATCATCATCCTGGTTCACGAGTGGGGACATTTCATCGTTGCGCGTCTCTGCGGCGTGCGCGTGGACGTATTTTCCATCGGTTTCGGTCCCCGCCTGTTTGGCTGGAAGCGCGGAGCTACGGACTGGCGTGTTAGCGCACTGCCGCTCGGCGGCTATGTTCGCATGGCCGGTCAGGATCTCTCCGATGTCGATTCCAACGATGTCGCCCCAACAGGAGCTTCCGATGAGTTGATGAGCAAGCCGCGGTGGCAGCGCGCGTTAATCGCGTTTGGCGGCCCAGCGGTCAATTTTATTTTTCCGCTGATTTTACTTGGTGTCTTTTACGCGGTCGTAGGTCTGCCGCACTCGGCGTCCCTGCGTCAACCTCTTCAGATCAGCTATTTTTCAACGGCTCCAGCGCCATCGAGTCCTTTGCATGTCGGTGATCGTATCGTGCAACTGAACGATTTGAAGAATCCCACTTGGGAATCAGCGCTCGAGTATCTCGACAAGCTGAGCCCAGACACTCCGATAACCCTGATCGTAGCGGACAAGGACGGCGAGCGCACAATCCGGACTTCTTTGAAAGACGGCAACTCGTTCAACAAGCTGTTTGGCTTCGCGCCTTTCCCTCCGATCATTGACGAGGTTGCGGCCGGCACTCCGGCAAAACGCGCCGGCCTCAAATCCGGTGATCGCGTGGTGGAGGTAAATGGCACGTCCGTTTCGTACTGGGGGCAATTCGTTGATGCTGTGAGGCAATCGAAGGGACAACCCGTCGCGCTAAAGATTGCGCGAAAGGGCCAGATTCTTTCGCTCAGCGTGACTCCTCAGCAGGGATTGAGCGACAGCACGGAAAACACCTGGCAGATTGGTGTTGTCAATCAGGACGACATCATTTATCAACGCACCTCGCTTCGTGAATCCACCCAATACGCTTTCCGAAAAACTGGCGATTTTTTCGCACAGACGGTGGGCGTGGTCGGCAAACTTTTCAGCGGACGCGCGAGCGTCAAGCAACTGCAAAGCGTTGTTGGCATCGCGCAGGTTTCCGGCGAAGCGGTTCGCCGTGGCCCATCGCAAGTCATCCTGCTGATGGCCTTTATCAGCGTGAACCTCGGCATCCTCAACCTTTTGCCGATTCCGATTCTTGATGGCGGGCAGATTCTGCTGCTCAGCATTGAAGGCCTGATGCGTCGCGATTTGAGCATGGCGGTCAAAGAACGCTTCGTTCAGGTTGGCTTCGTCTTCCTTTTGTTGCTCTTCGCCTACGTCATGTACAATGACGTCGTTCGCTTGATCTCGATACACTCCTGACCTGGCCCGACGCAGGAGTTGTCTCTAAAAGGAATGTCATGTCCGCCGCCACGCCCTCGCATCGCGCTTCGACCGGCGAGCGCATCAACACTTCGGAAACCACTGGCCATCTCACCAAAGCTCTTGGCGAGCGAGGCATCCGTCTGACCCGTCAGCGGCGCGTCATTCTTCAGGTGATGGACGATGCCGAACAGCATCTCGACGTGGACCAGATTTTTGCACGTGCCAAGAGCATAGATCCCGGCGTGCACCTGGTCACTGTTTACCGGACGATCGAACTGCTCAAGAAAGAACGGTTGATCGATGAACTGGATTTGCTGCATCTTCGCGGCGACCGCCACTACTACGAGACGCACGGCCCGCGCGATCATATCCACGTGGCTTGTTTGAAGTGTGGGAAAGTTCGCGAGTTTGAGAGCCGCCTTTACGAACAACTCAAATCGCAGATTGAAAAAGACTTCGGCATGAAAGTCACCATTTCCCGCACGGAAGTGGGCGGCTACTGCGCCGACTGCCTGGCCAATGGCGCATCGTGATCTCGTAGATCCTTCTTTATAACGGCCGAGGTTGACCCGGTTCCTGACGGGTGATGAGCGATTGTTACTCTGTGCAGCCCGTTTAGTCCGACAGCATCAATATCCTGAACTTCCGCAGCAGCGCAAAAAATCTGTTCGCCGACGCAATATCCTTGGCAATTTGCGCTCGCAATTCCTCTGGCCCTGAAAATTTCCTTTCCGACCGCAACCGTTTCCAAAAACGCAGCTCCATCCGTTTCGCCGAAATCGGCCCTGAAAAATCGAGCAAATGCGTTTCAACAGTCAGCGTATGGCCGTTAAACGTCGGCCTTACTCCGATGTTCGTCACGGACCTCTGGCTCTGCGTTTCACCGTCCAGCAGTGTTCGCGTGATGTACACGCCCGTCGCCGGCAGTAATTCCTGCTCCGCGTGCAGATTCAGCGTCGGAAACGTAAACTTACTGCCCGTCCCTGTGCCTTTGACGACGGTCCCTGTAAGTACAAAGGGGCGTCCCAGCAGCCGTCCCGCTTGCGTCACATCTCCGTCCGCGATTTCGCGCCGGATCACCGTACTGGAGACCACTTCGCCGTGCGCTACTACCGGGGGAATCGTGATTACTTCGAATCCATGCGTTTTTCCCAGTTCGCGCAGCAGCTGCGTGTCGCCAGCCTGCTTGTGGCCAAACCGAAAATTCTCTCCGACCAGCACCGCGCGAACGCGCAGTTGTTCAACCAGGATTGTTTCCACGAACTCCTGCGGACTTAGCTTTGAGAGCTCCAACGTAAACGGCATCACCACCGCTGCCTCGACTCCCACGACACGAAACCATTCCAGCCGTTGCTCGTTCGTGGAAAGCCTCTTCGGCGCGGTCTCCGGCCGCAATACTTTCCGAGGAGCCGGTTCGAACGTCAGCGCCGTTGCCACTGCTCCACTCTTCGCTGCGCGGTCCGTAGCTTCCTGCAAAATCGCCTGATGTCCCAGATGAATCCCGTCAAAGTTGCCGATCGCCAGCACACTGCCGCGGCCCCCAGGCGCATAGTATTCGCGCCACGCCTCCGCTGACGTAAACACCGCCAGGCCATCGAGCCGCGCAGCGACAAATTCAGAGCGCTCTGCGGTGGCGGCAGGAGCGTCAGTCGCAATTTCTAGCTTCAATCCGTCATACACCAGTTCAACGTTCGAATAACCCTGTTTGCGCAGTCGCTCATTCGTCGCAGCGTGTCCCAGATCGTGAGCAATATGTGTGAACCAGGCGCGCTTCGGTTTGATCTTCTCCACTAATGCCAGAGCCTGCGCCACAGTCTGATGCATCGGATGAGGCGTATCGCGCAGCGCGTCGACAATTAACTCATCTAAATCCTGCAGGAGTGCCAGCGAAGATTCCGGAACCGCGTTGAAGTCCGTTAAATATGCGCCTCGCCCAAAACGGAATCCCAGGACTTCCATCTCGCCGTGCTCGAGCGGTATCGGCGTAATCTTCACGCCCAGCAGTTCGAACGGCCCATCAATCTCCCGCAACGCAACGCTTGGCACCGTGCTTAGCTTCGGCCGTCCGTCAAACGCATACGAAAACGCGCGGCGCACAATCTCAAACGCCTGTTTGTTCCCATACACCGGCATCGGCTGCTTTCGCCCAATGCTCAGCGGGCGCAAATCGTCAAAGCCCATTACGTGATCGGCGTGGGCATGCGTCAGCAACACCGCTTCGAGTTGTTCAATTCCAGCGCGCAACGCCTGCGTGCGGAAATCCGGTGTTGTGTCGATCAACACATTCTGTCCCTTGCGGGAAAGCAAAACGGACGTGCGCATCCGGTTGTCACGCGGATCCGGGGAAGTGCACACAGGGCAGCGACAGCCGATCGTCGGAACTCCCATCGAAGTCCCAGAGCCAAGCACCGTCAATTGCAGGGTGTTGGTATGCAAAACGTCGTGCGACCGATTGAATTGCGATGTATTAGCAGGCATGTTTCGAAAGCTGAGGCTGCACCGTGATCGTCAACGGCGACGGGTTAACGCGTCTTGGCTTTCGACGCTTGTGCGGCCTGCGCGGCCAACGCCTGATTGACTTCCAGGTACGTCATTTTCAATTTTCCCAAAAGATCGAGCAGCAAGCTCTCTTCTTCGGGTGCGAGATTTCCCTTGGTCTTTTCGTGCAACGCGTCCAGCATGTCGATTAACTCGCGTGCCGCGTCCGGATCGATCACCGGCTGGCCGGTCCGCGGATCAGTGTAGGCGCCGAGCACCATCGCCCCGTTGCTTCCAATCATGCGGATCAAATTTTCGAACGCCGGCGAACGCTTTGGCGTTTCCGCCGGCGGCGTTTTGGCCTCGCTTGCGGGAGCCTGTGCCTGAGGTGCAGTAGTCTCTTTCTTCGCTTCCCGCTGCGCTTCGCGCTCCTGCTCCGCTACGACTTCCTGGCGTAACTCGCCGTCGGTCGTGAACGGACGCCGGTCAATCACTCGAAATGACTCTTCCTGTTTCTTCTCTGCCACGGTTTAGCCCTCTGTTTAATTGTCTTCTGCAAGTCTAGCACGGGTCGCTTGCGACGCGTTTTCTCCACCGGGATCCGGCCGCTCACTTGAAAATTCCGTATACTCACCGTAAAGTCTGAGGTTCTACTCAAGGAAAATTTCCTACAGTCTAATGCCACCCGTAAAAAAGAAAGTCCGCAGGCCAGTGAAACAACGTGCTTCCGCCGCGAAGATTCCTGCCGCGCGCAAGGAGTCAGCCGGACTGTGGTTTGAGCGGCTGATAAAGCTTCAGGCCCGTCTCCGCGCTCCGAACGGCTGCCCCTGGGACGTTGAGCAGACCCACTTGACGCTTCGTACTTACCTGATCGAAGAAGCCTACGAAGTCCTGGAAGCCCTCGAAAGTGGAAATGACGCAAAGTTCGCTGAGGAACTTGGCGATTTACTGCTTCAAGTTGTTTTTCACGCACAGATTGCCACGGAGCAAGGACGCTTCACCGCAGCCGACGTCGTCCGCGAAATCCACCAGAAAATGGTTCGCCGTCATCCGCATGTATTCGGGGAAAAACGCGCCAAAGATGCCACGGAAGTCCTCAAAAACTGGGAACAGATCAAGGCTGAAGAACGCCGCGCGGAAAGCGGGAAGGGCAGTAGTTCCTCTGTCGAATCTGAAAAGGCTCCCGCCTCACTTCTTGATGGCATTCCGCATACATTGCCCGCCGTGATGCAGGGTTTCCAACTTACCCGCCGTGCCTCACGCATCGGTTTCGATTGGGACAACGTCGAGGGCGTCGTCGAAAAACTTCAGGAAGAGCTCGCTGAACTTCGCACCGCGCAATCCTCCCGGCAAATCGAAGGAGAACTCGGGGATGTGCTATTTGCCGCCGTCAATCTCGCGAGGTTTCTCAAAGTCGATCCAGAAATTGCGCTGAAACGCACCAACGCCAAATTTTCTTCGCGGTTTCGCGAGATGGAGTGCCTGGCCCATGCCTCCGGCCGGGCACTGGCTGACGTTCCCCGCAGCGAGATGGAATCGCTTTGGGACCAGGCAAAAATCTCTGAAAATGAAAACCATTCTCGTCCGCGCGCGAAAAAGGCTGCCACGCGGCCATGAGCGGCGCAATCACGATTCGTAAATGCGAAATGCTCGAAGACTTTCACGCCTGCGTAGCTCTTCAGCGCGACATCTGGGGAGAGCAGGACCTCGAAGTTGAGCCCTCAACCATGTTCGTCGTTGCGTCGCACACTGGTGGCCAGGTGCTCGGTGCCTATGACGGCCGCAAGCTCGTCGGATACACGTTGGCTGTGGCGGCACTGCGCAACGGCGCGCCGTACCTTCACTCCCATATGACTGGAGTCCACGCTAATTATCGCGACCGCGGCATTGGCCGCATGCTGAAGCTCTTTCAGCGTGACGAAGCGCTCGGTCGCGATATTCGCCTGATTGAATGGACCTTCGATCCGCTCGAAATGCGCAACGCCCATTTCAATCTCAATCGCCTGGGCGCAATCTGCCGCCGCTACTTGCCAAATCTGTATGGCATCACCACCAGTCCGCTGCATCGCGGTCTCGCGACTGACCGCCTTGTTGCAGAGTGGTATCTGGACTCACCAAGAGTTCTCGCTGCGCTGAATGGGGAACTGGCCGAGGCTCCGCGCGCGTCTTCCATTGAAATCCCATCCAGCTTGGAAGACTGGAAGGCCAGCGATTTGCCGCGCGTCCAATCGATCCAGGCCGCGATTCGCGATCAATTCTCCGAGGGATTCGCAAAAGGCCACGCTGCCGTTGGCGTTTCCAAAACTTCCCAGGTTAGCGCGTACATTCTCGCGCCATGGAGTGAGTTCTAGGCGACATGCGTCTTGAACAACTCACGCTCCGCGAACTCCGCATGAAGCTGATTGCGCCGTTCGAGACCAGCATGGAAACCACGACGAATCGCCGCGTTCTCCTTACAGAAGTCCTCGTTGACGGCGTCACTGGCTGGGGGGAGTGCGTCGCCGGCGAAAGCCCTTCCTATAGCCCCGAAACCACGGATACCGCTTGGCACATCCTCCGGGATCACCTCTGGCGCCTGCTCAGAGGGAAGCGCTTCGAATCCGCATCTGAGGTCCGGGAGCTGCTGGCGTGTGTTCGCGGTCACCATATGGCCAAGGCTGCAGTCGAAGCCGCCATATGGGACGCTGAGGCCAGACAAAAAGAAATTCCGCTTTCGCATTTGCTCGGCGGCACAAAACAGGAAATTGCGAGCGGCGTCTCCGTCGGCATTAAAGCTTCACTCGAAGAACTTGTCCAGGCAGTTCAAGTAGAACTTGAAGCTGGTTACCAGCGCATCAAAATCAAAATTAGGCCAGGCTACGATCTCGAACCCGTTCGCCGGCTTCGCAGGGAGTTTCCTTCCATCAAATTGATGGTGGATGCGAACTCCGCCTACACTCTTGCCGATGCTCCGCTTCTGAAACAGCTAGACGACTTCTATCTAATGATGATCGAGCAACCGCTTGGCTGGGATGACCTCTTCGCTCACATCGAACTACAGAACAAGCTGATCACGCCCATCTGTCTGGACGAGTGCATTCACACGGAAGAGCAGGCCCGTGCCGCGATACGCCTCGGCGCTTGCCGCATCATCAATATCAAGCTCGGCCGCGTTGGGGGCTACACCTCCGCGAGGCGGATTCATGATCTCTGCCAGCAAGCCTCGATGCCGGTATGGTGTGGGGGCATGCTCGAATCGGGTATCGGCCGTGCCCACAACATTGCGCTCTCGACGCTCCCCAATTTCACTCTCCCCGGGGACGTCACAGCCAGCAAACGCTATTGGGACGAAGACATCATTGAGCCGGAAGTGACTGTTTCGGAGCGGGGAACAATCCGTGTTCCCCAGTCGCCTGGCATCGGCGTCGAACCGCGTCTCGACTTGATCGAGAAGCTAACCGTCCGGAAAGAAATCCTGTCCTGAAGCTGTCCGTACGTTTCCGGCTGGCGCATAAAATTCGCCGGTGAAAGAATGAATGGCTGTTTACGGGGGCGGCTCGAACTCAGGTTTCGAACTTGGATAATTTAAGAAGAGTTTTGTGCGGGAGGAACTTTCGTGATTGTTCAGCCACTACGTGAAGGCGGTCCGGCGGCTCGCATCGCCGTAATTCCAGGCGACGGCATCGGCAAGGAAGTTACGCCCGAAGCCGTCAAGGCCATCCGCGCTGTCGTACGGTCGGCACGCCGACAAATTGAGTTTGTCGAATTCGACTGGGGCGCCGATAAATTTCTTCGCGAAGGCATCACGCTTCCTCCGGACGCCGTAGCAATGCTTTCTTCCGAATTCGATGCGATCCTCTTCGGAGCCCTCGGCGATCCTCGTGTTCCATCGAACCAGCACGCAGCAGACATCTTGCTTGGCTTGCGCTTCAAGCTTGACCTTTTTGTCAACGCCCGCCCCGTTGAACTCTTTCATGATCGCCTCACGCCTCTTCGCGATCGCTCTACAAATGACGTGCGCTTTATCGTCTTCCGTGAAAATACCGAAGGACTTTACGTCGGCGTGGGCGGCTTCTTCAAGAAAGACACTGCCGACGAAATTGCCATTCAGGAAGACGTCAACTCCCGCAAGGGCGTCGAGCGAATCATCCGGCATGCCTTCGACTACGCTCGCGAGCATAAACTCAGGCACGTTTGCATGAGCGACAAATCCAACGCCATGACTTTTGCCCACGACCTCTGGCAACGCGTCTTCAAGCAGGTCCGCCAGGAATATCCGGAGATCGACTCCCGCCACCTTTACATCGACACCCTGGCCATGGAAGTCGTTCGCGATCCGCGCCAGTTTGACGTGATCGTCACCTGCAATCTTTTCGGCGACATCATCAGCGATCTCGGAGCGCAGCTCGCCGGCGGACTCGGCCTCGCGCCCTCCGGCAATATTCATCCGGGGCGCACGTCACTGTTCGAGCCGGTTCACGGTTCCGCGCCCAACATCGCCGGAAAGGGCATCGCCAATCCGCTCGGTTCGATCTTGACCGCAGGCCTGATGCTCGATTTTCTAGGCTGGAGACCGGAAGGCGACGGGCTTCGTGACGCAGTTCGCGCCGCCATCAGGGAAAACTTCGTTCCTCCAGATCTGGGCGGAGATAAGAAAACCGTTGAGGTTGGTGACTGGATCGCAGGCCGTGTCGTAAATCGGTAATACGAAGATAAAGTATTACTTGAAGTTGAATTCCGTGTGACAGATCGGCCTTCGAACAACGCCCGCAGCGCGGCATCCGGAATTCAAGGAACACTTTAGTGTCTCTTCGCGGCCATCGCGATAAATACACCGATCAAGAAGCCTCCGATGTGCGCCCACACTGCCACGCCGCCGTTGACTGCGTTACCTAGCGAACTGATTCCGCTTAGAAACTGCATCGCGAACCAGCCTCCCAACACGATCATGGCGGGAACGCGGATCACAAAGATAAAAAGCAGGCACAAGATGCGATTCCTCGGTTCGAGGACGATGTATGCCCCCATAACCCCAGAGATCGCGCCGCTCGCGCCAAGCGCAGGGAGGTCCGAATGGAAGTTAAACGCGATGTGCACCAAGCCCGCCCCGACGCCGCACACCAGATAGAACAACAGGTATTGCAGATGCCCGAACTCTGCCTCCACGTTATCCCCAAAGATCCAGAGGAACAGCATATTGCCTAGGATGTGCGCGAACCCGGCGTGCAGGAACATGCTCGTGATGAGCGGCAAGAAGGCCGCTTCAAAGGTCATTGCCCCGTTCACCCAGCCGGAAACTCTCGCCGGCACCATTGCATTCGCCAAGACGAACGCCTTAAAAACGTGCGGAGTCAGCGTCAGTTGATAGAAGAACACTGCGATGTTCGCCACCAGCAGGCCGATATTTACGAACGCAAATTTGCCGGAAGGATTTTCGTCCCGCAGAGGAAGAAACATAGCTTTTCTGTCTAACCTCTCGCGGCGCGGCTCGAGCCGCCGCCAAGGGCATGTTCGGCAGCCTGCGCCATCACTGTCGCGGTGAATTGATTCGGATGGCGCCTCTTCCCCGTGCGCAACCGCTCGATCGCTCCCACCGAGCCAACTCCGCCCCGCGCACCGTGAGCCATACAGTTCAACCCGGCCGCTGCGCAGCCAAATTCAAGCATGCGCTGCGTGTCCCATCCGTGCAGCAATCCATAGGCGAAGCCCGCATGAAACAGGTCTCCCGCGCCGGTCGTGTCCACCACTGGTACGCGGTAGGCTGGAGCGCACCAGAAGCGCTGTCCGTCCCATGCGAGCGCGCCCCGTTCACCCAGTGTCGCGCAAACCAGCCTCGAGCCGTACTTGGCGCGGATATTTGGAAGCGCCAACAGCGGATCATTCGACCCGCCAAGCGGCTCCAGTATGCCGAGCGACAAAACAGGGAAGTCTACCAGCGGTAAGAGAAAACGCAGCTCTTCACGAAAGACATCCAGGTCGCACATGATCGGCACGCCAGTCTCGCGTGCCCACGTCGCAGCCAGCCGTGACGCCTCAGGGTTTTCTCCGTCAATATGGACCAGCCTCGAGCGCTGGAACCATTCCTTCTTGAGGTATGACCTGTGCAACTTTACTCGTGGATCTCTGTGGCATAGAACCGCCCTGCTGCCGCTCACATCCTCTACGAGAATGTAGGATAGTCGGCTCTCCGCTCCGCGAACCCGCCGCAGGTGGGATTCGACCCCGTGAGCCCGGAGCTCCGCCTGATGCATTTCGGCGTGATGATCGGAACCGGTCGCGCCCACGTAACGGGTTTGTAGCCCCCATGTCGCGGCGGCAAACACAGCCGTTGCCACCTGTCCTCCGAGGCGAATTTCGCGAGAGACGGTGTCCGTTTTGCCGTCCCGTGCAGGAAACTCTGCCAGACGAAGCACGATGTCCGTTGCGTTCTCTCCGATGCCTGTGAAATCTACGATGGGAATGGGCATGAAGCGAAAGCCTACCTGATATCGCGTCGAATTCAAAAAGAGAAGAGCTGGCCGGGCGTTCTCGGCGTTCCCAAATCCAGCGTCCTATAATTTGCGTCCCGGCAAAATGGCGGTTAACAGATTAATTTTATCGGCTCAAGTCTACGAAAGCACGTGGTTTAGGTAGTCAGCAGGGCGAAAGCCATGAAGTGCAGTATTTCTTCGACTGGGTTGCACGGGTGTGGGACGGTAGCTCCGTCTGGTGCGCGATTCCTGGATATCCCACGTCGTGCTGCGAGGTTCGTGACAAAAATTTTCGATTATTTGCCTCTAGAAAGTTGCGCAACAGGGAAGCGTGTGGTAAGAAATTTGATTCGCGTTTGCGTCTTGCTTTTCGTTCAACTTCGCAGATGGCGAATCGCAGTCGGCGCGCCGACAAGACATGCCCGCCAGGGAAACGGAAGCCATCATTCTTAAAACCTTTCCTCTAGGCGAGGCCGACCGTCTCGTCAGTTTCCTTGGGCGTTCGTCCGGCCGGTTGCGTGGCGTCGCTGCGGGCGCGCGCCGTCTGAAGAACCGTTACGGTTCTACGCTCGAGATTCTTTCGCACGTGCAACTTTGGTACGTCGAGCGCGAAACCCGGGATCTGGTGCGCATTCAACAATGCGAATTGCTCGAGTCGTTTCATCGAGCGCAGAGCGACTATGGCCTCAGCACCGGCCTGGCTCTGATCAGTGAGGTCTCCGAGCGCGTTCTGCCCGAGCAGGAAGTTGCCGAACCGATGTTCCGGCTGCTCCTTCTTGCGGCCAGGGAAGTCGAGCGCCGAGGATCCTGGCAGCTGCCGCTCGCGTACTTCGCGTTCTGGACCGTCCGGCTCGGAGGATGGTTGCCGCCGCTTGACCGCTGCGCAGAGTGTGGAACCGGATTCGGCGAGCATCCGGGATTTCACTTTTCGCAATCGCCGGGACTGCTTTGCGAGAACTGTCGCAAGCCGGGCATGCGTCCGCTGAGCAAGCGCGGGAGGGAGCTGGCCGAGGTCTTCGCAGGCAAGAAGCTTGACCAGATCGAACTGGCTGGGGATTTGAGCAAGCCTCTGAATGAGCTGCGAGAAGCGGCATTGAGTTGGATCGAGTTTCACACCGAGCGGCGTTTGCAAACACGAGAATTCCTGGAGACGACGTGAAAGTTAAAGTAAAACTTGAACATTGGCCCAAGGGTCTGAATTTTCAGGATCTCATCCTAGTGCTCTCACACTTCTGGGTGAAGCAAGGTTGCGTTCTCCAACAACCTTACGACGTCGAAGTCGGCGCGGGAACCATGCACCCGGAAACCTTTCTCCGCGTCCTGGGCCCTACTCCCTACCGCGTCGCCTACGTGCAGCCGAGCCGTCGGCCCGCCGACGGTCGCTACGGCGAGAACCCCAATCGCTTATACAAGCACTCCCAGTTTCAAGTCATCCTCAAACCATCTCCGACCGACATCCAGGAGATCTATCTGAAGAGCCTCGCCGCCATCGGCATCGATCTTCGGGAACACGATATTCGCTTTGAAGAGGACAACTGGGAATCCCCCACGCTCGGTGCCTGGGGCATCGGCTGGCAGGTTCTTCTCGACGGCCTTGAAATCACCCAGTTCACATACTTCCAACAAAGCGGTGGTCTCGACCTCGATCCCATCTCCGTCGAACTGACCTACGGTCTCGAGCGGATCTGCGCTTTCCTGCAGGGAAAGGAAAGCGTCTACGACCTCCGCTGGTCAGATGACAAAACCTACGGCGACATCCGGCTTGCGGAGGAGCAGCAGTTCTCTGCCTACAGTTTTGATCGCAGCGACGCCAAAGCCATCCGCTCCGAATTCGATCTTCACGAGAAGCAGGCCAAGGAGCTACTCGACGGTTGGCCCAAAGCCGCAGGGAGGGAGCGCCAGCGTTACCCACTTCTCGCGACCTACGACCATTGCCTGAAGTGCTCTCACCTCTTCAATTTGATGGACGCTCGCGGCGTCATCTCCACAACCGAGCGCGCCACGCTCATGGGCCGCGTCCGGACGCTCGCCTGCCGCACCGCAGCCGCCTATTTAGGGCAATTGACGCCTGGCACCCCGAAAGCCGAGGTGCGTCTGTGAGTCCCGCCCGGAAGATGCCAGCAAAGAAAGTCTTGGCCAAGGTGGCGCCCGACAGGCGCATTGAACTCCTATTCGAAGTGGGTTGCGAAGAGATACCCGCAGGCATGCTGGCCCGCGCCGAGGCCGAACTTAAGGCTGGTTTCGAAAAGCAGCTCACCGCCGAAAATCTGATGGAGGGCGTCGCCGTCGAGTCCTTTAGCACGCCACGCCGTCTGACGCTCTGGGCACGGGGCTTGCCCGTTCGCCAGGCCGATGTCACCAGCGAAGTCACAGGGCCGCCCAAGTCTGTGGCCTATGACGCTGTCGGCGCGCCGACGCGCGCGGCCGTCAGCTTTGCCGAGAAGCAGGGCATTGCCCTCCACGAAGTCTATTTCCAGCAAACACCGAAGGGTGAATACCTCGCCGCCAAACAAGTGAAGCGTGGCCGCGCCACGGAGCACCTTCTTGCAGACATTTTGCCGCGCATCCTTCACGACCTTTACTGGCCCAAGACCATGACCTGGACCGGCCTCTCCGGCGCTCGCTTCATCAGACCGATCCGCTGGATCGTAGGTCTCCTCGATGGTAAGCCGCTGAAGTTCTCGTATGCCGGTATTGCCGCCGGGGACGTCACCCGTGGACATCGCTTTGCCGGTTCCGCCTCAATTCGTGTGCGCTCCTTCGCCGACTATGAGAAGCAGCTCCGCTCAAACGGCGTGGTCGTCCGACCGGCCGAGCGCTTAGAAAAGATCGAACGGGAACTTGCTGGTCATGCGAAGAAGGGAAGCTACCGCATTCACGAAGATGCCGACCTGCTGAAGCTGGTGACGTACCTCAACGAATTGCCGTCTGTGATTCATGGTGACTTCGATCCCGCCTTCTTGAACCTGCCGGACGAAATTCTGGTCACCGTCATGCGTGGTCACCAGAAATATTTTGCGGTCGAGAAGCGCAATGGAGAACTGGCACCGCATTTCCTCGCCGTGATCAATCTGGCGAAGGATGCCAAGGGCCTTGTTCGTGCCGGACACGAGCGCGTCCTCAAGGCACGCTTCGCCGACGCGCAATTTTTTTGGGAGTCGGACCAGAAATGTCGGCTCGCCGACTACCTCCCGAAACTCGAACGCGTTACCTACGAATCTCGCCTCGGCAGTTACCGCGACAAGGTCGAGCGCGTCCGCTCGCTCGCACGCTGGCTGACGGAACAATGGTTCAATCTTGGCATGGTTCAGGCTCACGTCGCGGAGGCCGATCGCGCCGCCGAGCTCGCCAAGTGCGATCTCTCGACTGAAATGGTGCGCGAGTTCCCGGAACTCCAGGGCATCGTGGGCGGCCTCTATGCCAAAGCTCAGGGCGAACCTGACGAAGTCTCTGACGCCGTCTACGACCACTATCGTCCGGTCGGTCTCGATGACCCGATCCCGCGCAATCTCATCGGTTGCTCGGTCGCGCTCGCTGATAAGTTTGACTCCATCGTGGGCTGCTTCGCCGTAGGCGTTGCGCCTACCGGTTCGAGCGACCCCTTCGCACTACGGCGCGCGGCGCTTGGTATTGTCAAGATTGTTCTTGAAAAGAAACTCCCACTATCCCTATCGCTGACCATAGCAGCCGCTGCCAAGGCGCTTCATGCCAACCCACCGAAACGCACCGTCACGCCCGAGCAGGAAAAGCAGGTCCTCGATTTCTTGATTGACCGCGCGCGCTTCGTGTTCCGCGAAAAGGAAGGTTTCAGCTACGACGAGGTCAATGCCGTTTTCCGCGCAGGGGCCGACGACCTGGTGGATGCGCGCCGCCGCCTTGACGCGCTTCGCGCCATCCGTAAATCGAAAAATTTCGAGCCGCTCACCGTCTCCTTCAAACGCATTCGCAAGATTCTGGAGAAAGCGGCAATCCCCGCCGGGAAAGAGCAACCGATCTCGACGGAGCTTTTCGAGAGCGATAGTGAGCGCAGCCTGCATGGCGCCATGCGCTCTGCTGCTCCGCGCGTGAATGAACACAAACGCGCCGGGCACTTCAAGGAAGCTCTCGAAGTGATCGCCGCGATGCGCCCTGAGGTCGACAGATTCTTCGAGCAGGTGATGGTGATGGCAGAGAACGAAGCCGTTCGGAACAATCGCCTCGCGCTTCTCGGGGAACTGCTCAGAGAATTTACGACGATCGCGGATTTTTCGGAGATGGGCGGAGAGAGCCGCACATAAAGTATTACTTGAAGTCGGCTATTGCAGCAGCCGCAATTGTCTGCGCGCCGACCACGACGCAAAGATTCTGCTAGAGGACGCCGAGCATGCACTCGTCCTCCGCTTCTCGCAGTTTGCATGTGGCTTCTTATTCCAAATCGCTTGTGAGGCATATCGTGACGAAATGGGTTTATTTCTTTGGCGCAGGGAAAGCGGAAGGCGACGGCACTTGGCGCGACCTCCTCGGAGGCAAAGGGGCCGGCTTGGCGGAGATGACCAGAATCGGGCTGCCCGTCCCTGGTGGTTTTACGATCTCCACCGCAGCGTGCGACTACTATTACAAGAATGGCAAGAAGTTTCCCCCCGAACTCAAAAAGCAAGTTACTGAGAACGTTGCCAAGCTCGAAAAAATCGCCAAGAAAAAACTCGGGGATCCCGGGACTCCGCTCCTGGTTAGCGTGCGCTCCGGCTCCGCCCGCTCCATGCCCGGCATGATGGAGACGATTCTGAATCTCGGACTTAATGACAAGAGCGTCGCAGGGCTCGCAGCCAGCATAAACAACGAGCGCTTTGCCTATGACGCCTATCGCCGCTTTGTTCAAATGTATTCCACTGTCGTGATGGGTCTGCCGAAAGAGGACCTCGAACATCGGCTGCACGCGCTCAAGGCTCGCCTCGGCGTTAAGGAAGATACGGCCGTTCCCGCCAGCGGATGGAAGGATCTCGTCGCCGAATTCAAGAAATACTTCAAGGAAAAGAGCGGCCAGGAATTTCCGGAGGACCCCATGGAACAACTGTGGGGCGCGATTGGCGCCGTGTTCGGCTCGTGGATGGCGGAAAAAGCCGTAACCTACCGTCGCGTAGAGAAAATCACTGGGCTTCTGGGCACTGCCGTCAACGTAGTGCAAATGGTCTTCGGAAACACGGGAGAAAATTCCGGCACCGGTGTGTGCTTTACGCGTAATCCCAGCACCGGCGAAAAAGAATTTTACGGCGACTATCTAGTGAACGCTCAAGGCGAAGACGTGGTGGCCGGCATTCGCACGCCGATGCATCTCAGTGAAATGGCCAAGCGGCTTCCCACGATTTACGCGCAGCTTGAAAAAGTTCGCGCAAAGCTTGAAAAACATTATCGAGATATGCAGGACATGGAGTTCACTGTCGAAGAGGGCAAGCTCTACATGCTGCAAACGCGCACGGGCAAACGCACTCCGGCCGCGGCGTTTCGCATGGCCGTGGACATGGCCAATGAAAAGCTCATCACGAAAGAAGACGCCATTCTTCGCATCAGGCCCGAAGATATAGAACGTCTCTTCTATCCCGTCATCGATTCCAAGGTCGACAAGAAAACGCTTGAGAGCACAATTTTCGGCGCGGGCATCAATGCTGTTCCGGGTGCCGCGGTCGGCAAGATTGTTTTCTCCGCAGCCGATGCCGAAGAATGGGCCGCCAAAGGTGAAAAGATAGTTCTCGTTCGGCGCGAAACCAGTCCCGAAGACGTTGGCGGAATGGCCGTGGCTCAGGGCATCCTCACCGCCACGGGCGGAAAAACCAGTCACGCCGCGGTGGTCGCTCGCGGCTGGGGCAAGTGTTGCATCGTCGGCGCCGAAAAAATCGACATCGACCTCAAGTCCAAAACCATGAGCGCGAATGGAAAGTCCGCCAAAGAAGGTGATTGGGTCACGCTCGACGGCAGCGAAGGCATCGTGTACCTCGGCTCGCAACCCCTCGTCACGCCCGAACTTCCCAAGTCTTACAACACCTTGATGAAGTGGGTGGACGAAACGCGCAGACTTCGCGTTCGCACCAATGCTGACACGCCTCAAGACTCGCGCAAGGCTCGCGAAATGGGCGCCGAAGGCATCGGGCTTTGCCGTACCGAGCACATGTTCTTCACCGACTTCGAGTTCCCGGAGAAGGGTGCTGAACGCCAGCGTGCCATTCAGGAAATGATTCTTGCAGATGAGCCTCGGGCCCGCGTCAAGGCTCTCGACAAACTTCTCCCGTTCCAACGCCGCGACTTCGCCGGCATCTTCAAAGCCATGGACGGCCTGCCGGTCACGATTCGCCTGATCGATCCGCCGCTGCACGAGTTCGTTCCGCACGAACGCGCCAAGCAAGCCGAACTTGCGAAGGAACTTGGCCTCGATGTGGAGAAAGTCGCTCGCCGAGTGGAGCAACTTCACGAAGCGAATCCGATGCTTGGCCATCGCGGCTGCCGTCTCTGCATTACTTACCCGGAAATTTTGGAGATGCAGGTCAGAGCAATCATCGAAGCTGCCATCCAAGTGCAAAAAAACGGAGTTAAAGTAATACCTGAGATCATGATTCCGCTCGTCCTGGACAGAAAGGAACTGAGCATCCTCGAGCAGGCAACTCGCCGTGTGGCCGATGATCTCATCCAGAAGGCAGGCGTGAAGCTGCCCTACTTGGTCGGCACCATGATCGAGCTTCCGCGAGCGGCTTTGCTGGCAGATGAAATCGCCGAAGTTGCCGAGTTCTTTTCCTACGGCACCAACGATCTAACACAAACGACCATGGGCCTTTCGCGTGACGACGCGGGCCGCTTTCTTCCCGACTATGTCGACGAAAAAAAGGCTGGCGTCTTCTCGGCTGACCCGTTCCAGTCCCTCGACCAGAAGGGCGTCGGCATGTTGATGAAGTGGGGCACTGAAAAGGGCCGCAGGACTCGCAGCAAGCTGAAGATCGGCATCTGCGGAGAACACGGTGGCGACGCCGACAGCGTCAAGTTCTGCCATCAAATCGGCCTGGACTACGTCAGCGCCTCGCCGTTCCGCGTACCTATCTCGCGCTTGGCTGCAGCTCAAGTTGTAGTTGAGGAAAAGCAGGCCAAGAAAAAGAAGTAGTCACGCCGACGCGCACGGCGGCTTCAAGCAAAACTTGAAATGAGGAAACGGAGCACGGATTTTGCGTGCTCCGCTTTTCTTTGGACGTTCGCCGACTTTAACTTTTACTTTAGGTCGCAAAAATTCCTAATTCTTTGCCGGCATCGCGTGATGATCGTAGCTCAGCACCCGCGAAACCTTCCACGCGCCCTCACTGTACTGCCACAAATGCACAAAGCTTGCTTCCCCCGTCCCGTTGGCCGCCTCCGTCTGGGGATGCAGAAAACGGTGCACGCCCATCTCGATGGCTCCATAGCCCTTCATGTGGTAAATCTTCAGAGTTCCGGGCACCAGGACCCGCTGTGTATCGCCCGTGCAGATGTTGTTCTTGATGCTCTCGGTGAGTTTCTGCCGGCCCCGCGTTACGCCTCCCTGGTCATGGTAAAACTCCACATCGTCGGCCAGCATGCTGTCGAACGTTTTCAAGTCACAGTGGTTGTAGGCGTCGAACAGCTTTGTATCCAGGGCGGTAATGGCCTTGTCCAAGTCGGCCTGATTCTTGATGTCGTCGAGCGGGGCTACCTTTGCCTCCGTCACAGCCTGAGCGTGCACTGGCGATGTCCAGCCGATACCAGCAACCAATAAACCTAACGTGAGTGAGTGCCGAAGCTTCATGCAGAGTCCTCCTTGAGGCGTCTCCGTGATTGCGCTCCATGAGATACGGTCGATGGTGCGGAAGTGTTCCCTGAATTGTTTCGTGCGCCATTCCGTGGGCAGCGGCTTTTTGCGGCTGCCCACCTCGCCTCACGTAGAATGGAGGCGCCCCCAGGTGGGCCTGCGGACGACCTGTGGAAAAATTGAGCTATCCGCCCAATCTCCAAAACCTGCGCATCGTCCTGGTGCGCACGCGCAATCCGCTCAATATCGGCGCGGCTGCACGCGCGATGAGCAATTTCGGCGCGTTTCATCTGGGCGTGGTCACGCCGTATGAAAAGGCCTTTCGCGAGGCGGTTTCTGCGGTCGGTGCCGCGCCGCTTCTGGCGAAGGCCGAAGAACACAATTCCGTCGAAGACGCCGTTCGCGATTGCAGCCTGGTCATTGGCACGACTGCCATCGGCCACCGCGAACTGCAGCATGAAGTGCACTCACT
>Ga0137403_10003148_pt1 | contig 19914 bp, 19 predicted proteins | sample CZOMad2_1_16fung_FD_122057 | JGI IMG/M metagenome (GOLD analysis project Ga0137403, IMG submission 122057) | Vadose zone soil fungal communities from Angelo Coast Range Reserve, California, USA - CZOMad2_1_16fungal (Hybrid Assembly) | ecosystem: Environmental > Terrestrial > Soil > Vadose zone...
CTCGTAGAGCGCGTTCACGAGCTTCTCGTTCTGGTTGAACGCCTGGACGAGCTGACGGTTCGCCTCGCGCAGCTTGTTCTCGAGGACCATGAAGTCCTTGGGCGTGTCCTCGAGCTTCTTCCGGAGATGGACGGTCTCCGCCTCGAGCGACCGGATGTACGCTTGGAGGTCCTGCACCTGGATCTCGTACTCCGTGAGACGGCGACGTGTACTCGAATCTGACATCGAAGCGGGAAGGAACTTCGAGAAGCCCTCGCGACTGGGGCTACTTTTCTTGTCGAACTCCTTCATAGCCCATCCCTTCTCACTTGACCCCTTGTGCGCCGCCTATGCGCAAGCATTCACCGTGTGCTCGAAGTATAGGCGGCTGTTAAAAAGGAAGTCAAGGTTGGCAGGTAATTTACCGCCGGTTGACATGTTGAATTTTCTGTGGTTTTTCCCATCTCCCTGCCTCCGTTGCCACCCAGTCACCCACTCGCGCCCCCCAGTTGAGAGCGGCAGCAAGTTCTGTACCTTCGCCCCGAGATGTCCTGCTCTCGAAACGAGTGGCGTGAATAGTGGGTTCCACGTATAAAAGCCACGATGCCCGCGCCGACGTCGGGTCGCGCCGCTGCCGTTCTGGCTCTGCTCCTGACGATCCTTGTGACGATCTTGGTCGCTCGGCCTCCGACGATCTCGCCGGCGCGGGGGCAGAGCGCGCCACCCAGCCCGAACGTCCGCCGCGAGCTCCGCATCGGCGCGCCCGGCGTGCCCGCCGTCCTCGACCCCGGCGCCGCTCTCGAGGGCACGACACCCCTCATCGCCCGCCAGGTCTTCGACACGCTCGTAGCCTGGCGCGAAGGGAGCACGGACATCGAGCCGGCGCTCGCCACCCGCTGGAACGCGTCGCGCGACGGGCTCGTGTGGTCCTTCACTCTGCGCGAAGGCGTCAAATTTCACGACGGTAGCCCGCTCACCGCGCAGGACGTCGCCGTCAGCTTCGAGCGCCAGCTCCGCCCGGACGCCCAGGGTGCCGGTCGAGTGTGGCCGGCGCTTCTCCGCGGTGTGCCCGGGGTGGTGAAGGAAGTCCGCGCGCCCAATTCGCGGACCGTTGAGTTCGTCCTCGTCCAGCCCTACGCTCCGCTGCTCACCGTGCTCGCTCATCCCGGTCTCGCCGTCGCGAAGGCCTCGATAGCGACCGACGGGGCCGGACGCCTGGTTGGCACCGGCCCCTATCGCGTCGTGGACGCCTCATTCGGGCGTCTGGCGCTGGAGGCGATACCGGGCTATTGGGCCGGCCCGCCGAAGGCCGAACGGCTGGTGTTCCTCGACGTGAGTGCGGACGACCAGGCCGAGTCCGAGCTCGACTCGCGCTCGCTCGACATCTGGTTTCCGGCAGCGCCACCCCGACGCACGGAGGGCGCGCTCTCGGCTCCCGGCCTCCGCATCGGATATCTCACGTTCCAGACCGAGAAGGAGCCTTTCTCACGCAAGGCGCTTCGCCATGCCGTCGCGGCAGCGCTCGATCCGGCCATCCTCGGCATGACGCTGGAGCGAGCGGCTGTTCCGCTCCAGTCGTTCCTGCCGACCGGGGTCTGGGCACGGCGGGAGGGCTCTCCGATCCTCGGCGGGAGCCGGACGACGGTGAGGGCGTTGATCCGCGAGAGCAAATGGCCGAAGGACACGAGGCCCACGCTGCTCGTGCCGGCGGAGACGACGCCGCTCAACCTACCCAAGCTGGCCGAGACGATCCAGCTGCTTCTGGGCTCGGACGACCTGGCGCTCAACGTCCAGGCGGAGCCCGAGCCGACCGTGCGAACACTCCTGCAGGCGGGAGCGTACGACCTGGCCCTCGCGGAGGCCACGGTCGCCGGAGGCGACCCCCATCTGCTCCTGTACCCGCTCTCGACGAGCGAGGCGGCAACAAAGGGACCGCGCGCGCGGAATTTCTCCTTTTATAGGAATCCGCGGCTGGACGACGTGCTGATCAGGGCCAGCCAGCTCACGTTCCGTTCCGAGCGCGTACGCCTCTACCAGCGCGCGCAGGGACTTCTCGCGGAGGAGATGCCGTGGCTGCCGATCTACGTGCGCCTGCAGTGGGCCGTGGCCCGCCCGGAGGTGCGAGGCCTACGTCTTCACCCGACGGGCATTCACCGCCTGGACACGGTGAGTCTCGAGATTCCCCCCGCCGCAGCTCCCGCCCCCGGCGCGACCCGCTGACCGGCTTCGGAGTGCCCGAGAGCTCCCGTGACAACGCACGAAAGGTCCAACCGACCGACCTCGCGGCCCCCGCCCGAAGGGTTGTCCGCAGAACCGGCGGCTCGCCTCTGTCTCAGGCCACCCACGGTCCAAGCCGACCTCACGGCCCCCGCTACAGTGATAGTCTCTGCGTATGCCGTCGATCGCCGAGACCACGGTCGAGATGGTCGAATGGGTTTTCCCCGAGCACGCGGGCGGGCCGGGGCAGATCCATGGCGGACGCATGATGGAGTGGATCACCAAGGCCGGCACGCTGGCCGCCTCCCGCGTCGCGCGCGGCACGGTGGTCCTCGGCGCGATGGATGACATCGACTTCCTCCATCCCGTCAAGGTGGGCCAGATCGCGATCCTCCGGGCCCGGGTCGAGGACGTCGGCACGAGCTCCCTCGAAGTGGGGGTGCGCGTCTTCGCCGAGGACGTCCTCTCCGGGGAACGCCGGGTGACCCTGAACTCGCACCTGGTGTTCGTGAAGGTCGACGAGGACGTGCGCCCGCGGGCCGTCGCGGCGAAGATCCAGCCCCGGGACGCCGCCGAATCGGCGCTCGTCGAGGCGGCGCGGGCCCGACGCGAGCAGCGGCTGGCGCGGTTCGCCCAGAGGGCGGCGCGCCTTTCCGAGAGCGCCGACGCCGACCTGGACGCCAGCGACGTGGACGTCGGCTGGCGGTTCGAGTCCGCCCGGAGCGTCCTGCCGGAGGACGCGCTCTTCGGCAACACCATGTTCGTCGGCAAGATGCTCATGGCGCTCGACGAGGCGGGCGGGATCCTGTCGATGCGATACTGCAAAGGGCTCGTGATGACCGCGTGCGTGGACGCGATGGACTTCTACTCGCCGATCTTCACGCACGAGGTCGTCACGTTCAGGGCGGGGCTCAATCACGTCGGCACCTCGTCGCTCGAGGTCGGCGTGAAGGTTCTGGCCGAAGTCCCGTGGTCGGGCGAGATCCGGCACGCCTGCACCGCCTTCTTGACGTTCGTGCATCTCGGGCCTGACCTGCGTCCGCGACCCTGTCCGCCGTACACGCCGACGACCGCGGGCGCGCGGCGTCGGTGGGAAGCGGCGCTCAGTCGGCGGGCGCAGCGGCTCGAGCGCGTGAGGGGACTCAAGGCGATGCTGCTCAACGAAAGAGGGTAGGACGATGTCAGGGCACTCCAGGTGGTCGCAGATCAAGCGCAAGAAGGGCAAGACCGACGTCCAGCGCGGCAAGGTCTTCTCGAAGATCCTTCGGGAGATCACGGTGGCGGCGAAGAACGGCGGCGGCGATCCCAAGGCCAACATGCGCTTGAAAGCCGCGATGGAGTCCGCGAAGGAAGCGAACATGCCGCAGGAGAACATCAAGCGGGCGATCCAGAAGGGGACCGGCGAGCTGCCGGGGGAATCGTACGAGGAAGTCACGTACGAGGGGTATGCGCCCGGCGGCGTCGCCATTCTGATCCAGGTTCTCACCGACAACCGCAATCGAACCGGCCCCGAGATCCGGCACGCGTTCGAGAAATTCGGCGGCAACATGGGATCCTCGGGCGCCGTCGCGTGGATGTTCGAGCGCCAGGGGATCATCCACGTGGACGCCGCCAAGATCGACGAGGACGACCTGCTCGGGAAAGCGCTCGATGCCGGCGCCACCGACATGCGCCGGGCCGAAAAAGCTTTCGAGATCGTCACCGCGCCTGCTGAAATGGACTCGGTGCGCGACGCGCTGCACCGGGCGCGCGTGCCGGTGCTGGAGGGCCAGGTCAGCTTCGTTCCGCAATCGACGGTGCGGGTCGAAGGCAAGGACGCGACCGCCGTGGTGCGCCTGGTCGAGGCGCTGGAGGAGTTGGACGACGTCCAGTCCGTCTACGCTAACTACGACATTCCTGACGAGGTCCTCGAGGCCATTTCGGCCGCCTAGCCTCCGGGTCCTCGGCGTCGATCCCGGCCTGGTCGGGACCGGGTACGGCGTGATCGAGCCGGCCGTCGGCGGGGTGGTCGTGCTCGACAGCGGCGTCATCTCGACGACCGCGGACCTGCCGCTCGAAGCGCGGATCCACCTGATCTACGACGGAGTGCGCGGCCTTCTCGAGGCGCGCGCGCCGACGGTGCTCGTCCTCGAAGATCTCTACGCGGAGTACCGGTTCCCGCGGACCGCGCTGCTCATGGCCCACGCGCGCGGCGTGATCTGCCTCGCCGCCCGCCAGAGCGGCGTCGCGGTGCTGGCACTGGCTCCGGCCGAGGTCAAGCGCGCGGTCGCGGCGGCCGGCGCCGCCTCCAAGCACCAGGTGCAGCACTCCGTCCGGCGGATCCTCAAGCTCGACGCCCTCCCGACGCCGTCCCACGTCGCCGACGCGCTGGCGCTGGCGCTCACCGGGTTTTCACGCCTGGGCGGACGGTTGTCGTGATCGCGACCCTCGCCGGACGGCTCCGCCGCAAGCTCGAGGACCGCGTGGTGCTCGAGTGCGGCGGCCTCGGCTACGAAGTGTTCCTGCCGCCGATCGCCCTGCGCCAGATCGAGCACGTCACCGCCGGACCCGGCGACAAGGGGAGCGAGCTCGAGCTGGTCGTCTACTACCACGCGACCCGCGATCAGCCCCGTCCCGTGCTGATCGGCTTCACCTCCGATCTCGACAAGGAATTCTTCGAGAAGCTCATCACCGTGAAGGACATCGGGCCGATGGTCGCGGCGCGCGCGCTCGCGATGCCGGTCGCCGAGCTGGCGGCGGCGATCGCGCGCCAGGACGAGAAGTTCCTGCGGAGCCTGCCCGGCATCGGCCCCCAGAAGGCCAAGAACATCGTCGCGCAGCTCCAGAACAAGGTCGCGAAGTTCGCGCTGGCGCGCGCCGGTGCCGCCGTCGAGCCGATCGCCGCCGCGCCCGCGCCCGTCGACGCCGACGGTCTGCGGGAGCTGGTGTGGGAGATCATGGTCAAGCAGCTCGGCCACCGGCCGTCGGAGGCCTCGCAGCTCATCACCGATGCCTTCCGCCGCCGCCCCAAGATCATGACGCCGGAAGAGCTGTTCGACGAGATCTACCGCGGAGAGAAGCCGTGACGGCGGCGGCCGACGAGGGCAAGATTCTCAGCCGGGTCGCGGTGCCCGAAGAGGCGCAGTTCGAGCGCCAGCTCCGGCCCCGCACGTTCGAGGAGTACGTCGGCCAGGAGCAGGCCGTGGCGAGCCTCCGCGTCTCGGTGGAGGCGGCAAAGCTGCGGGGGGAGTGCGTGGACCACGTGCTCCTCTACGGTCCGCCGGGCCTTGGCAAGACGACGCTCGCCGGGATCCTCGCGAACGCGATGGGCACCACGCTGGTGACCACCTCGGGCCCGGCGATCGAGCGGGGCGGCGACCTGATGGGCATCCTGACCAACCTCGGCGAGAACGACGTGCTCTTCATCGACGAGGTCCACCGGCTCCCCCGGGCGGTCGAGGAGCTGATGTACCCGGCGATGGAAGACTTCGCCGTCAACTTCGTCATCGACAAAGGGCTCCACGCGCGCACCCTCAAATACGCGCTGCGGCCCTTCACGCTCGTGGCGGCGACGACCCGGCCCGGCATGCTGTCGGCGCCGCTGCGCGAGCGGTTCGGCATCTTTCATCACCTGGACTTCTACTCGGAGGGCGAGCTCGCCCGGATCGTGAACCGCTCGGCGGTGATCCTCGAGTCGCGGATCGAGCCCGACGGCGCCCGCGAGATCGCGCGTCGGGCCCGGGGCACGCCGCGAATCGCGAACCGGCTGCTCCGCCGCGTCCGCGACTACGCGCAGGTGAAGGGCGACGGCGGCATCGCCGAGGACATCGCTCGCCGCGCCCTCGACAGCGAGGGCGTGGACGCCCGGGGCCTCGACCGGCTCGACCGGCGCTTTCTCGGGGCGATCGTCGACCACTACGGCGGGGGACCGGTGGGTCTGGAGGCGATCGCCGCCACCATCAACGACGAGGCCGAGACGCTGTCCGAGATGGTCGAGCCCTATCTCCTGAAGATCGGCTTCATCGTGCGCACGCCCAACGGGCGGCGGGTGACCCGCGAGGCGTACCTGCATCTGGGCAAACAGCCGCCCGCCCCGGCCCTGGGTCAGCAGGGACTGTTCTCGTGACGACTCCGTGAACGACGTCGGCAAGATCCTCATCGCCTTCGGTCTCTTGATCGCCCTCGTCGGCCTCGTCCTCGTGCTCGTCGGACGCGTGCCGTGGATCGGCCGGCTGCCCGGCGACATCCACATCCAGCGCGGAAACTGGACCTTCTACTTCCCGCTCGCGACGTCGCTTCTGCTGAGCGTCATTCTCACGTTGCTCCTGTGGGTGATGGGCCGCCGGTGAGCCAACTCTTCGCGGCGGCGGCGCTGCTGGCGCTGTCCGGGACGGCGCTGGTCGCGGCGGACACGATCCGCGTGGCGATCGCGGAGAACACGCGCGTCGCGGAGCTTCGCGGCCTCGACATCGAGGTGAGCGAGCTCGGCTGCGCCGCATGCCCGCGGCGCGCGTGGCGCGCCGATGCCGTCCGGGCGATCGCGAGCAGCCAGGGTGTCGAGATCGACGGGCGATCGGCGCCGGGCTTTCGCCTGACGAGCGACTCGCCGATCCGGCTGAATGGACGCGAGTACCCGGCGACGCTCGAGGTGGTCAGGAACGGTGAGGGCCTCGCGATCGTCAACGAGCTTCGCCTCGAGGAGTACGTCGTCGGCGTTCTGCGGGCCGAGACCAGCGAGCGGTGGCCGGCCGAGACGCTGCGCGCGCAGGCGATCGTGGCACGAACCTACGCGGCCTACCATCGGGCGCTGAACGGTGCCAAGCCGTACCACATCGTCGCCTCGACCACCCATCAGATGTACATCGGGCGCGTGCCGGCGTCCTCGCCCATCTGGGACGCGGTGCGCGACACGGCCGGGCAGGTGCTGCTCTGGGAGGGCGAGCTGTTCCCGGCCTTCTACCACTCGGCGAGCGGCGGCTATACGGAGGATCCGCGCACGGTGTTCGCGGCGCGGAACATGCCCGCGCTCAAGGCGATCCGCGACGAGTTTTCGACGGCGTCTCCCAACTTCTACTGGAACCTCGACCTCCGGCTCGCCGACCTGTCCGAGATCCTCCGGCGAAACGGCTACGACGTCGGAGGCGTGACCGCCATCGAGGTCACCGAGCGCACGCCCTCGCTCCGCGTGTCGAGCCTCTCGGTCCACGGCACGCGCGGCTCCGCACGGCTTCGCGGCAACGACTTTCGGCGGATGGTCGGGTACGAGACCATCAAGTCAACGCTCTTCGCCGTCGCGCTGGACGGCACGGTGGCCCGCTTCTCGGGGCGCGGATACGGCCACGGCGTGGGCATGTCTCAGTGGGGCGCCAAGGGCATGGCGGAGCAGGGGTACAAGGCCGAGACGATCCTCGAGTACTACTATCCGGGGACGGCCCTCGGCTCGCTCGGCACGCGCTCGGGACGGTGACGATCTCGTGGCCCGACTTCGAGAAGGTGGACATGCGCGTCGGTGTCGTCACCGATGCGCGAGAGTTCCCCGAGGCGCGGCGTCCCGCCTACCGACTCTGGATCGACTTCGGCCCGCTCGGCGTCAAGCGCTCGAGCGCTCAGATCACCGCGCGCTACCGTCCCGGTGACCTGATCGGCCGACGGGTGGTCGCGGTCGTCAACTTCCCGCCCAAGCAGGTCGGCCCGTTCCTGTCGGAGGTCCTCGTGCTCGGCGCCTACAACGATGCCGGAGAGGTCATCTTGCTCCACCCCGACCAGCCCGTCGCGCCCGGCTCGAAGATCGGCTAAGCTCTCGCCGGCGCCCGCCCGCGCGGGGGTGAGGCCACGAATTCCGTCACCGAAGGGAGCCCTGGCGATGAGAGTCGGTATCTCGCTGACGAGCGGTCACGCCGTGAAGGATCCGCGCGACGGCGCGCGCTGGATGATCGAGCGGACCGCGGCGGCCCGGCAGGCCGGCCTCGACTCCCTCTTCGTGGGCGACCACCACGCGACGTCAGCGCCTTACTACCAGAACGTCCCGATCCTCGGCCGACTGCTCGCCGAGTGGGGCGCAGCGCCGGCGGGCTGTCTGTTTCTCCTGCCGCTCTGGAATCCGGTGCTCGTGGCCGAGCAGGTCGGGACGCTCGCCGCGGTCGCGCGCGGCCGCTTCATCGTCCAGTGCGGGCTCGGGTACGACGAGGCGCAGTTCGCGGCCATGGGAACCACCCTCAAGTATCGACCCTCGGCCTTCGAGGAAGCGTTTTCCATCATCCAGCGCCTGCTGCGGGGCGAGGCCGTGAGCTCGTCCGGGCGCTTCGTCTTTCGAGACGCGCGGGTGGCGCTGCGACCGGTCGACAACGTTGAGTACTGGATCGGCGCCACGGCGCGCCCGGCCATCGACCGCACCGCCCGCCTCGCGGACGGCTGGCTCGCCTCGCCCGCGCTCACGCTGGAGGAGGCGAGTGACCAGGCCGCGTACTATCTGGAGCGCTGCAAGGCCTACGGCCGGCCGCCCGCGGCGGTGGCCATCCGCCGCGACGTCTACGTTGGCGAGTCGGGCGCCGACGCCGATGAGGTCGTGGAGCGCGTCCTGGCGGCCGGGTACCGCGGGCTCCCGCCCTCGGCGCTCATCGCGGGGTCGGTCGCCAGCGTCGTCGAGCGGTTTGCCGCGCTGGCCGCGCTCGGGTACACCGACGTCATCGTGCGCCATCTCACCAACGACCAGCCGAAGGTCCTGGGCTCGCTCGCGCGGCTGCGCCGGGTTCGTGAGGCGCTCGCGAGCGTCTAGTGACATGGGGGGCCTCGAAGGGCCCCCCAGGCCCCCCGTCGCTCGGAAGCGCCCCGGCGTAAGCCGTGGCGCTCCTCGATCTTGCACCACACCGGCGGGCCCCGACATGTCCCCCCAACCCCCGACGCTCGGGCCGGCGCGGCGAAGACGTGCTGGCCCTCGTTATCCCGCTAGCGGCGCGACGGTGCGGCGGCGGCGGCCGACCATGTACACTGACGTGCCGTGGACCTGTCGGAGCTCGACTACGACCTGCCGGCCGAGCTGATCGCACAGACCCCTGCTCCGTCGCGCGACGCGTCGCGCCTCCTGGTGGTCGACCGCGCTCGCGGCGGCTTCGAGGATCATGTGTTCGCCGAACTTCCCGACCTGCTCCGGCCGGGCGACTGCCTCGTCGTCAACAACTCCCGCGTGATCCCGGCGCGGGTCCTGGCGCGGGACGCCGGCGGGCGCGCTGTCGAGCTGCTCTTCGTCGAGCCACTCGATCCCCGGCGCTGGCGAGCGCTGACGCGGCCGGGGCGCCGCTGCCGCGTGGGTGTCGAGCTCGTGGTCGGTGACGCGCCGGCGTCGCGGCTGCGCATCGTCGGCGTCGACACGGACGGTCCCCGCGTCGTCGAGCGACTGGACGGCACGGTCGAGGACTTGATGCGCGACCACGGCGTGCCACCGCTGCCGCCGTACATCGAAAGATTCTCGGCGCCCACCGCGGAGGATCTCGAGCGTTACCAGACCGTCTACGCGCGGCCGCCGGGATCGGTCGCGGCGCCGACCGCCGGCCTTCATTTCACGCCGCGCGTCCTCGACGCGCTCCGGCGCCGCGGCGTCGAGATTCACGAGCTCACGCTCCACGTCGGCCCCGGGACGTTTCGACCGATCAAGACGGAGAAGCTCGAGGACCACGTCCTGCCGCCGGAGCGGGTCCTGGTCCCCCCGAGCGTGGCGGACGGCGTGAATCGGGCGCGGGCCGATGGCCGCCGCGTCGTCGCGGTCGGCACGACGACAGCGCGCGCGCTGGAGAGCGCGGCCGGTCCGGACGGCCGTGTGCGTCCGCTCGACGGCGCGGCGCGCATCTACGTCACCCCGGGCTACGCGTTCCGCGCGGTGGACGCGCTCGTGACGAACTTCCATCTGCCTCGCTCGTCGCTCTTGGTCCTGGTCGCGGCCTTCGCCGGCCGCGAGCTGGTCTTGAAATCCTACGGTCACGCGGTCCGCGCCGGCTACCGCTTCTACTCCTACGGCGACGCGACGCTGATCCTGTGAGCCACGTCGCGCCGCTCGCACGGCTCCGAACCGCTGAAGGGCTCGCCTCGTCGGTCGAACCGTCTCGGCTCGCACGGCCATGAAATTCGAGGTGCTCGCCGTCGATGGCGCCGCCCGCGCCGGCCGGCTGGCGACCGCGCGCGGCGTCGTCGAGACGCCGATCTTCATGCCGGTCGGCACGCACGCTACCGTCAAGGCTCTGGCGCCGGACGATCTCCGCGCGGCCGGCGCCAGCATCGTGCTCGCCAACACGTACCATCTGTTTCTCAGGCCCGGACACGAAGTCGTCCGAGAGCTCGGCGGCCTGCATCGCTTCATGGGCTGGGACGGCGTGATTCTGACCGACTCGGGCGGATTTCAGGTGTTCAGCCTCTCGAAGCTCAGAAAGATCACCGACGCCGGCGTCGAGTTCCGCTCGCCCGTCGACGGCTCGACCCACTTCCTCTCGCCCGAGATCGCCGTCGAGGTCCAGCACGCCCTGGGCGCCGACATCATCCATCCGCTCGACGAGTGCCTCGCCTATCCGGCGTCCGGCGAGGCCGCCCGCCGCTCGCTCGAGCTGACGCTGCGCTGGGCCGCCCGGTCGAAGGCGGCGCACGTGGCGCGCGGCGCAGCGGGTCGAGCGATGTTCGGAATCGTGCAGGGCGGAAGCGACGAGGCGCTCCGGAGGCAGGCGGCGCGGGCGACGGTCGAGCTCGGCTTCGACGGTTACGCGATCGGCGGAATGGCGGTAGGCGAGCCGAAGCCGGCGATGTACGACCTCACGGCGCTCGTGGCGAGTCTCCTGCCGGTGGGGCAGCCGCGCTACCTCATGGGAGTCGGCAAGCCCGAGGACCTCGTCGAGTCGGTCGCGCGGGGCGTGGACATGTTCGACTGCGTCCTGCCCACGCGCAACGCGCGTAACGGCCAAGCCTTCACGACGGACGGCCCCGTCACGCTCAAGCAGGCTCGGTACGCGCGCGACGGCGCACCGCTCGACGCGGAATGCGGCTGCTACGCCTGCCGCGGCTTCTCGCGCGCCTACCTTCGCCACCTCTTCATGTCCGGCGAGCTGCTCGCGTATCGACTGCTCACGCTGCACAACGTCACGTTCTTCCTCCAGCTCGTACGCGAGATGCGTTCGGCGATCGTCAAGGGCGTCTTCGGGCCATTCCAGGCTCGGTTCTTCTCGCGTTATGCAGTATCAGCGACGCCGGCCGAGCCGGAGTCGCTTACCCCAGAATAACGGGGAGTTCGCGTCCGCTTCTGCTGGGCGGAACCACGCTTCACCCCGGGCGTGAGGCCCGGCGCCCTTCACGCCCTTCACGAAGTGGTGGGTCGTGAGACCGGGCGAGTCGAACAGGCCGCGCGCCTCGGCGTCCCGAAGCGCGACCCGCCCGATGCCAGCCCAGGAGTCCAGCCACGAGCGGAGGTCAGCGAGCCCGGGCAGATCCGCCTCTACACGAGCCGCTTCCAGCGTGACGAGGCGCCGGCGGCCGAGGCGGTCAGTCACGGGCCGCGCTACTCGATGACCTGATCCGCCCGCCCCAGTAGCAACGGCGGAACCGTGAGGCCGAGCGCCTTCGCGGTCTTGAGGTTGATCACCAACTCGAATTTGGTCGGCTGCTCGACCGGCAGATCAGCGGGCTTCGCGCCCTTCAAAATCTTGTCGACGTAGTGCGCCGCTTGGCGGAAGGCACCGGTAAGACTCGGTGCATAGACTTTAAGCTCGACCAGCTCGGGGGCGAGATCGGGCAGCAACTCACGATTCCACGCTGCCGAGCGGTATTCAATGACGATGTTCTGTCCCGCGACGTAACCGAGCTCACGGAGTCTTTCCAAGAACGCCTTGCGTTCGGCGGAGGGAGGATCCGTGAGGGGCGACAAGACGAGATACCCGATCCGATACGCCTTCCCCGCCGGCTGCTGCGCTTCGGCGGCGAGCGGCGCTATCACGAGAATGAGGGCGAGCCCTAGAACGCAGGCGGCGCTCCTCCCGCGTTGAGGACGACAGCTCAGCACGCGCCGAAGGTAGGCGGCTCTCGGTTGGTCGTCAAGCGCGCCTGGGTCCGCCAGCCTCCAGTGTCACAAATCCTACGCGCCGCGGCCCTCATAAGTATCCGTCACCACGGTTGGCCGGCATGGGTTTCCGCCTGCGGCGCAAAGGTGGTTGTTTGTGACGGCCGCACCCCAAGTCCGGTGGCACTTGAGCGCGTGGTCGCTCGAGCGGGCCTCGCTAGGGGTGCTCTGATTTCTCCCGCTGTCTGTCGCCAGGTCATCGCGACAGCAGGACGGCGGCGATGCCAGCGACTATGCCCGCCACAAGGCAGCGCTTCCAGCGTGCCCGCGCAGGCTGGCAGTAGGGGCACCGCGGCTGCCAGGGCCCACGCGCCGCGACCGACGAGCCGCAGGTCAGGCAGACCGCGATGCGCAAGCGGATCCGCGTCGTCACGTCCCCAGGCCCTCGAGCTGGTTACGGAGCCAGGCGATCATCGCCCCAGTAGCCGCCCCAGTCCCACCAGCCGCCCCAGCACCGCCATCTGGACAAGGGCGAGCCCGGTTGTCCCTGCGCCGATCCAGTCTTTCGTCGCCAGCGAGAGAGGACCGACATACTCCAGGCCGATCGCGATCCCGGCAACGCGGAGGGCGTTCGCTTCGAGCGCCAGCACCACCGCCGCGACGACGAGCGCGAGCGCCCACGGCAGGCGGCGCGCGGGTAGCACCGCTCCGATCAGCGCGCCCACCGAGAGCAGGAGCCCGAGCGTCTGCAGCCCCGAGCACGCCTCGGCAACCTCGACGGAGACACTCGGCATCCGGATCATCACGCCCTCGCGGGGGGCGCGCAGGATCGCGGCGGCGAGCCAGGCCGTCGCCCGCTGCAGCGTGGTCGTGACGCGCGCTTCAAGGCCGAGGCCCAGCCCGAACTTCAGCACGCGCGGCAGGCGCGGGAGGATCGCGAGCTCGGGGACGGAGACGGTCTCAAGGGACCACGTGCCGATGTGTCCGCCCCCGTGCCCGCCGAATTCTGGCAGCGGCTGGAGGCCACCACTGCCAGTGCCCATCGTGCCGGATTCGACAGGGAGCCCCAAGCCCAGACAGCCACGACACCCGAAGTCCGTCCCATCGGAGCCGTACATAGAGGTGCTGATCCGACCTGTCGTGGTCGAAATCTCGATGTCCCACCACCCCGACGCTCCGAAGACCGGCAAGAAGTCGGGGCCGACGTGAAAGGGTTCATTCACGTACATGGCGATGCGGGCAGTGGAGTTCGCCTCCGTGAGCGTCTGCACGCCATCGGAGAAGCTGTACCGCAGGACGGAGGACGTGCGGTCTATGGCGGCCCAGCCATTGGGGTTGTCCGTGAACGGGCTGGCGACGACGAAGGAGCCGACGACGTGATCCATGTTCGTATAGGCGCCCGTCGTCACACCCTTGAACGTGTCCCCGACGTAGCTGTACATCACATCCGCGTTCGCCGGCACGGCAGCGACCAGCATCAGCGTGAGGAGGGCGAGCATCCGCATGGAGCACCTCGTTCCGGAACGGGGGATCGACGGTGGTGCACTATGGGCCCGTCGTGCGGGCCCGTCAATCCGTGAAAGGCTTTGCACAAAGGTGCTGGCGCCGGTGGGTGATCAACTGAGCGCCTGGTCCTGGCTCCCGCCGAGTAGGCGGCAACGGTTTCCGGAATCGCTCGCCGCAGCGCGCTTGACACGACGCCGCGTTTGGCGGAGAACGCGTTGACCCGAACTCGAGCGCTGGGCAAGGTCAGTGGGGGGCACATGAACAGGCTCGCGATCCTGGTCGGCGCTGTGAGCATAGCGTCGGCCTTGGCGGGCTGCGCGGAGCAGCCAACCCAAGATAGGGCCCGCCGGATTTCGCTTGCGAGTACCCCGCGTCTACATAAAACAGCGAGCAGAGTCGGGAGAATTTGACTCGGCTTGCATCCGTATGCGAGGTGGGGCCCCAAACTGAGTTTGGCGGGCAGGCGACGAGGGTCCGATCGAGCTCCTCGAGCCCTGCGCGGATCGCCTGGTCGTAAGCCGCGACACCCCGGACCAAGCGCGCGAGCTCGTCCGGGAGGAGTGGGCCTTCCTGCCGAGCGAGGAGGAAGATCAGGAGACGGCCCTGTGAGCAACCGGCGGTTGGTCACAGGGAGAGACGGTCACTGCTGAACGCGAAGAGCACAGTCAATAACGAAGGCAAGCCCCTCTTCGCAGTCCTCCCGTGTCGCCGGCTGCTTCGGCGCGGCCGCCCAGTACTGGCCACCGGGAGAAAAGTCAATCTTAGGTGTCGTCCGCCGGAATCTTTGAAGCCTCCGATAGTCAAGACCCAGCGCTAACTTGCTAACGGCAGATGCAAGGCGCGCTACAGAGTCAGCCGTCCACCGACGCTCATCGTCGGCTTGGCGCGCGTCGAACGGATCGACCGGGCCGTGACGGGGCGAGGACCTCGGCCAGGGGAACGGACGTCCAGTAATGTTCCCGATCACGTCGTACTCTCGAAGGAGCTTTTCGAAGCTGATCGCAAGTTGTAGGCCCGCTTCCACTAAATCATTGCCACCGATAGCGGCCTCGACTTGTTCAAGGTCGAAATCGAGGTCGAAGACTGAGCGGGAACTATCCTCGAAGAGACTGGTCACACTGGCGCGAAATCCTTCGACGTCAGCCGGCGATGGACACACGCCATGATGTTTCAGCAACACCCGCGCGCGGTTCAGCCGATCCATCGAGACTTTCCCGCTGAGCTGAACCGGCGTCGCCGCGCGCGCGAGCCGGTCCCAGTAGTCGATAAAGTTAGGTGGCACCGTGCCGCCGCCGCAGTGCTCGAATGCTAGATGGAGAAACAACTCGACCGCATCGTGAAAGGTCAGGACTGATGCGGCCTGCAAGGGTTCCGGCTGCTGAGACTGATCGACCGCGACGCGATGAAGGTAGCGGATGAACGCCAGCCGCGTGCGAATGCTCTTAGGGTCCAGCATGGGAGAATCCTACACTGGCCAGTGCGTCGGCTGAGACACGGCCCAAAGGTACTCCTTTGCGACGCCGCCGTACTCCGTCCCGACCGGTAAACAGCAACGCGCACTACATCCCAGATTGGGCATGGGATTTGTGTCATCGCCTGGTCTTCGATGTGTCCGCAGTCGAGCTCTCAGACGACGCTCAAGAATGAGTTCCCGACGCGGGTGGAAACCGATCTCGTTGTTACTGAGTGGCAGTGATCTCGTCGATGAGGCCGTAGTCGAGCGCTTCCCGCACGTCGAGATAGCGTCCTCGCCGCATATCCTCGGCGATCTCCTCGGCAGGTCGGCGCGTGCGCTGGGCCAGGCGCCCGTAGAGTTTCCACAGCAGGTCTTGCTGCTGGCGGTTCTGCGCGGCGATGTCCTCCGGGGTGCCGGCGAATCGCGCCCACGGCTGGGAGAGGTGGAACCGCGCGTGCGGTACGGCGGCGCGGTGATCGGCGGCGGCGACCACGCCGATGACCGGGCCACCGATTCGGCCTCGGCAAAGGACGCGCAGCGCCGAGCGCAGCACGGTGACCGTGTCGATCAGAACGAAGGCGGCCCCGAGCGCGCCGTCCGGGCTGTCCAGGTGGAGCTCGATAGGCCGGTCCCCGCGGGCGTCCATCGCCAGGAGCACGGCCGCCGCCTTCGCCGCCACATCATCGTCGAGCCGACCGGTAACGAGGACGATCCGGCGCTCGAAGAGTTGCTCCTGCAGCCAGCCCGCGAGGCTCATGTCCCGAGGGTACAGCGCTCTCTCCGGGGAGGGCTACTGGCCGATCGCTATCACATCGTCACGGCCGAGGACCAGCGGCGCGCCCTGGCGCTCGTCGAGACGAAAGCGGCCGCGTCGGACAACGTCGTGAGCATCACGCAACCGGTGCAGGGGACTCGGAGGCGTGCTGGAAGTGGGCGATAGCGTGACTTTTCTGGCGACGATCCAGCGTATGCAGTATCATCCGTGGATGTTTCAGGGCGACTAACCTCATCGGAGGCCTCGGACTCGATGCTCTTCCCTGATTTCGCGTACGCCGCCGCGTCGGCGCCGGGCGGAGGCGCCCAGAGCATGCTGCCCACCATCATCATGATCGGGTCGATGCTCGCGATCTTCTACTTCCTCCTGCTGCGCCCGCAGCAGCGACAGAAGCAGGATCGCGAGCGGATGCTGGCGTCGATCAAGAAGGGCGACCGCGTCGTGACCACCGGCGGGCTGCACGGGACCGTGACGGGCCTGAACGAGCACACCGTCGTGTTGCGCGTCGCCGATCAGGTGAAGGTCGAGTTCGACCGCTCCGCCATCGGCCGCGTGGTCGCGGGGCAGGGCGAGAAGGATGCCTAAGCACCTCCGGGTGCGCCTGGGACTCGTCCTCATCGTCGTCGCGGCCTCCGTCTGGTACCTGTATCCGCCGCAGAAAACCATCAATCTCGGACTCGACCTGCAGGGCGGGATCCACCTCATGCTCGGCGTCGAGGCCGACAAGCACGTCGCGAGCCAGACCGACCGCGCGGCCGAGGATCTCAAGGGCGCGCTCGAGCGGAAGGGCATCGGCCTCAAGCGGATCGCCCGCGAGGGCAACGCCGCGATCCAGGTGGAGCTGGCGAATCCCCAGTCGTGGAACGACGCGTTGACCGTCGTGTCGGAGTTCGGCGCATTCGAGCGACGCGACGACGACCAGGCGGCGGGCCGGTTCAAGCTCGTGATGAGCGAGCGCCGCATCAGCCAGCTGCGCGACGACGCGGTCCGCCAGGGATTGGAGACGATCCGCAACCGCGTCGACCAGTTCGGCGTGTCCGAGCCGACGATCACGCGTCAGGGCAGCGAGCGGATCCTGATCCAGCTGCCGGGAGTGCAGGACCCGGCGCGGGCCAAGGCGCTCATCGGCAAGACGGCGCTCCTCGAGTTCAGACTGCTCGACGAGCGGACGTCGGTCGAGCAGGCGCTGGCGGGCCAGATGCCGGAGACCTCCGAGATCCTGTACCGGCGGGAAGTGGACAAGCAGACCAAGGCCGAGCGCAAGATCCCGTACGTGGTCCAGAAGCGCAGCCTGCTCACGGGCGCCGAGCTGACGCGCGCCGAGGTGCAGGCCGACCCGAACTCGATGGGCAATTGGCAGGTGGCGATCGAGTTCACGGCGACCGGCGCGCGGATCTTCGGCGAGGTCACCGAGCAGAACGTCGGCAAGCACCTGGCGATCATCCTCGACGGCAACGTGTACTCGGCGCCGCGCATCAACGAGCGCATTCCCGGCGGGCGCGCGGTGATCACGGGTCAGTTCACGGTCGACGAGGCGCGCGATCTCGCCATCGTGCTGCGCGCCGGCGCCCTGCCGGCCCCGGTCGTCATCCTGGAAGAGCGGACGGTGGGCCCGTCGCTCGGCGCCGACTCGGTGCGTCAGGGGCTCATCGCCATCGCGGCGTCGGCGGCGATCGTGTTCGTCTTCATGCTCTTCTACTACCGGCTGTCGGGTCTCATCGCCGACATCGGGCTCGGGCTCAACCTCCTGATGCTCGTCGCGTGCATGGCGGCGTTCAGCGCCACGCTCACCCTGCCCGGGATCGCGGGCATCGCGCTCACGATCGGCATGGCGGTGGACACCAACATCCTGATCTTCGAGCGCATCCGCGAGGAGCTGCGCGTCGGCAAGACACCGCGGGCGGCGATCGACGCCGGATTCCGCCGGGCCTTCACGATCATCGTGGACACCCACGCGACCGTGCTCGTGACGGCCATCATCCTCTACCAGTTCGGAACGGGGCCGGTCCGCGGCTTCGCGGTCTCGCTGTTCGTCGGCCTCGCGGCCAGCCTGTTCAGCGCCTACTTCTTCTCGCGGCTGTTGTTCGACCTGGTGTACGGGCTCCGCGGGAAGGTCGCGAAGGTTTCGATATGATCGAGCTGTTCCACAGCCCGAGCTTCAACTTCATCGGCCGACGGCGGTGGGCGTACGCGATCTCCGTGCTCTTCATCGCGGTCGGGCTGGTGTCGATCGTGACCAAGGGCGGCCTGCGCTACGACATCGACTTCGCCGGGGGGACGCTCATCCAGATTCGATTCGCCGAGCCGCCGACGATCGCCAAGATCCGGGCGAGCCTCGCGACGATCCGGCTCGGCGACAGCATCATCCAGCAGTTCGGCGACGTCCGGGAGTTCATCATCCGGATGCCCCTGACCGCGACCAGCTCCGAGGAGGTGAGTCGGCGCATCGAGAGCGCCCTCGCCGGCGGCGGCGTCGGCAAGTTCGAGATCCGGCGGGTGGAGTTCGTCGGCCCGCAGGTGGGCCGGGATCTCCAGCTGCAGGCGGTGTACGCCGTGCTCACCGGGCTCGTGTGCATCACGCTGTACATCGCGTTCCGGTTCGACCTCAAGGGCGGCGTCGCGGCGACCGTCGCGGTTTTTCACGACGTGCTGGTGTCGCTGGGCGCACTGTCGCTGACCGATCGCGAGTTCTCGCTGACGGTGCTGGCCGGGCTCCTGACGATCATCGGCTACTCGGTCAACGACACGATCGTCGCGTACGACCGGCTCCGCGAGAACCGCGGGAAGTTCATTCCCAAGGGGCAGACCTTCGAGCAGCAGATGAACACCGCGATCAACCAGACCCTCTCGCGGACCGTCCTCACCGCGCTGACCGTGTTCTTCTCGACCGCGATTCTGCTCTTCTTCGGCGGCAAGGTCCTCGAGGACATGGCCTTCACGCTGTTCATCGGCGTGATCACCGGCACCTACTCGACCATCTACATCGCCGGCGCGCTCGTGGTCGACTGGACCAACTACGTCGAGGGGCGGCTGCGGCGAGGCAAGAAAGCGGTGGCGAAAGCCTGATCAGCGTGTCAAACTAGTTGGTCAACCAAAGGTTTTGGTACCGTTGACACAACTAGAGACGCTGATCGAGGAGATTCCGAAATACCAGCCGGGCGCTGATCTCGACGTCCTCGCTCGCGCCTATCGGTTTTCGGCCGCCTCGCACCAGGGGCAGCAGCGCGCCTCCGGCGAGCCGTACCTCAGCCATCCCCTCGAGGTCGCCAACCTCCTCGTCGACTTCAAGATGGACGTCACCACCGTGACCGCCGGCTTGCTCCACGACGTCCTGGAGGACACCACCGCGACCAAGGCCGACCTCGAGCGCGAGTTCGGCGGCGAGATCGCGGAGCTCGTCGACGGCGTCACCAAGATCGGCAAGCTGGCCTTCTCCTCGCGCGAGGAGCGTCAGGCCGAGAACTTCCGGAAGATGCTCGTCGCGATGGCGCGCGACCTCCGCGTGCTCATGATCAAGCTCGCCGACCGGCTCCACAACATGCGCACGCTCGACTACCTGCCGTCCGACCGGGGCAAGAAGATCGCCCAGGAGACACTCGACATCTACGCGCCCCTGGCGCATCGGCTGGGCATGGCCAAGGTGAAGGCCGAGCTCGAGGACCTGGCCCTCCGCGCGCTCAACCCGGGCGACTACGTCGACCTCCAGAAGCGCGTCGCCAAGCGCCGCCTCGAGCGCGAGGCGGACATCAACCAGGTGATCGCGATCCTCCAGCGGAAGCTCTCCGAGGTCGGGATCGACTCGCAGATCCGGGGCCGGCCCAAGCACTTCTACTCGATCTGGAAGAAGATGCACGATCAGGGCCGTGAGTTCGACGAGATCTACGATCTGACGGCCGTCCGTGTCATCACGGCCTCGGTGCGCGACTGCTACGGCGCCCTCGGCGTCATCCACTCGCTGTGGAAGCCGGTGCC
>Ga0137403_10003149_pt1 | contig 19910 bp, 16 predicted proteins | sample CZOMad2_1_16fung_FD_122057 | JGI IMG/M metagenome (GOLD analysis project Ga0137403, IMG submission 122057) | Vadose zone soil fungal communities from Angelo Coast Range Reserve, California, USA - CZOMad2_1_16fungal (Hybrid Assembly) | ecosystem: Environmental > Terrestrial > Soil > Vadose zone...
CCTACGGCATCCTGGCGCTTCACGCCAAAGAGCTGCTCCATACGCGTGTTCCAGGATTCGACCATGCCGCCGAGGTCGACGGCCAACACACCGACGTTTAATGATTCGACGATGTTTTCGCTGAAATCCTTGAGACGCGCGATCTCCAGGGCTTTCTGCTCGAGTGAGGAATAGAGTTGCGCGTTGTCCAGAGCCACGGCGACATAGCCAGCGATGGTTTGCACTAGCTCTACGTCGTCGCTGGAGAGGAAATCGCCATCGACCGTTTTGCCGAGACCCAGGACGGCGACGGTGTGCTCTCGAATGCGGCAGGGCACGAAATAGTTCAGGTCCAACTGCTCGAGGGTTTGACGGACGGAATCTGGAACCTCTCTCGCCGCACGGGGCGACTCGAAGAAGAGCGCCCCGCGGGCGAACTCGGGCCGGGCCGGCTCGAGGAAGGTGAGATCCATAGGCTCGGAGAGACGCACACCCATGGAGCGCGCCAGGCGCATGTTTCCAGGGTGCATGGGATCTTCCATGAAAATGGCGATGCGATCGACGAGGAGGGTCTGGGAGAGGCGGTCCATTACCGAGCCAAGCATGGGATCGAAGCGCACTTCGTTGGTGAGGGTGCGGCCGAATTCGATGAGCGTGCGGCGATAATCGAGGCGATCGCGGTAGAAGAAACGATCGAGGCGCGCCTGGATCCATTCGCGGAAAGGTTGGAATAGGAACGCGGCAATCACGATGGCGATCATGCCGCCAACGGGACCCGAGGTCTGCGCGTGGAAGATTTGGGCGATGAGCGCGACCAGCGCGAAATAGATGGCGGCGACGGCGGCGGTGGCGGCGGTGTATGCCAAGCCGCGCTTGAAGATGATGTCCACGTCCATCAAGCGATAACGGATGATGGCGTAGCCGAAGCAAAGGGGGATGAGGACCAGGCTCAGGACTGACGTGCGCATCCATGAGCGGGTTGCGGCGTCCATGACATACGGGACGATATAGAAAGCGGCGAAGGGGACGCTGCCGGCAAAGGTTCCGCCGGTGAGCCACTTCAGCTGTTGGCGGAGAACGCCGGAGGGCGCCTCTCGAAAATTTTTGTAGAAAACAAAACCGGCGGCGAGGAAATAAATGCCGAGATAGCTGAGCTCTAATTTATCGAGGATCAGGCGGGAGCCAAGCCAAGGCACAAAGCCGAGCATGTTGAACGCAGTGCTGATGTGGAAGAAGAGCAGCACTGCCGCTGGACCGTAGACTAAAGTCAGCTTGGAGAGCGAACGAACGCGGCCTTCGGCGCGCTCTGGAAAGACTAGAGCGAAATGAAGCAACAGAGCAGGCGCAAGCAGGCGAGCGACGACGCTGGCCCAATACACCTCATAGTCGAAGGCATCGAACTTGCCGCTGTACTGGAAGGAATAGAGGATGAAGGAAACCAGGCAGAAGACGTAGAAATGAATGGCACGCGGGGCATTCCAGCGGCGCACGAAAATGAAGAGTCCGATGAAAAGGTACAAAAGTCCGACGAAGCGGCCGTAATTTTCGATGGAATTGGGTTTTTCCGCGGGAGCGGTGACGATGGGAGTTTCAAACTCGCGGCCGTTGCGGGCCAATTTGTAGCGCACCTGGGTCCAGAGCCCGGCGTGCCATAGGCGGCGGGTCACCTGGACCTGCGATCGGACGGTAACGTTGTTGATGGAGATCAGGAAGTCGCCGACGCGAACACCGGCTTGCGCGGCGGGGGAATTGGGCGCCAGCTTCCAGGCTTGGACGCCGGTCGCGGTGTCCAGCCAAGCTACCCCGTCATCGGGGGTCTCAAAACTCTGCCGCTGGACAAAGTTCAGCCAGGCAAAGATCATCGCCGCTAGCGTGGCGAGCGCCAGGACGACCGCTCCGAGACTGACCCGCAGGTTCTGCTTCATGATCCGGGCGGAGTACACTCCAACTTGGCAATTTAAGGTGCAAACCGATGTCCACTGTCGAGAAACAGCTCGCACCCAGAACTGCAATGTCTTCTTAAGGTTAGGCGATCGGCGGGAGAGTCAAGCTCCTGGTATCCATTTTATGGAAGGACACCTACAGCTTTCCGAACCTTAAATAGCTAGAACTGCACGCTCAGGCCTCCCCGGAACGTGCGGAAGGCCGGAACCAACAGGGCTCGGCCGTCTTGCGTGTTCACAGAGACATAGCCTTGAGCGAAGAGGTTGTCGCAGTTAGCGATAGCTTCCCAGTGGCCGGGAGCAAACTTGGGGAGGGCCTGACGCACACCGACGTGGAGGAAAGGTTCCATCTGGAACAGCGATTCGCCATAGGCGTCGGTGCGCGATACGGCTTGTCCGCTGACCCACTTATAGCCGGCATTTACTTTAGTGCCGAGGCGGGGCAGCTTGGCAGCGACGTTTGCGCCAACAGAATTGTGCATGGTGTTGCGCAGCATGTTGCGCGTTGACGCATCGGCCAGGTCAGAGGGGCTAAGAGCACCTGCATACGCGTAGACGGCGGTGAGCTCCAGCGACTCAGACAACTTTTCACGGATGGCCAGGCGCATACCCCAATTACCGGAAGCGCCGCCATCGTAGGCGAATCCGTTTGAGAAATAATCCTGGAAGTAATCGGCGGCGGGGAGATCGTTTCCGCGGCCAAAGACCGCGACGTGTCGATTATCGTCGTGGAAGCCGGCGATCTGGAGCTTGCCGTGGGAGCCCAAGGTTCGCTCGGCAGCGATTTCTTCGTGCCAGCCGCCTTCAAGGACCGGGCGTCCACCGTGCCAAAGCATGGTGGGAAAAGAATCAAGCTCATCGAGAGCGGCAGCCAATTCGCCGCCGACTTCGCGTTCATCGGACTCTAGAGGAGTGGCGGCGCCGGGCTCTTCTGCGAAGATCATGGCGGTACGCCACGCATCGGAGATGCGGGTGTCCAATTCGAGGCGGGGACGCAGGGAAGTGGCGGACTTTACCATGCCAACGAGAACGTATTCCGCGCCATAGCGGAGCACCGCGCGATCACCAAATACAAGGGAGCCACCCTGTTCCAAGCGAACACCTCGGAACGTGGGCCCGCCGGGGCCGAGATGAGATTCGCGCAGAACCAGCGCGCTATGCGGACCGGCGCCGAGCGAACCGGTCGGCAGCCAAACTGTGGCGATACCGCCCCCGGCGACCGCACTTTCATAATTTACCTGGCCGGCGAACAGCACGCGGCTTGGGCCGCCGCCGAGCTTTTGATCATAGGCAAACGCGGTGGCCGGAGCGGAGGGCGCGTTGGAGGGGGAACCGGGACGCCGAGCACCATCGGTGAAATCGAGCCTGGCCCGAGGATGCGTCACTTCCTTATCAAACGCCGAGTTTGCTTCGATTCCCGAGCCGTCGTCGTTCCACTGCAAGACCGGACGAGTCACGGACGCGGAGCGCAACACCCACTTCCAATCATCGCTTTCGACACTGGCGGAGGAAGGCTGGCGGCGGAGTTGATCGAGGGAAGCAAACATCGATTCGAGTTCAACGCGGACGATGGTGGTGAGGTGGGAGGTGATGCGTACGTGTTGCTGAATTGTAGGAAGAAAGCCGGCTAGGGTTACGCGAACGGTGTACAAACCGGGCGCTAGACGGTCGCCGTTGAAGATTCCCTGGGTATTGGTGAGCAGGCCTAGGGATGCAGCTTTGATCGCCGCTTCGGGTACAACCTCCACCGCGGCGCCCATTTGCGGGGTACCGGTGGAGTCACGCACAACGCCAGCGAGCTTGCCAGCGGCAGCTTTTCCTTGTGCAACTGACGTGTTGGCTCCAACAGCGAAGCACGTCAGCATCAGGATGAGGGCCCCCAAATTACGGAGGCGTTCCTGTTTCACGTGGCACTACCTCCCGGGCGCTGCGTTTGCGGCGCTCTTGGTTTCCAGAGGCGCCTTGACGGTGAAGTCGGCGGACTTGGAAACGGTCTTATTCGAGAGCGTATCGGTAGCTAAAACTTCGAGCGAATACTTCCCCGGCGTCAGCGTGGTAAGCGGCAGCAAGCGCTCAATGGTGACTTGGTCGCCGGTCTGCTTCATTTCCGCCGAGGTTTCCTTGAACTGCATGACTTGCTCGCTGCCCTTCTTCACGGTGTATTGGAAGGTAGCGTTGGACTTGTGCGTTTTCTCGTCTGGCTTCAGGTTGTAAACCTGCATGTAAATGCCAAGTTTTATGTTGGACGGAAATTCGCCATCGAGCTTGGGGCGAACTTTCGAGGAGCCGAGCACAAACTGGCCGGTGCCAATCTGCTTGGCGGGCACGTGTTCGAGCTGGTCAGCAAGAATCAGTGAACTGGCTTCGAGAGTCTCATCGTCAAACTTGGGAACTTGCAGACGCGTATTGATGACGCCGACGTTGCCACTCTTGACGTCTTTGATGACGATGTCCAAGCGATACAAGCCCGGGCGCAGGGGAATGGCCTTCTGATAGATGGATTGCAGCTTCACGGACTTCTGGAACAAGCTGTCCGGGAAATCGCGGCTGACAGGATCCTCGAAGGTTTGTACGACGCGATTGGTAAGGGTGCTAACGCGGCCAAAAATATTCATAGTCGCGGAATGCACGCCGTCTTTGTTGTCAAAGGAGAGCTGATTGTTCGGAATCTGCACGGTGACAGGGACGAGGACCGTGTCGTTGGTAACCTTCAAATAATCGGTGCGATAGGTGAAATGCACCTGATCGCGAACGATACGCGCGGTCACCAGGGCCTCAAGATCCTTGTATTTCACAGCCGGCGGTTTGAATGCCTTGGAGTACTGCTCAAGGCGATTGAATTCATTCATGTTCGAGGAAGTTCCACCAAGGGCAGTGGGCAGGTTGGTGCCGTCCGAACGTGTGAAACGATCCGTCTTGGAAGCCATGCCCATGGATTCGAGCAGGCTCAAACCGGCGCCGGGAACATGCAACAAGGCGTCCTTTTCCGAAGGATCCATGGTGAGGTGATACTCACCAGAGCCACTGGGATCGACGAACTCCCAGATCACGTTTTCGCCGATGCCTTCCATGTACCGGTAACGCCAAGTTTCAAACGGGTAGGTGGTCGTCGAACCGCCACCTTCTTCCATAGGGCGATCGTAGGTGCCACCAGTGGGATGGGTTTCTACTTCGTCGGCAGGGCCCCACATGATGTACATGCGCCCGCGATCGGCTTTCCAACCGGGAATTCCCGAAGCGAAATGCTCATTGGCATAGGCGATGCGACGATAGTGTTCCTCTTTGAAATCGTTGTCGGGAAGATCGGGATTATTGCTGCGGCGAAGCCAAAACTGCTCGATGAATTGCTCGCGCTCTTCATTGGTGTCGAGCTGCAAGAAAGCACGCCGCTCTTCCGGCGAAATGATGTAGACCACATCCTCGTTGAGCCACTGCTTGTACGGAGTATCTAATTCCTTCAGGGTCTTCTTTAATTTTCTCTTTTGCTCTTTGTCCAGCTTTTGCGGAGAAGGAGGCGGATTGGGATCTCGAGCATCTTGCGCTAGAAGCGCGGGTGCCAGGACGGCAAAAGAAAGGAAAGAAAAGACCGTGGTACGGGCTGCCCACAACATAAAGAGACACCTCAACGTCTAGGAGAAGGAATTCTAACTTGGGGGAAAGTTCCCGTCAATCAGCGAATCTCCCGCGTTATGTGACACTTATGCCCCCGGCAGAAGTTAGATCACCGAACGACGAATAGGGTTGCCTGACAGATTTTGACCTGATCGGGCGTACAGGCTGTTTTGATTGGGAAAGCGACAACCACGATCCAGTGGCGAGGGTTTACTGAACGCGCTGCTGCTGGCCATCCCAGCCAACGAGCGTGTCGAAGATGGCGAGGACATGACGGCGGTATTCAAGCATGCGAGAAAAAATGTCGCGCAGACCCGGCTCACGCTCGGCTTCGCGGTGCCACTTGGCCAGGACTGCGGGAGGCACTTCAATGTCACGACGGAGCTGTTCCGCGGAATGGCCACGAAGGAAGAGGCCGTAGAAAAAAGCGGCTTCCCGCTGGGGAAAATCGAAGTCCAGCGGGACTTCCGTGGGAACGAATTGTTGTGGCATCGTGGCCATGGCGAAAAGGCAGTTTACAGAAAAGCGTCTCGGCGTCAAGTAGTACCCGGTCTGGGATGCTACGTGGCGGATAACCCCGGTCCAAAAACCAGATATTAGATGCAGGTTCCGCCTCACTGATACAACACCAGGATTGCGTGAAAGACTCTAATCACCATAGGATGGAGAGGTGATGTCCGAAATACGCAAAATACGAAGGGGATCGGCGGTTGGACGAGGCTTGAACCGCGTGCTGCGGTTTGGTGTGCGACGTGGATTGCGGTCGATAGAGGTAAATCCAGAGGATTTCCGGCGGCAACTGGCGGACAAACACGGGCTGTGGGTGCCGAACTTCAGTCGCATGCACGACGTCCCGTTGGAGCGGCTAGATGCAATTGCCCAAAAGCTGATTCGTGATGCAGAGAGACTAGCGGCGGCCGAAGGAGCCGGGTTTGGGCTGGGAGGGATGATCACCCTGCTGCCGGATGCGAGCATTCTTACGGCTATTACGCTACGGCTGATTCAGCGGCTTTGCCTGTTGTACGGATTTGAAACGCGCGGTCAGGATGAGCGAGTAGATCTGTGGCTGGCTGCTGCAACTGCGACCGGCGTGGACTACGGAAAAGACCTCGTCGAGAAGCAAATGTTCGAGAAATTGGCCCCGCGCATTGCGCAGCGGCTGGCACTGAAACTCGGCGAAGAGACAGCCGAGAAATGGGTGGGGAGAATGATTCCGGTGGCCAGCTCGGCCATAGGAGGACTGCTGAACTTTACATTTGTGCGCACCTGGGGACGCCGCGTGCAGCGCAATTTGCGGGAAAAGCACTTGGCTGCGCGCGCCTCCAATTCAAGAGCGGCGCGAGCCTTTCCTCCGTCTGATCCAAATCTGAACTGATTGCCTTGGTGGAAATTAGCTCTTCCCTTAAGTAAAGTGGATGATGCAGTGTGATAGCGAAGCGCGTTGCTACGCGTTATAGGGGTGAGTGTCGTATGCGAGCGAAAAACACAGTCTTTTGTGGGTCGGTGTTGTGCGTGGCTTGGCTGAGCTTGGCGATCGCCGCACCCCCCGCGATTTCGCATTTCGCGCAGGGCACGGAAGAGCCGGTGCCGGCGTTTCACAACGAACCACCGCAAGGCCCGCTTCCAGGAACGGTTAGCCCCACGGAATTCAGCGACGTGGTTGTACAAAATGCGTACATTCTGGCCGCGCGAGTGAAGAGAATCCTCTATCAGCAGCCCTGCTATTGCCACTGCGATCGCAGCCAAGGGCACAAGAGTTTATTGGACTGCTTCGCCAGCAAGCACGGCGCCGAGTGTGGAGTATGCATGCGCGAGGCGATCTACTCATATGAGCAATCGCACCATGGAAAGAATGCCGCCCAGATCCGCGCGGGAATCGAGCGCGGGGAATGGCAGCAAGTCGATATGACGAAATACCAGACGCCTGTGGCGGCCAAGTAACTGCTTCCCGTGGTGGTTCTCAGCTAAAACCGGGATTGGTTAACCTTTTTTGTGAAGGCACAGTCTAATCGGCATCGGAACCCGGCTAATCGGCCAGCGGTGCATCCGCGAGGCTTCAGACCGCGAATAGGAGGAACAATGAGTGTGGGCGTCAGGTTGGTTACGGTGATGCTTTGGGTGACGCTAGCTATGGGTTTCGGAGCCCCGGCAAAGGCCCAAACGCAGGAAAAGCAGCAGCACGTCGTCACCACGGACGAATTGAGCCAACAAGTGGCGCGGCCGGCAGAGACTCGGCAAGCTAACGAAGAAGCCGTCCGACATTTGTTGTCTTCGGATGCGGGACAGAATGCACTCAAGTCCGCCAACGTCGATTATGCGCGGGTAGACAAGGCCATTGGACAGTTGAGCGACGAAGAAGTGGCGAAGCTGGCAGAGCGGTCGCGCCAAGCGGAGAGTGATTTTGCCGCAGGAGCTATCTCCGCCAAGACACTCGCGTACATTATCCTCGCGGTCGTAGTGATTGTGGTGATCATCGTTATAGCGCGTGCAGTTTAAATTGGTAAATTCCGGGAGCGGATCGACAATTCCCGGACACCTTACAAGCTCCTTGTCAGCGCATGCTTTAATTCCGTAGACTTTATCGGCCTAGCCAACGAACGAATTACAGGAGGATGGATGAAGGTCTGTCGGAAGCGGTGTGGCTGGGCCCTGGCAATAGTCCTTTTGCCGTGCGTCGTAATGAGCCCGGCAAATGTGCAAGCGCAGGAGAAACACGTCGTCTCGTCGCAAGAGTTGCACAAAGAAGCGATGCGGCCGGCCGAAGCGCGCGGAGCCAACGAGGGGGCGTTGCGACAGTTGTTCTCCTCGGAGCAAGCACAGCAGGCGCTCAAATCCGTAAATATCGATTACAGCAAATTAGATAAAGCGGTCGGCCAACTAAGCGATGAAGACTTGGCGAAGCTGGCGGCACGCTCCCGAGAGGCACAAAACAATTTCTCCGGCGGAAGGGCGGGAAGCCTATCCGACCGCGACCTGCTGATTATCATTATCATCGCGGTTCTAGTGATTGCGCTGATAGCAGTGCTGCACTGAAGGGCACATACTCGTTCGCATCGAAAAAAGCCAATGTTCCACATCTTTGCGGGCTTCCTGCTGGGCTTTCTTCCGGCGCTGCTCAGCCAAGCAGCGCCGGCGAAAAGCTCGGGCGTGTGGCTCGACGTTCCCTATGTCAAGCAAACGGAAGATGGCTGCGGCTCGGCGGCCATCGCTATGCTTCTGCAATATTGGACCGCGCATGGCACGCCCGTCACGGCCAGCCAGGATGCCGCCGCGATTCAGAAACAGCTCTATTCGCGAAAGGCACGGGGTATATTCGCCGCCGACATGGAACAATATTTTCGCGGAGCCGGCTTTCGTGAATTTGCCATTCGCGGGGAGTGGAGCGATTTGCGGCAGCACCTGGAACAAGGCAGGCCGCTGATCGTTAGCATCCAACCGGGCAGCGCGAAGGCGCCGCTTCATTACGTGGTGGTAACCGGAATGGATTGGGAGCGCGAAGCCGTTTTCGTACACGATCCGGCACGCGGGAAACTGTTGCGCGTGGAGCGGCAGGAATTCGAGAGAGAATGGGAAGCTGCGCGAAATTGGATGCTTCTCGCGGTGCCCGCCGCGCTGAACTGATATTTCTTTTTCTTGGGCTCGCGCTCGGTTGGCCGGCGTTTGGCCAGCAAAATCCGCTAGATGCTGCGCGCCTAAATGCCGCGCAGAAAGCTTTCGACTCAGGCCGTTGGGAAGAAGCGGCAAAGCTGTCGCAAGGGCCCGAAAACCAGGGCGCCGACCTTGATTTCCTGTACGGGCTGGCGCTGGCCAGGCAACAACACTGGGACGAATCGCGACTGGCTTTCGTTGCCGGACATCGGAAGAGTCCAAACGATCCGCGATTCCTGGTCGAGCTAGCGGGCATCGACTACAAGCAAAATAGTTATTCGTCGGCTAAGCGAAATCTGCGGGCGGCTTTGCAGTTAGGGTCGCGCGACACGTATACATTTGATTTCCTCGGCACCATTTATTTTGTGCAAGGAAATCTGGAAGCTGCGTTGAAATATTGGAACGCCATCGATAAGCCGCGGCTGCGCAACGTCAATGTCGAGCCAACTCCGCGATTGCGGGAACCCATACTTCGTAGAGCGGTGGCTTTCAATGCGCCACAGGTCCTTTCCGGCAATGCGTTGCTGACCACGCATGCGCGGCTGGAAAATCTGGGCACCTTTTCACAGGAGCGGGTGGAGTTAGCGCCGGCAGGCGAGAATTTCGACGCCACACTGCACCTCTGGGAACGCAATGGTTGGGGGGATTCCAAGCTGGAAGGGGCGATAGCGCTGATGGGCGGACTGCCCTACGCGACCATTTATCCCGAGATCTACAATTTCGGCCAGCGCGCAATAAATTTTACTTCGTTGCTGCGCTGGGATTCCGAAAAGCGCCGGGCCTTCGGAATGTTGTCGACACCGGTGTTCGACAATCCGGCACGTCGCTTGCAGATTTACTTCGATGCGCGCAACGAGAATTGGAACTTGAGCCGCACGTTCTTCGGGAGCACGGCGCCGAGTGACTTGAATTTGCGCCGCTTTGCGGGTGGCGTCGAGCTACGCTCCGTGGTGAACGGACGCTGGAGCTGGCGCACTGGAACCGAAATAGCTGGACGTTCCTTCCGCAATGTGCCAGGGATCACTACCGTTGCGGAGAGAAAATTCTTCACCGATGCGATTTCGTTTGCATATTGGCTGCGTGCGGACCGGTCCTTGCTGCGCGTGCCCGAGCATCGCTTTACGATCGATTCCACGGCCGAAGCACGTTTCGGGCGGACTTTCGCCGGGAATCTCGGAGCATTTGGAACAGTGCGTGGCGGGCTAGATGGCCATTGGTTGCCGCGCCCCCGCGGTGACGACTTCGAGATGCGAATGCGCATTCGCGCCGGTGCCACGGCGGGCGCTGTGCCATTCGACGAGCTTTTTCAACTCGGCGTCGAGCGCGACAATGACCTTTGGCTGCGCGGCCATGCGGGCACTTCCAGCGGCCGTAAAGGCGCTGCGCCGCTGGGTCGACGCTATTTTCTGACCAACTGGGAAACGGACAAGAACGTTTACAGCAACGGCCTTTTCACCGTGAAACTGGGGCCATTCCTTGATACGGGCAGCATCACTGATTCTTCGGGCTTGTTCGGCTCGCGACGCTGGCAATGGGATACTGGCGCGCAGTGCAAGGTGCGGGTGTTGGGTAGCGTCACTGTCGTGCTGATTTATGGACGCGACCTGCGCGGCGGACGTAACGTTTTCTACGGAACGTTAGTTCACTGAAATGATTGCCGGGCAATGCGGCTGCGGACTTCCATTTTCCCTGGCCGTGCGTCCAAGCAATCAGTAGGATGTAGTGCGCTTCCGCACCAGCTTGGGTCACAACGTTTCCGAAACTTCCCAATTTGAAGGGGGACCATTATGGGCTCGCGCCGCATTTCCGCAACGCTGGTTCTATTTGCCGCAATCTTTGCGTCGCTATTCGCGGCCCTGACCGGAGGCCGGCGGCTGATGGCGGAGGAGGACCGGGCTGCTCATGGCTTTGACGCTGCCAATCTCGATCGAACGTGCAAACCATGCGACGATTTTCACCAGTTCGCAGTGGGTGGCTGGCTGAAGAACAATCCTATTCCCGCGCAATATCCGGTTTGGGGAAGCTTCATCACGCTGGCGGACAAGAATCAAGAGGCATTGCGAGGCATCCTGGAGAGTGCGGCGGCTAACAGCTCTGCCACCGGTGGTTCGAACGAGCAGAAAATCGGCGATTTCTACGCAAGCTGCATGGATACGAAAGAAATCGATACGCAAGGACTAAAGCCGATTGGCGCAGAACTGGCGGCCATCGAATCCGTTCGTGATACCGGCGGCTTGCTTGATACGGGCGCGCGTTTGCAAACGCAAGGTGTCGGTGTGCTGTTCACTTTCGGCTCCGATCAGGATTTCAAGGATAGCTCGAAGGTCATCGGTGAAGCGAACCAGGGCGGACTGACACTTCCGGACCGCGACTACTACACGCGTGATGACGACGAATCCAAGAAACTTCGGCAGCAATTTGCAGAGCACATCAGCAAGCTGCTGGTGCTGGCCGGTGACCCGCAAGAGAAAGCCGCCGCGGAAGCGAGCACGATCATGGGAATTGAGACTTCGCTAGCGAAGGCTTCGATGACCAATGTGGAGCGCCGCGACCCGGAAAAAATCTATCACAAAATGAGCGTCGGGGACGCCCAAGCCTTAACCCCACATCTTTCCTGGGACGCTTACTTTCGATCCGTTGGCAGCCCTAGGCTCACCGAAATCAACATCGGACAGCCGGAGTTCTTCCGGACGCTCGATGGCATGCTGACTACGGTCTCGCTGGCCGACTGGAAGACGTACTATCGCTGGCACCTCATTAATCGTGCTGCCGGACTTCTTTCCGATCCATTCGTGCAGGAAAATTTCGCGTTCAATGGCCACATTCTGACTGGCTCCAAGGAAATTCGGCCGCGCTGGAAGCGCTGCACTGTCGCGGCGGACCAGCAGTTAGGCGAGGCGCTCGGTCAGATCTACGTACAGAAATATTTTCCGCCGGAAGCGAAGGCGCGAGCGCTGGAGCTGGTTCACAATTTGCTTGCTGCGCTACGCGACGATCTGCAGACTCTGCCGTGGATGAGCCCGGCCACGCGCAAAGCGGCCATCGAAAAACTGGAAGCCTTTACTATCAAAATCGGCTATCCGGACAAATGGCGGGATTACTCGGCCCTGAAAATCGATCGCGGCCCGTACGTTGTAAACGTTTTTCGTTCCACGCAATTTGAAAACGCACGCGACTTATCGAAAATCGGCAAACCGGTTGACCGTGGCGAGTGGGGCGAAACTCCGCCCACTGTCGACGCCTACGACAACCCGCAGCTCAACGAAATCGTTTTCCCGGCCGGAATATTGCAGCCGCCTTTCTACGATCCCAAGCGTGACGATGCGTACAACTATGGCGGCATCGGGGCGGTTATCGGCCACGAAATCACTCACGGCTTCGACGATCAGGGCGCGCAATTCGATCCTCGCGGCAATCTTAAGAATTGGTGGACGCCTGAAGACTTGAAGAGTTTTCAGGAACGCGGCGAATGCGTTGTGAAACAGTTCGATGGGTATGAAGTCGAGAAAGGCTTGCATGAAAACGGGAAGTTGGTCGAGGGAGAGAGCATCGCGGACCTGGGCGGCGTGAAACTCGCATACGCGGCGTTCCAAAAATCCCAGCATGGCCAACCAGCCGCAAAGGACACCAACGGCTTCACGCCCGAGCAGCGCTTTTTTCTTGGTTACGCGGAAAATTGGGCCGTCAACGTTCGGCCCGAGCTCGCGCGCCTGCAAACCAACACTGATCCGCATCCGCTACCAAAGTTTCGAGCGAATGGGCCGCTCTCCAACATGACAGAATTCGCGAAGGCTTTTGGCTGCAAAAAGGGCGAAGCCATGGTGCGCGCAGAAGTTTGCAATATTTGGTAGGAGCTTGCGCTGGTATTGGTGTAAAGGCTCAGAAGTGCAGAACGATGTCCAAGTTTGCCTGCGCACTGTTTCCCCATTCGCCGAACACACGGGTTTTGATCCAGTCCACTTCCGCGCGCAGGGAGAGGTGCGGATAGAAACGGTAGTCCACTCCGCCGCCGATATGAAAGGCAAGGCCATTCTGACTGTGCCCCGCGGTTTGCGGCAGGATGTGCATGCCCCCGCCCATAATGTGAGCCCACGGCTCCAACTTGCGGGCGCGCCAGGCAATTTTCGGTCCGGCGCCATAGCTGAAGAATTTCACGTGTTCGTTGCGGTAGATGGTGGGCGCGAAGGCTGTATTGACTGCGCCCTCAACGGCAAGCCAGTCGTTTGTGAAATAAGTGACGGAAGTATTGGTACCCACACCCGTCGCGTAGAATAGCGACGATCGAAATCTTACGAGCGAGACGCCTAGTCCCACTTGCCAACGATAGTCATCGCGGCTGCCATACGCGAACTTTGGATCGGGAGCAGCAGCGGCGGAAGCTTCAGCCGGTTCCGCAGGAGTCTCGCGTTCGGCAAACAGTGTTGAATTCGGCCGCGATTCGCTCGACGCCCATAGGAACGCTTCCGGCACTTTTGCCGCGACGGAGGTGTTTGCAAAGTCCGCGGCCAAGTTCGCTTGCGACGGAATCGCATTATCTTGCGCTTGTGCACTACCTACAGCGACGATCGCCAACAGGGCAACGAGCAATAGCCTCTTCATATTTTACCTCTTCGAAGGATTGACCCCGGCCCTGGGTCAGCCACACTGCTACGGTAAACAAGCGGCAGCATGATTGTCCACGATATTTACGTCCGCAGGTTCGCGGCGCCGGACCGCCATTGCGTTTCGGCGGGACACGAGCGAAGCCCTGCGCGAGGTTAGTTGCGTTCCGCGGATTGGCTTGCGGCGTTCATCGTTCGCCCTTGCCCACCCACTTCACTTCGGAAGGGATCGAAGCGCTGGTTAATTGCGAAAGGGCCGCTTGTGCGTGGTCTGCGACAATCACCATTCTGTGGTGCGCCGGCCGGAGGAATCCTTCCGCCAAGGCGTGATCAGCCAGCGACAGCAGACCATTGTAGTATCCGGCGACATTCAGAATGGCGCAGGGCTTGCGATGGATTCCCAGCTGCAGCCAGGTAAGGACTTCGCAAAATTCTTCCCAACTGCCGAATCCTCCGGGCAGCAGTAGAAAAGCATCCGCGAGGTCGGCCATTAATGATTTGCGCTGATGCATCGATTCGACGACATGCAATTCGGTGAGCGACGTGTGCGCGATTTCTTTTTCAACTAGCGCCCGCGGCATCACGCCGATCGCTTTACCGCCGGCGGCCAATACGGAGTCCGCGAGAATGCCCATCAGACCTACGCGGCCGCCGCCGAAGACCAGGGCGATTTTGGATTTTGCGAGGTCGCCGCCCAGTTGCGCGGCCGCCTCGGCATAGACGGGTCGGGTGCCCGAGCTTGAACCACAGAAAACGCACAGTCGTTGGATTTGGCGAGCTGGTTGAATATTTTCCATAGCAGGTCGCTGGCCGCGTCTAGAGGTTCGACGCCGCGTAGGGACGCAAACGTGGCGCGAGATGCTCTGCCAGGAAAAAGGCACCGAAGAGAAGGGCTGTGTAGACGGCGTCACCTGCGAGCGTGTTCCAGAACAACGGCGCACCGGCGAGATAGCACGCCGCGAGGCCGGCACCGTTGCGTGGGTAACTGCCGAGGAAGGCCCAGACTCCGAAGTTGGTGATCAGGAAGAATTGCAGCGAGCCTAGGAACGTTGCGCCGCTGATGCGGAGAAGATCGCGCTTCTGATTTAAGAGGCGGCCGATCAGCACACTGAGCAGAAAGCTGGCGTAGACCAGGGGACTCAACCGGTTGAAACCAATGATGGCGTCGGTGGCAAACATCACCAGCAGGGGAAAGAGAAAGGCCACACGGCGGTCGCGAACCATTGCGCCGGAAAACAGCGCTATCGCGCCGACTGGGGTGAAGTTCCACGGGTGCGGAGCGAGACGCAGCGCGGCGGCAAGGATGATCATGGTGAAGATCAGGATGGTGCGGAGCAGTAGGGATTCTCTTTCGGATTTTTCGATGGGCATTTTGATTCTCCTTTTTGGAGCGGGTTTAAACCCGGTTCCCGCTAGTGCTATGTGCTTGCCGCGCTGGGGCGCAGCAATGCTGCGCCCCTACAGAAGATTCCGCCGGGAGCAGGTCGCAGTAAATGAAGGAGTCGCGCTCGACCACTTCTCCAAGCATTACCGGAACTGGTTTGCGGAAAATGGGGCCGTCAAAGACAAAGGTGTGGAATTCGCCGTTTTCGCCGCAGGGATCGACGCCGGCGGGCAAGTCGTGAAAAAACGAGGCATCGAGCTCGCGACCGGCGAAGCTGCGATCGAGCACTTTGGGATCTACACAGGCTGTGATGGCGCGGAATCCGGCGGCGTGGAAGCTGCGGATTAATTCGCGGGTATCGCGCTTCCAGATGGGGAAGAGCGCGGTCATAGCGATGCGGGCAAGATTTTTTTCACGGTAGACGCGGAGATCTTCGAGGAAGATGTCGCCGAAGGCGACCGTGCGGACTCCGGCGTCGTAATGGATGCGCAAGGCTTCTTCCATACGCGCTTCGTAGAGGGGATTGACGCATTGCGGCGGAATGCGCACCTCGTGTAGCGGCAGCCCGATGGATTGGGCTTGCTGCACGAGGAGTTCGCGGCGGACGCCGTGCATGCTGATGCGATCGTAGGTTTCGGTGACGGTGGTCAGTAGCGCGGCGATGGGGACGTTGTCCTGGCGCAGCGCGTGAAGGGCCATGGCGCTGTCTTTGCCGCCGGACCAGCAGAAGAGGATGGGTTGGACCATAGTTATTCGCCCCTTCGAGCGCATCGTTTACGGAAGACCGGCGGAGCATGCTGCGCCACTACACGGGAACTGACAGCGGAGAGGAGGAGTAGACACATTTCGTCTTGCTGAAATGGGGCGCAGCGGCGCTGCGGCCCTACTTGGCCGGGGCTAAGACGGGCACGGGTGTCCCGTGCCCCTACTGGGAGTGGTCGCATTAGTTTTTGCCGGCGAAGCGGTAGTTCATTCCTACGCGAACATCGCGGCCTAAGGCTGGGAAACCGATGGCGTCTTGATATTGCTTGTCCAAGACGTTGGTGGCACGGGCGTAGAGCGAAATGCCGCGGCCGAAATTGTAGCTGCTGGCGACATCGAAGCGAGCGAAGCCGGGATTTCGCGTTTGCCCGAGGAAGAGAAAATCGCTATCGGTGCGCGAGCCGCTGAAGTATCCGGCGACTGTAACCGCGAATTGTCGAAACGAGGAGCTTAGCGTCAGCGAGCCAGAGTGAGCCGGGCGGCGGAGCAGGTGGTTGCCGGCGATCTCAGCGGGGTCGAAGGCGTTGGGCGACACGAGAACGCGCGTGTCGTCGTAGGAATAATTTCCCGCGAGCATGAGCCAGTGGACGAGGCGAGCTTCAACCGCGATATTGGTTCCTCGCGCGCGCGCCAGATCGGTGTTGAAGAAATTGCCCCAGAAGGCCGGGCAACCGAGCGGTTGCGGAACAGTGCACGGGCTGAACGGAGAGCATGACGTGAAACTAATGATGTTGTAGAAACGGCTGGAAAAATAGTCGGCCGAGATTTTCACTCGGTCGTTGGCAAGTTTTTGCTCAATGCCGGTGTTCCAGGTTTTGCTGGATTCGGGTTTGAGTTCCGGATTGCCGGGGAAACACGGGCTGCTGCCGGCGTTTTGGTCAAATCGCGGCTCGACGATGCCTTGACCATAGAAGAAGCGGTACCGCGTACCGCCCCAGAAGCCGCTGCCGTAACGGAGGATCAGCGATGCGCCGACACGCGGCACGACACGTGTGCCGAAAGTACCGTTGGCCTCCGCGCGCGCGCCGAAATCGAGAGAGAGACGCGATAGAGGCAAGTAGCGGAAGTCGAGATAGCCGCCTTGATTGTTGCGGCGAAGATGGCCGATGCCGAGGAAGGAGATGTCGGCGTTTTCGACTTCATATTGGTAGCCAGCGGTGGCGCTGAATTTGCGAAGGATGTAGCTGGTTTGCGCGTTGACGCTGGCGCGATTGTATTCGCTCTTTGCGCCGGGCGAGGTGAAATCGCAAAACTCCGCAGTTGGTACGGCGGCCGGATTGGTTTGCGGGCAACCGGCGAAGGGATCGGTGGCAAAAAAACTTTGGATGGGATTGGCGGTGAACACGTGATGGTAGGACTCTGCGCCGCTGAGTTGGTGATGCCAGTGCGCGCCGCTGGTGAAGTCCCAGCGAAGGTTGGAACTGAAATCGTGGAGATCGTTGACTTGGTGGAGGCTCGGAGGGGTGAGCAGAGTTTGCCCGGGAATGCCGGCTTCGCTGGTGTTGTTGCGAAGTGAAAGACGCAGCCGATTGGTTTCGCTGAAGGCATAGCCAAAGTTTCCCGAGATTGTGCGGTTGCGGAAGGAGTCGTTGGGGCCTTGGCCGTCCGATGTGAAGTAAGAGGCTGCGCCGGAATAATCAAACGAGCCGAGGAGACCGCTGAGTTGTGCGCCACCGCGGGCGGTGGAGAAACTGCCGCCTTCGGTGAATAGCGAGATGGCGGGAACATGAGTTTCGCCGCGATGGGTAAAGGCCTGGATTACCCCGGAGACGGCGTCGGTGCCGTAGAGTGCGCTTTCGGCACCGCGCACGACTTCGACTTTATCGATGTTGTCGAGCGTGAAGTTTGAAAAGTCAAACGTGCCGCCGGGCAGATTTACTGCCGTGCCATCGACAAGCACTTTGGTTTGGTAGGAATTGCCGCCATTCAAGAAGGTCCCGGCAAAGCCGCCCTCGGGGCCGGTGCGGTCGATGGAGACGCCCGGCGTGTATATCAGGACATCGGTGAGGGAAACGGCTTGGCGCTTCTCGATTTCGTCACGGGTAATGACGGTTACGGATGCGGAAGTTTCCTGCGCCAAGGCGGGTTCCGCTTGCGCAGTGACTACGACGCTAGCGGAGAGGCGCTCGAGTTCGAGGTGGAGATCGAGTTTGCGAGATTGTCTCGCGGAAAAATCCAGAATCAAGTCACGGGGGACGAAGGATTCGCGAGTGAAATGGATACGATAGCGGCCGGGCGGAACATCGAGCGAGTAGGAACCGTCGTTTTTGGAGGTGGTCGTTAAAAGCACAGCGTTCGGCGTGCCGTCGGGCTGGGCGGTGACGCGGACGCCGGGTTTGCAAAATACCTTGAAGGCATTGACAAGGTCATTGTGGCGGTCGATGCGCTGTAAACACCGCTACTTTAGAATCGCCTACGTGCGACGGAGGAGGAGAAAATGAAAGGTTTCATCGTGATTGCCATCATTGTCCTGCTGCTTCTGGCTTGTTTCGGCAGCTTTATCGGCTCGAAGAACCAGATGGTCACCAAGAACGAGGCAGTCAAAGCAGCGTGGTCGCAAGTAGACATTGTGCTCCAGCGCCGCGCTGACCTGATTCCCAACCTGGTAGAAACGGTGAAAGGGCTTTCGCTCCAGGAACAAACCGTGTTTGGCGACATCGCCAAAGCGCGCTCACGCCTGCTTTCCGCAATAAACTTCCGTACGCTGGCTATTACGCGGCCTACCCAGTCGCGGTGCAAAACGTGGTCAACCAACCCACAAACCTAACCAACGATCAGCAGGCAGACTGGACCGCTGGCACGCATCCGCGCAATGACGAATCCTTCTACCAAGGCTCCCTCCGGCTAGATTATTCGCTCTCGGATAACATCGGCGTGACATCCCTCACGAGCTACCAGCACTTCACCGAACACAACGATATCGATGAAGGCGGGGTGGGGGGCGAAATTCCTTACGCACAGATCTTCGTTGGCGGCAATGTCCGTACCGTATCGGAGGAGCTCCGGTTGCATGGCAACTTCCACGACGACAGCCTTCATTGGCTCGTTGGTGCGAACGTTGGCCGCTGGGACTATCTGAACAAGCTTATTCGCATGGTCTATTTCATGTACAAAGGCGACAAAGGGGTTATGCCCGATCCACATACCCTTAAAATGCATACCGCTAAACCGCTCCATAAATACACCGCGTGGACAGCGCTGATGGTGCTGCTCGTCAGTGTGAATCCCCTGAAAACCGATCTCGAACCGAAACGCTATGTCGTGGTAAGTGGCGAACGTGTGGAATACGGCAAAATGCCTAACGGAGCTCCCATTGGGGGGATGTCGGCGATCATCCCGGCCGACAATGCCAGTGAAGAGTCGTTGCGAGGGACGGAAATGGACATCCGCTTCGACAAACTGCGCGAACGTCTGACCGGCATGTTTCTCATTGAGCGCACCAAAGGACAATGGACGCTCTACGACACCTATCGCCAAAGTTGGATCGCCACTCCGCTCCCTTCAAGCTATGTGAAGGCCGGCGCAGATCCGTTAACGGTTGACTTCGACAATCTCCCGGCCGTGATCAACCTTTTATCGGCCGATAAGAAACAAAGCCTAATCGAATTAGGCCTTTTGAATGCCGCTGGTGAAATCACTCCTGTGCGATTCACGGAAAAAGACCTCACTTTCGAAAAACTTTTTTCCAAAGAATCCTTCGAAGAGCTTTTCCACCGCCCTGAAGGCGACATTACGGAATTTGGAATTCGTTATTCCGTCTACATGGCGTCTGAGTATTTGTTCCAGCTCCTCAACCGCCGCTTTGCCGCGAAGATTTTTGACCCGACCAACGGCAAGGCACTGATGAACGACTTGGCCACGTTTGAAATCTTTTGGCATTGGCTCTGGACCGTCACGCAGCGCCAACCCCAACTGACTCAAAATGGAACAGCCATTCAGGAAGGCGATATTTGGAACAAACTGGGTTACGCGCCAACTGAA
>Ga0137403_10003150_pt1 | contig 19906 bp, 13 predicted proteins | sample CZOMad2_1_16fung_FD_122057 | JGI IMG/M metagenome (GOLD analysis project Ga0137403, IMG submission 122057) | Vadose zone soil fungal communities from Angelo Coast Range Reserve, California, USA - CZOMad2_1_16fungal (Hybrid Assembly) | ecosystem: Environmental > Terrestrial > Soil > Vadose zone...
CCAAAGTCGTCCGCTGGAAATCCTTCGACGGCCGTATCGGATGACAATGGACGCTTTGAATTCAAGGACGTTTCACCCGGGTCCTACACGATCTCCGTTAATCAATCGGGTTTTGCGCCTGTTACAAAATCGCTGGAGGTGAAACCGGCCGAGGCAGCGGTCGTTGATATTCGACTGGAGTTGCTGACCGTCGCGGAGCAGGTGGAGGTTAGCGAAGTGGCTCTGTCCGTGGCGACCGAGGATGCCACGACTCCAAGCGTTTCCCTAACCCAGCATCAGCTGATTTCGCTGCCGACGGCGCAGGAAAAGATCCGCGAAGTCCTTCCCGTGACCCCCGGAGTCGTGAAAACGATGGATGGGAAACTGGACTTCAAAGGCAGCGACGAGAATCAAAGTTTGTTGCTGGTGAATTCCGCCCGTACCACCGATCCGGTGACGGGAAGTTTCGCGGTGCCGGTACCGACCGACGCCGTGCAGTCGTTCAACATTTATAAGACGCCGTATAACGCTAGTGCAGGAAGTTTTACCGGCGGGTTGGTGGAAGTGGAAACTAAGCCGCCTGACGACGGATTTAGCTACCGGCTGAAAAGTTTTATACCGTCGGTGCTCGGTAAGACCGGAAGTATGATCGGACTGCAGGAAGCGACACCCGGAGTGGATTTCAGCGCTCCGCTCATCAAACACAAACTGCTATTCTCGGAGATTTTTCAGTACGACATGAAGAAGCGGACGGTCCGTGGATTGCCGTGGCCGCATGACATCAGCAAGAAACAGGGATTCAGCACGTTTTCGACGCTCGAAGCGATCCTCTCCAATAACCATGTAATGACGCTCACGGTGAACGCGTACCCGCTGCGGGTACAACACGCGGATATTAATGCGCTAGTTCCCCAGCCTGCGTCGAACGATCTCAATCAAAAAGGAATTACCGCCGGTCTGACGGATCGGTACCAGTTCGGCTCCGGCGCCATCTTCAGCACCATCGCGCAATACACCCGGTTTGACAGCAATGCCCACGGTCAGGGCTTTGACGACATGCTGATTTCGCCTGAAGGCTATGGCGGAAATTACTTCAATCGCTGGTCCCGGAGGGGTAAGGAGTTTCAACTGGTCTCCGCGTACCAGTTTGCGGAGAAAGACTGGCACGGCCGCCACGAAATCCACGTGGGAGTGGACTTCGATCATCGATCCTACATTGGAACCAGCACTTCGAATCCCGTTCAGATTCTGAATCAAGATGGAACGCTGGCTCAGCAGACGACCTTTACTCCCGGAACTCTGCAGAACGCATCGGATTCCGCAGTGGCTGAATTCATCCAGGATCATTGGGTTCTGGACTCGCACTGGGCGGTGGATTTAGGGGCCCGACTCTCGAGCGAGACCAACGGCTGGTCCGCGGCGGTGGCTCCGCGTGTTGGCCTGGCCTACTCTCCCGGCGATGATGGCAAGACCGCCATTCGAGCCGGCGTCGGATTGTTCTATAGCTTGCTGCCGATGTTGGCCGGTGACTACGCTGCGAACCCAAGTCAAGTGATTACGCCATTCGGTCCTGGCGGTATTCCGAGCGGGCCTTCCGTGCCCTACACAAACGTGTATGCCGGCGGATCGAATCCTCTGACCAATGGCGGTGTACCGAGCCAACTGGACACAACGCCGCGTAATTTGACTTGGAACGTGCAATTCGAACGCGAATTGCGGAAAAACATTTCTTTGCGCATCGGTTACCTCGATAGCCACACTTCGTACCTCTTTACCGTGGATCCTTTTACGGCCGTGGCGGCCAGTCAATCTTTCCTGGCTCTGACCAACACCGGCTCATCGCATTATCGCGAGCTGGAAACCACCGTGCATTTCACCGTTCATAAGGCCAACGAGGTGAACGCTTCCTATGTACGGAGCAAGACGCGCGGAGACTTAAACAATCTTTCCAGCGTGCTCATTCCCTTTGAGCAGCCGGTGATCCGCGCCAATGTTTACGGAATTCTGCCTTACGACATCCCAAATCGCTTCGTGACTTGGGGAATTATTTCGTTGCCGAAGAAGATCAAATTCAGTCCAATCGTGGATCTACATTCCGGCCAGGCATATTCCAACATCGATACGCTGCAAAATTATGTGGGAACTCCGAACGGCCAGCGCTTTGCCACGTTCTTCACTTTGGACGTGAAGGTCTATCGCCAATTCCGTATCCCATTCTTTGGTTCCGATCATGGAAAAGGCAAAGGTCATCATGTGCGGCTCGGCTTCTACTCGTTGAATTTAACCAATTATGGCAATTACAACACGGTCTTCAACAACGTGAACTCGCCAAACTTCGGGCAATTTGCGGGCTTTCTGGACCGTCGTGAAGGAGCCGTCATCGATTTTGTCGATTAAGCTGCTGCGGCGGGTCAAGGCTCTAGCGCTTCTTGCGAGGTTTAGGCGTAGCTTCTCTTTGGCCGTAGTAGGCGTTCGTGCCGTGTTTGCGAAGGAAATGTTTGTCGAGCAGCACGGGATCAAGAGGTGGCACGCTGGGATTTAATGCCACGGTCGCCAGCGCCATCTGAGCCACTTCTTCCAGCATCCACGCGTTGTGCGCGGCTTCCGTCGCTGATGCGCCCCAGCAAAATGGCGCATGGCCCGCCACCAGCACCGCCGGCATCATCATCGGATCGATATCTCGCATCCGCCGGACAATCAACATCCCTGTATTAAGCTCGTAGTCGTTCTGAATCTCTTCGGCCGTCAAGTTATCCGTCACAGGAACCGTCCCGCGAAAGTAGTCCGCGTGCGTCGTGCCTAAGCAGGGAATTTCGCGCCCAGCCTGCGCCCAAATCGTTGCGGACCTCGAATGGGTGTGCGCAATCCCGCCAATCTCGGTGAATTTTTTGTACAAAAACGCGTGCGTCGCCAAATCCGAGGACGGCCGCAAGGAACCTTCCGCGACCTTTCCATCCATGTCTGTCACCACCAAGTCCTTCGCACTGAGCTTGGCGTACGCCACGCCGCTCGGCTTGATCACGATTAATTCTTTTTCGCGCGATACGCCGCTCGCGTTCCCAAACGTATCCGCAGCCAATCCGCGGCGTACCAATTCAAGGTTCGCCTCGAGCACCTCCTCGCGCAACGCTGTCAGCATCATTGTGAACCCCACACATTCGCCGCGATTCGTCGCAATTCCGGCAGTACATCTCCGATCGCCGTGGCCGGCGCATTCCTCTGTCCCATCGAAAAATAAAGTTTGCGATAGAGCGCAAACAATTCGGCATAGACGGCCGCGCTCGCCGCATTCGGTTCGAATACCGTGAACTTCCGGCACAGTGCGTCTTGCGCTTTTTCGACAGAAGGAAAGGTCCCAGCCGCCATAAACGCAAAAATCGCCGATCCCAGGCTCGTCACGTCGCCTTCCGGCACCAGCACCGGCTTGTTCAGAATATCCGCATAGATTTGATTCAGTTTCCCGTTCTTCTGCGGAATCCCGCCGCCATTGATCACGCGCCGGATCGTCACTCCGTGCTGTTCCATTCGCTCCAAGATCACGCGCGTATGAAATCCTGTCCCTTCGATTGCCGAAAACAATTCGTCTTCCGGGCCGTGCGTCAGTTTCCAGCCAAGCGTCACGCCGCCCAACTCCGGATTCACCAGCACCGTCCGGTCGCCATTGTCCCACGTCATTCGCAACAGTCCCGTCTGTCCCGCACGATAGTTCGCAATCTTCTTCGAGAGCTCTCCGAGAGAACTTCCCGCACGTCGCGCAATCGCTTCAAAAATATCTCCCGTCGCCGAGAGCCCCGCCTCAATCCCCGTATATTTCGGATGCACCGACCCAGGCACAACGCCGCAAACCCCCGGCACCAGCTCCGTAGAATCTGAAATCCCCACAATGCATGTCGAAGTTCCAATCACGTTTACTAGATCCTGCAATCGCGCTCCGGCTCCAAGCGTGTCCCAGTGCGCGTCAAACGCTCCTACCGGAATCGGCAATCCCGCGCGCAGCCCAAGTTTTCCCGCCCATTCCGGACTCAATTCTCCTGCAATGTGGTCCGAAGTTTCGTAACGCCCGGGCAGCTTCTGCGCAATTCCATCGAGCAACGGATCCACAGCGCGCAGGAATTCGTTCTCTGGAAATCCACCCCACAGCCGGTTCCACATCCACTTGTGGCCCATCGCACAAACGCTGCGCGGAATTTTCTCGACTGCCTTAATTCCCGCGAGCGTTGCGGCCACCATGTCGCAGTGTTCCAGCGCCGTCGCAAACTCGCGCCGCTTCTCCGGATTATTTCGCAACCAGTGCAGCAGCTTCGCAAATCCCCATTCAGACGAATAAACGCCGCCGCACCAATCAATCGCCTTCACGCCGCGTGCGCGCGCCACTTCCGTAATCTGTGCCGCTTCGCGCCACGCCCGGTGATCGCACCACAAATAATAGTCGTCCAGCGGCTCGAGCCCTTTTCCCACCGGAACCACACTTGACCCGGTCGTATCCAACGCGATCGCCGCAACCTGCTCACCCTTCACACCCGCCGTAGCCAGCGCCTTGCGCATCGCCAGCACCAACGCATCCATGTGATCCGAATGCCGCTGCGTCGCAAAATCCGGGTCTTCTTTTTTTCTATGCAGTGGATACTCGGCCGTTCCCGCGCCAATCGGCCCGCGCTCGCTGTCCACCAGCGACACCCGCACGCTCAGCGTCCCAAAATCGACTCCTGCAACGAGCGCGCTCATGCTTTATGCCAGTGAACGTCCCAACCGAAATACCGTGTCGCCGCTTCGTGCACCGCACCCGCCACTGTCGAAAAATTCGCCGCCACGTGATGTTCAAATCCGTTTTCGCAAATGTACCGCAGCAGCCTCTGCAGTTGCGGAATCTTCACCACTCCCGCTCCGCCAAATGTCTCGAGCGAATCGTTCGTGAACTCTCCTTCGCCAACGTACCCGCGAATCTTCGCGTTCAAGTCGTCTGTCGAAAAGCGCGCGAAACTCATCGGCCCGGCTTTCACTCTGCCGACGCAAGTCCCGAATGTATTTTCCTTGCCCACCGTGCCCGCAATAATTTCCTGAAAATCCATCTTCACGCTTTGGAAGAAATGCTTTGGCAGATTGCTGCAGTGGAAGCACACCGCCTTGTCCGGATCGTCCGCATAATTATTATTCCAATCGAGCAGTGCGCTTGGTGTTTCCGACGCCAGTTGCAGCGCATGCATTCCCACCACCCCGGCGATATCTACCTCGCACGCGCTCGATAAGCCGTCGTTGCTCATCATGCTCATCACCGTGCAGGGCACTACGCCAAAATATTCTTCCAGCGCCGTCCAGCATTGAATCGCGCTGATCGTAACTTCAGTCTCGCGCATCCAACCGTCGATCACCGCGCCGAGCTTCGCCATCTTCAGCAACGCCGCATCCGGAATGTTCTGCACTTCCACATACTTCTTAATCGACGCCAATTTCCCCTGCGCCGCCGCGTCTCCGTCCTTCATTCTGTCCACTCGGCCAAGAATTTCCGAGAGGTCCACCGTCTCGACTGAAATCCCGCTGCGCTCCAGGATCTTCTCGCTGTAACGCACCGTATTGAACGCCGCAGGCCGCGCCCCGATAGCTCCGATTCGTAACCGCCGTAAGCCCTTCACGACACGGCAGACTGCCAAGAACCAATCTATATCCCTCTTGAACTCCGCCGATTGTGGCGTTTCCGTATGCAGCGTCGTCAGCGAATAGGGAATTCCGTACTGCGTCAAGTTGTTGCAAGTCGACATTTTTCCGCAAAAACTATCGCGCCGGTCCCGAATCGTCATTTTCGACGGCGTATCGGGCGTTGCCTGTACCAACACCGGTACACCTAACCCCGCCAACCGCAACGTATCGGCAATCGCGCGCTCATCGCCAAAATTCGGCAGCGTCACCACCACCCCATCCATCGCCTCGCGATGTTTCGCAAACAGCGCCGCACATTTCGCTGCTTCCTGCCGCGTCTCCACCGCGCCGTACTTCGAGTCCGCTTCCGTCAGCACAATCACGTCGACGCCCGCTGCTTCCAGCGCCGCCTTCATCTCCTGATGACCGGTACGCGCCAGATGATCCGGAAAAAATCCCCGGTTCCCCACAATCATCCCCAACGTCATCTGCCGTTTCGCTCGCCCGCTCATATTCCTTCTTCCTGTTCAAGCCGCCACATGCTGCCTCTAAACGCCCAGGTAAACGCTTACATTGCGCCGGCACTTTTTAGCGGCTGCTGATGCACCAATACTGCTCTCTTACTTCGCCTCGAATTTGTAAACCGTCGTCGTGTGGTATTTCTCGCCCGGCTTCAGCAAAGTCGTCGGAAAGCTTGGATGATTCGGCGAATCGGGAAAGTGCTGCGTTTCCAGGCACAACGCAGTCCGCTTCTGATACACACTTCCGCCTTTACCCTTGAAGCTCCCGTCCAGGAAATTCCCGGTATAAAACTGCACGCCGGGCTCGGTCGTCCAGACTTCCATCGTTCGCCCGCTCGCCGGGTCGCTCACTCGCGCCGCAAGGCTCAGCCCTGTCGCCTTCTGGCGGTTCAACACAAAATTGTGATCATACCCGCCGCCCAATCTGATTTGCTCATCGTTGGCATCGACTCTCGCGCCAATCGCTGTCGCCTTCCGAAAGTCAAACGGCGTACCTTCCACTTTTTTCAACTCGCCCGTCGGGATCAATCCTGAATCCACCGGCGTAAACGTGTCCGCGTTGATCATCAACTCGTGCTTCAAAATATCGCCGTTCCCCTGGCCCGCCAGGTTGAAATACGTATGGTTTGTCAGGTTTACGACTGTTTTCTTGTCCGTCGTCGCCGAATAATCAATCTTCAGCTCGTTCTTATTCGTCAGCGTATAAACCACCGTCACCGACAAGTTCCCTGGATATCCCTCTTCGCCATCCTTGCTCACGTATTTCATCTCGACTGCTGCCTCGCCGCCCTTCGAGACATCCTTCGCCTCCCACATCGCCTTGTTGAAACCCTTGATCCCGCCATGCAGGCTGTTGTCTCCGTTGTTCTTCGCCAGCGTGTATTCAGTCCCATCAATGCTGAATTTCCCGTGCGCAATTCGGTTTCCGTACCGGCCAACCAGAACTCCCAGGTAATTCTTGTTCAATTCGTATCCGGCCAGGTCGTCGTAACCCAGCGCCACGTCGGCCATCTTCCCGGTCTTGTCCGGCGCCATAATCGAAACCACCGTCGCGCCGAAATTCGTAATGCTCACCTGCATTCCATTCTTATTTTTCAGCGTGTAAAGGTCCGCGGTTTTTCCATCTGCCGTAGTGCCAAACACTTTCTTTTCCATCGGTTTCGCCATTTCCGCAGATTTTTCGGCCAGCACCGGCATCGCCAGACTTGCCGCCAAAGCGACGCACATCATTCCTGTTTTCATGAACTTCCTCCGCATTTCGACGCGCAAAAAAACTCGCTCATTTCGCCAGACCTGTCAAGCCGTTTGTTTCCCCGTCCGCACTGTCCGCCAATTCGCTCGCTAATCTCACCTTTTTCGCACGGAAACGAACGCAAACATTCCCAATCGGTCCCTTTGAAAATCCAGGCTCCGCTCCAGCAGCGCCCATACCCCACGCGTAAATCCGGGCATCAAACTCCTCATTGAGACTCCTCCGGACAACAAATACCGGAACGGCATAAACGGCCGGATCGATTCGATTTCGAACTCTGGAAACTCTTTTTCGAATCTCGCCCGGTCCCTCACAAAAACCATCCACGGAAGCGCCACATTTGCACCCGACAACGGGCCACTTGACGCAAATTCCCACTTCGCAGCTTCCGGCAAGAATGGTTCCGCGTGAAGCCTGCGGTAAACGAACCTCGACCAAGCCGTCACCCAAGGCTCAATCATCAGTATCTTCCCGCCGCTCTGTAAGCACCGCGCGGCCTCCGCCAAGAATCTGCGCACATTCGGCATGTGATGCAAGACGTCCGTCATCACAATCGCCCGGAGCGAGGCCTCGTCCATCGGCATCTTTTGTGCGTTCAAAACCACGTCGATGTTCGGACAGGAGAACACTTCCGAAGTAATCAGTCCGGGGATGTAGCTCTCTAAAAAGCCCGCGCCGGAACCCAATTCCAGGACGCCGCCCGTTCCACGTGGAACTTCCGCCGCCAATCGCTCATACCACTCTTCATAAATCGCTTTAAGGAACGGCTTCGACTGGATGATCTGCTTTCGCAGCTCTGTCGTCTTTGGATCATCATCCGCCAGCGACGCCGTCAAAGGATGCGCCAGCCATCGTCGAAGTAGCTCCGCCGCCAAGTTATCCTATCCTCCCAGCCGGTACCAGGCTCGGAAGCAGATCTTCAGCATGCGCCAGCCGTTGGCAAACACCTTCGTCATTTTTGTCACACCGTGAATTCGCTCCTGGTAATGAACCGGGACCTCCACGGTTTCCAAATGCAGTTTGCTGGCGCCGAAAAGAAGTTCGTAGTCTCCCCACAAATCCTTGATTCCCCAGCTCCCCAAATTCCGCTCCATGCGCTGCCAGTCTCTTTTCCAAAGAACTTTCGTCCCGCACAACGTGTCCTTGATTCGCTGGTCCAGCAAAAACGAAAATACCAAGCCAAAAAACTTGTTCCCAATCATGTTCGAAAATCTCATCGCGTTTTCCTGCCTCGGATACACAAGCCGGCTCCCATTCACAAAGTCGCCGCGCCCGCTCGTCAACGCACTAGCGAACATCGGCAGCTCTTCCGGCATCACCGTGAGGTCCGCGTCGAGAATCATCAGCACATCGCCGCGCGCCGCGCGGAACCCCGTCCAGACGTTCTCTGCCTTGCAAATCCCCGGTCCTTCAATCAACCGGATGTCTTTGTCCCGGTGCAATTCTTGCATCCGTCGCACTTCATCCAGCGTTCCATCCGTGGATTTGTCGTCGCAGAACAATATCTCCGTATGCCTGCCCATCTTCGGCACGCGATTTACCGCTTGCTCCACATTTCCCACTTCGTTCCGGCAAGGCACGATCACGGACACTGTCACCTCTTCATCTCGAAGCGGTGCCCGCATCGGCCGTGCCACCATGATTTGCATCATGCACAGCCGCCGCACACCAGGCAGTCGCGCCAGAAAGCCGTTCACAAAATTCGAAATCAGCGGAATCCATTTGGGAAAGAGAATCTGCCGATACTTACGCACTGGCCGAAGCCCCGCCAGCTTCAGAAATCCCCGCACATCGTTCTCGCTCACCCAATTCGGCTCGACAAATCGCGCGCGCAAACCCAACTTGCTCGCCAATTCGAGCACGGGCTCCCAAAACTGGTTGTAGTTCATAACGATTACTTGCGTCTCCGGTGTACTATGCGCTCGAATCCGTTCGAACGTCCGCAGAATATCCACCGTGTCGAAAATGTGGCTGAAAATGATGTAGTCAAACGTCTCGTTCAGTTCGAAATCTTCCAGTTCGCTCCGCACAAAATGCAGCGACGGACTCTTCTCCTGCGCGACCCTCACCATCGCGTCGCTGATCTCTACGCCGACGCCGTACGCCGGCTCGACGGCTGCCAGCAAATGACCCGTTTCGCATCGCAGTTCGAGCACTCGTTTCCCCGGCTCGACAATGTAGCGAAGTGTCGTCTTCAGCTTGTCGTAGAAATACCGGTTCTTGCGAACGTATGCTCCTCTTCCCGCGGCAATTCCTTCTTGTTGTTTCCGCCTCGCCTCGCGCACGCCGCGCAGCGCGTCCGGCCCCCATGCGGCCTGCGTGGCCTTGTCGTGGTCCGTCGCGATCATTGCGAGGTCCCCCGGCTTGCAACCAGCGCGTCGAGTCGCGCTTTCGCTTCGGCGAATCCGGGCGCAACTTGCAGTGCCGCCTTGTACGCGTCAATCGCCCGTTGCGACTCGCCCTTCATTTCGCATGCATTGCCAAGCAAGAACAATGCCTCCGGTGTCCCCGAGATTTGTGCTGCCCGCGCAAAATCTCGTATCGCCGCGTCGTACCTGGATTGCTGCAGCTCGATTCGTCCGCGGCCCATGTAGCTGTTGTACTCGGCCGGATTCAGCTTGATCGCGGCATCGAACTCCGCTGTCGCCGCCGGATAGTTCTGCGCTGCCATGTACAGCACTCCCAGATTGTTGTGTGTCGGCGCCGCTTCCATAGGATCCGTTGTCAGTTGTAACGCGATCTTGTACTCGCGCTCCGCTTCCGCAGCCCTGTTTTCGCGCTGCCGGATCATCGCAAGGTTGTAATGCGGCGTCGGAAGATCCGGTGCGTAAATCAATGCCGCCTCGAAGTGTTGCTCCGCTCCAGCCACGTCCCCGCGCTCGTACAGCACGCTCCCGAAGCTGTTTTCGATTAGCCCGTTCCGGCTCGTCACCGCAAGCGTGTGCGCGAAAAGCGTGTAGCTGTCGCGCCAATATCCGATCTGCGTCTCCGTCAAATACACGCAGGGCGCAGTCACAAGCAATAGCACCAGCGACAAAACCTGCGGATTCCATTTCTTCTCTTTCGCCAAATCTGCAATCAGCCAGACCAGCGCAAAGATCACGCCGATGATCGGAATATAAATATACCGGTCAGCCATTCCTTGCCGGCCTGATTGGATATAGCCAACCATTGGAAACAGCGTCGCTAAATACCAAATCCATCCCGCCGCAAGATATCGGCGTTCCCGGAATTTCCAGATCAGCGCGGAAATTCCGAACAGCGCGATTGCCACAAATCCCACCACCAGCCAGCTCAGTGAATTCTCCGGGTGCGGATAAAAAACTCCCAATCGCACCGGCCAGAAAAACTTGCCCAAATACGCTAAATAGCAATACGTGCCATTCTTCACCTGCCAGCTAACCGGAAAACCGCTGGCCAGCGCGTGCTCCCGGTGATGAATGTAGAGCGTCATAAGCGACGCGCCCGCGGACATCGCCAGCAACGGCAATTTCTCGGCGCCGAGTTTCAACGCTGCTTTCCAACTGAACCCATCCTGCCGCTCGTTTTTCATCCTCTGAAGCGGCCAGTAATCCATCACCAGCAGCGCAGGCGGCAGCGTTACCACCATCACTTTGGATAAAAGCCCCAGCGCAAACAACACCATAATCACCGCGTAGCGTCCAATGCTCGGTTTTTTCGTGTGCCAGACATATGCACAGCTCGCGCCCAGGAAAAAAAACATGCAAAGTACTGTTTTCCGCTCCGCCACCCAAGCCACTGCCTCCACGTTCAACGGGTGCACTGCGAACAGCAATGCCACCGCGGCGCTTTTCATCGTTTCGCCAGTCGCCGCCACGAACAACAGAAACAGCAACGCCACGTCCGCAGCCTGCAGCAAAACATTCGTCAGGTGATGCCCATACGCCCGCCCGCCATACAAATCCACATCCAGCATGTGTGACAGCCACGTCAACGGATGCCAGTTCGCCACTGAATTTCCCGGCGAGAATGCCCATTTCACGCTCGCCGCCGTCAGTCCCTGCTGCACGTGACTGTTCTGTGTCACATAATCTGGGTCATCCAAACTCACAAATCCGTTTCGCAACGCCGGCAAATAAAGCACCATCGTCGCAACGGCGAGCGCCAGCGCCAACAAAAGTATCTTTCGCCTCTCGGCACTTTTTTCCGTTGTCTCGGCAACCATACCTGTCTCGACTTTCGAACTTGCTGCCTGCTGGGGTAAGGGATTTATCGCGCATTCCATCATTGCGGCGAACGCCTCGCGTCGCAAGTACAGCAGCGACCCTTGTAGCTTTTGCGGCAATGCGCAATCCGCTCCGGACCGTCCGCTGTTAAATTCTCCCGTCTTGTTTTAGTCTCAATAGCGCGAGAAAAACACAAAACAATGGTCGTCGAAACCTCCTACGTTGATATTCCCGTCCCGCGCTCTCCCATGCGAACCTTTGTCGCTGCGCCCTGCGCTCCCGGCAAATTTCCCGCCATCCTCTGTTATTCGGACATCTTCCAACTCACCGGACCCATGCTTCGCGCGTGTGTCCGTCTAGCCGGTTATGGATTCATCGCCGCTGCTCCCGAGATCTATCACCGCATCGAACCTCCCGGCATGGCCATTCCTTTTGACGACGCGGGCCGCACGCGCGGCCTCGAAAACGCATCCAAAACGCCTGTCTCTGATTTCGACGCCAGTTGCCGCGCTGCACTTGATTGGCTCGGCGCTCATCCGAAAGTCGCGCCCGGAAATCTTGGCGCCATGGGTTTCTGCATTGGTGGGCACCTCGCCTTTCGCGCCGCCCTTCAGCCCGATGTCCGCGCCACCGTATGCTTCTACGGCACGGGCATTCACAACGGAAAATTGGGCAAAGACGCCGACGCCGGCTCTCTCGCGCAAGCCTCGAAAATACGCGGCGAACTTCTGATGATTTTCGGTTCGAATGACCCTCACGTCCCCAGCGAAGGCCGCGACACCGTCGAGCATGGTCTACGCGCCGCCGGCGTCAAACATCGCATCCAGCTTTACCCCGCCGAGCACGCCTTCATGCGCGACGAAGGTCCGCGCTTCGACCCGGAATGTACCGACCTCGCCTTCGCCGACATGATTTATCTCTTCCGAAAGGTTTTTTCCCAATGAAATACATCTCTCTTTTCCTCATCTTATCCTGCGGCGTTTTTCTGAACTCTTCTTCCGCGCAAGTACCAGCCAAAACTCTCCAGGAAAAGCTCGGCTATCCGCGCGACGCAAAACTCCTCATCGTCCACGCCGACGACCTCGGCGTAACCCACTCCGTCAACGCCGCCTCCACGCAAGCGCTCGAATCGGGCGGCATCAATTCCGCCAGCATCATGGTTCCGTGCCCTTGGTTTCCGGAAATCGCCGATTATGCAAAGTCTCATCCCGCCGCCGATTTTGGCCTTCATCTGACGCTTACCAGCGAGCGCGTCTACTATCGCTGGGGTCCAGCCGCTCCCCGCGACAAAGTTCCGTCGCTCGTCGACGCCGACGGTTACCTTCATCACGATTGGTCGCCCGACACGCGCATCGATCCCAACGACGTCGAAACCGAACTTCGCGCACAAATCGCCCGCGCCCGCTCCATGGGCGTCAAGCCCACTCATCTCGATTCTCACCAGAATCGCCTTTTCCAAACCAACAAGGATCTCTTCGCAGTCATTCTCCGCGTCGCTCACGAAAATAATCTCCCCACCCTTATCCCGCGTAGCTGGTTCGCCGATTTTCCTTATCTCCAAACAAATCTCGGCCCGAACGATGTCGTCATCGATCGCGTCATCACCATCGACCCCACTGTCCCTCCTTCTAAATGGAACGATTTCTACAAAGACGCTCTCAACCATCTCGAACCCGGCGTCACTGAATTCGTGATCCATCTCGCTTTCGCCGACGCCGAAATGAAAGCCGCCACTCGTGAACGCGATACCTGGGGCGCGGAATGGCGCCAGCGCGATTTTGATTTTTTCTCCAGCGCTGAATTTCAAAAGTTACTCCGCGACAACCAAATTCATCTAATTACGTGGCGGGATATCGGCCACACCATGAATCCTCCCGCCAAAACGGAGTAGCGAACATGAATGCTGCGCCCCCGCCGGTCGAAAAATCCATCTGGAAAAATCCGTTCGTCTACACCGGCACTATTCTCTTCCTCGTCGCCATCTACGTCGGCTGGATTGTTTTTTCCCGCTGGAGTGAAAATCGCCAGATCGACCGGCGGGCTCGCGACGCCGCCGCGCAAAAGCAGCAGGAACAAGATCGTAGAACTGTCGAGCAAATGGGCGGCTCCGAACTCTCCATTCAATCTTTTTACGGTAATTCCCAGATCCGTCGCGGCCAATCCGCTCAACTTTGTTATGGCGTCGCCAACGCAAAAAAGGTCACGCTCGACCCTCCAGTCGGCCCAGTTTGGCCTTCTTATTCCCGCTGTCTCGATGTAAGCCCCTCCAAAACAACCACTTACACGCTGACTGCCAGCGACGACGCGGGCCACTCCGCCTCCCAGACCTTCACCGTCAAAGTCCAATAGCCCCAGTACTCTAATTCCCACCTTGTCGCCGCAATTCCGCACCATCTATAATGTTTTTCTGCGCGGGGGCGGTTCGTCCACAGGGACCATCCTTCCCGCGCAAGTCTTTTTTGGTGGATGGCAATGCCTGACCCGATCGCGAAAATTAAGCAGAAGCTCCAGGAAGAAATCGATCGCCTCGACCACGAGCTAAACGTCGAGCTTCCCAAAGAAATCGCTGTCGCTCGCGCCCACGGCGACCTCTCGGAAAACGCCGAATACAAGTACGCAAAAGAGCGCCAGGGTTTCGTCAACGCCCGCATCGCCCAGTTGAAGAAACGCATGGGCGACCTCGGAATGTTAAATCTCACCAACATTCCGAAAGACCGTTCTGGCTACGGCTCCCGCATTCTTGTTCTCGACACCAATAAAGACATCAAAATCGAATACAAACTCGTCAGCAGCGAGGAAGTCGACCCGGAAAAAGGCTACATCTCCACAACCTCCCCAATCGGCAAAGCCCTTCTCAATCGGCAGGTCGGCGATGAAGTTCAGGTCGCCACGCCCGCCGGCCATAAAGCTTTCGAAATCGTAAAGCTCGTCACCATTCACGAAGACGAGTAACCCTCTGCCTTCCAACAATTGTCATCCTGAGGCTTGACGACTTTCCGCACCGAAGCACCTCAACGTAATCACAATCGTCGCGAGCAGACGCCCGCTGGACAATCCGCTATCTTGTTTGCGATTCTCCCTTCCATGAAGCCTTCTCTAATTATTCACGGCGGCGCGTGGGACATTCCCGATGAAGCCGTCGACGCCTGCAAACAAGGCTGTCTCGCGGCTCTCGGCGAGGGCTGGAAAATTCTCACTGCAGGCGGCTCCGCGCTCGACGCCGTCGAAGCCTCCATTGTCGTACTCGAAAACGCTCCGGTCTTCGACGCCGGCTTCGGCTCTCATCTCAACGCCGAAGGCAAAGTCGAATGTGACGCCATCGTCATGGACGGCGCTTCTCTCCGTTCCGGCGCAGCCGCGGGCCTCCAGCGCATCAAAAACCCCATTCGCGCCGCCCGCGCCATCTACGAACACTGCCCGCACATGATGCTCATCGCCGAAGGCGCCGAGAAATTCGCAAAAGAAAAAGGTGTCGAGCTCTGCAAACCCGAAGAACTCGTCAGCGAAGCCGAATGGGAAGCCTATCTCCGCTGCAGCAAAGACGAACACGCCGCCGAGCATCATCGCGGCCACGCGCAGGGAACTGTCGGTGCCGTAGCTCTCGATAAAGACGGCCGCCTCTTCGCCGCCACTTCCACCGGCGGCACCTGTTGCAAACTTCCCGGCCGCGTCGGCGATTCACCTCTCATCGGCTGCGGCTGCTACGCGGACTCCGAAGCAGGTGGTGTCTCCTGCACCGGCTACGGCGAAGCCATCATGAAGGTCGTCTTGGCCAAAACCGCCGTCGATCTTCTTCGCCAGCGCGCCATTTGTGTGGACCCACCAGTGGTCCCTTACTGCGATACTTCCACCGCCGATCTCGCCGCGCGCGAAGCCGTGCATCTTTTCGCTAAACGCACTCACGCCACCGGCGGCCTGATCCTCCTCGACCGCCACGGCAATCCCGGCTTCGCCTTCAACACCCCCCGCATGGCCTATGGTTACGTCGCCCCCGACGGCACCTTCGTCACCTCCGTCTAAGCCCGGCTTCTCTTTCTTGTCGCGGCGAGTTCACCTTGCCTTCTTGCTCTTCTCCTCTGTTGTCCCCTATTCATTCTCTTCGCTGAGCACTGACCTCTGCCCACTATTTTCCTTCACCCACTCCACTCCCCACTGTCAACTGTCCACTGATCACTGCCCACTGCCGCGCGAACGAGTGCGGCTTGTTGTATCATTCCTCGGCGCAGCGCTCAGGAACGGTTACTTTGATGAGAGCTGTAGCACAGCGAGGGACCATGAAACGCACATTCTTCCGCTTGCTCGCATTCTTGCTCACGGCCATTGCCGGCCGAGCACAAACGCCACCGCCGCCCGTGATTTCTCCCGAGGTCCATTCCGATAATCGCGTCACGTTCCGCTTCCGCGCTCCCAACGACAAGGAAGTTGCCGTTTCGCTAGAAGGCAATCCCAAACCTTTCCCCATGCAAAAAGACGATCAAGGTGTCTGGAGCGTGACCACCGACCCGCTCGCTCCTGATTATTACGGATACTCGATCGTCGCCGATGGTGTGGGCATGTTCGATCCTTCCAATCACGCCATCAAGCCCAACTTCCTTTATCGAGCGAGCGAGGTGCACGTGCCCGGGCCGGCCACTCTTTCTTGGGAGCTTGGCGCGGTGCCCCCTGGCGAGATTCATCATCATTTCTACAAGTCCGGAGTTGTGGGCGACGATCGCGACTTCTTCGTTTATACCCCGCCCGGCTACAACCCTCGCGGAAAGCAAACGTATCCCGTCCTCTATCTGTTGCACGGGTTCAGCGACGACGCAAGCGCCTGGACGGCGGTGGGCCGCGCCAACGTGATCCTGGACAATCTGATTGCGCAAGGCAAAGCCAAGCCCATGATTATAGTCATGCCGCTCGGCTACGGGGCGCCGGAAGTTCTTCTTCCCAACTCCGGAGTGTGGCGCGATCGCGCGATCACCGATCGCAACTTCGATAAATTCCGCGAAGCGTTGCTCACGGAAGTCCTCCCGCGTGTGGAAGCCGAGTATCTAGTGGTCAAGGACCGCAACTCCCGCGCCATCGCCGGCCTCTCCATGGGTGGCTCGGAATCTTTGCTGACGGGCCTGAATACGCTGGACAAGTTTGGCTGGATTGGCGCTTTCAGCTCCGGAGGTATTTCCGAAGATTTCGACAAAGAATTCCCCTCGCTCAACGCAAAATCCGCCGAGCAACTGCGCTTGCTTTGGATTGCATGCGGTACAGACGACCGTTTAATCGATATCAATCGCAAGGTCCGCGCCTGGCTAGCGTCCAAGAATATCAAGCACGTGGACATCGAGACGCCCGGCTACCACACCTGGATGGTCTGGCGCCGCAACCTGACGGAATTTACTTCCCTGCTTTTCCGCTGATGTCTTGGAGGTGAATTTTCAATGTCAGTCGTCATCGTCTTTATTAAAGACGCTTTCGTCCTGATCCACCTTGGCGATTCCGAGCCGCATGGCTTGATACGCGGGCAGTTGCGCCGTTTGCGGAATATTTGATCCGCTTCCCGTGCATGCGAACCAGATCACCGCATTCAAGACTTTCGGGTCCGCCATGTCCGCATGCGCAAAGTTCTGCCGATTCGATTTCTTCATCCACTCGGCAGTGGCTTTGTCCTTCGGCTTGTGCGTCAACAGGTTGTCAGCGGCGATGGTCGGCAAAACAGCTTTGTATGGCGTCAAGTCCGGCGTCTCCTGAAAAATGTTCATCGGCACGGCCGAAGCATCGAGCTGGTTCATCGGCGCGATCCCCAGCAGCATCTCGATCGTGCGAATCATGCTGACTGTACTGTGAAATTTGTGGATCAACGCTCCCGGCTTGTTGTACGCGCTGATCGCGAGGCCGACCGAACGGTGCGAATCGACGTGGTCCGGGCCGGCCTGCGCATCATCTTCCACGATAAAAATTGCCGAATCTTTCCAATACACGCTTGAGGAAATCGCCTCCACCAGCCGCCCCACTGCGTAATCGTTGTCCGCAACCATAAATTGCGGCGTCGGAAATCCGTGCTTCATTCCGGTCGTATGATCGTTGGGAAATCGCACGATACTAAGCGCGGGCATCTGGTCCGCGCGGCCCGCTTCGCGCTCCGCAACGAAGCTTCGAAACTCCGCGAGCCATTCGCCTAATCGCGAATTGCCGCGGCAGTTCGAATTGGGATTCGAATTGTCTCGCGTAACCGCCGGATCGGAAGAGCCTGACGGATCCAAGGCTGATTTGTAGCAATCCACGGTCATGCTGTCCGGGGCGGTCACGTCGAAGCTCCGGAAACTCTGGCTGTGATGATTGGTCAGTGATTGCTTCGTGGGTATGGCGCGCACGGCATTTGAAACATCGGGATAGCTCTTATGGAGTTTTTGTCCCGCTGCTTCTACATCCTTTGTCGAAATCACAGTTACGAATTCGCCGTAATTCCGGTACGTCAGACCCGCCCGCGCCGCCGCATCCCATAAATAAAGGCTCTTCGGTTCCGCGAGATCCAGGAACCCCTGGTGATAGGGAAGATGCTTCTTCAGCAGATCCGTCAACGCTGCCAGGACATCGCCCTTGAACTTGCCTACTTCCAGATCTCCCGGCGGCTCGTAATCCGGCAATCTGTTAAATCCCTCCCAGTCGTACGTGCGTCCTCGGTCCGAATATTCCCAGCGGAAACCTTTGTCAACGTAATCCGTCGAGAACGCGGCCGTCGCCCAATTGTGTCCGTCGGGGCTCGCTTCGGAATTCACGAAGAAACGGTCGAACAAACCGAATCGCTGCGCCAGCGCATGATGATTGGGGGTCACCACTTGGGGCGCGCCGTCAGGCCGTTGCGCTGCGGCGCCGCTCCCGAAGATTGCAAAGTCGGGCTCTCCGTCCGCAGCGTGTCCATCGCCCGATGTCTTCACGTCGCCAAACACCTGATCGTAGGTGCGATTCTCCTTGATGATGTAGATGACGTGTTTGATGGGGATCTTTCCCGCAAAAAGTTTGGGCGGCGCAAAATCGATAAGTCCGTCATTCTGCATGGTCTGCTGTGTGTAGCGCGCCAGCGCCGGGCCGTCCGGCAGGGGAACCATGCTGATGTTTCCCGAAACAATCGACCCGCTGTATTGCCCACCCTGCCTGTTCTTTTCTTTATTCGGAGGAAACGCGGCGTTGGGTGGATTCGGCGTGCGACCGCGGTTGTTCACGCGCATTGACGACGATTCGAATCCCGTTCCTTTCCCGTTTCCGACGAAGAGTTTGTCGTCCGCCACGGCGATTGCCGAGGGATACTGACCTGTCGGAATGAAACCCAGGATTTTCGATTTCGAAACTTCAGACATTTTCTCCGTTGTTTTTCCGCCGCGTGCTTTTTCGGAAAGCGACACCATCGCCACCGCGTTGCTGTGAGCATTCGCCACATACAGGGTCTTCTCGTCCCCGCTGAGCGCTACCCCCTCCGGACTCGCCCCGAGCAAGGCGTTCTCCGCAAGCCGGACATCAATGCGCTCGATCTCTTGATCCTTCGTTGTGTCAATCACGGAAACGCTGTCCGCGTTCGAGTTCGCCACAAAAAGTCGTGTGCCCTCGGCATTCGGGGTCATTGCCGTCGGGTGCCGGTCAACGGTGATGTACTTTCGAACGACGTTCTTGCCGCTCAGCGAAATCACGGCCACCGAGGCATCATTCCAACACGACACGTACGCTCGGGCGTTCTTGCCGCTTCCCAGCACCACGACGCCGTATGGGTAAATGTTTTCGCTCAGCTTTCCGAGATGGTGTAAATCCACTCTATCCATCCGCCGCGCCCCGTTGAGATCGCGCACAATCGTCACGCTGTCTCCCAGGTTGTTCGCCGCCACCAGGATGGCGCCGTCCGCCGTTACCGCCAGCCCGGTCGGGTACAGTGCCGCCTTTCCGTTGTTGTAGTCCGCTCGGGAAACTTCACTTGCTTTGCTCAGTTCGAAAGAGGGCGCTTCTACTTTCGTATCCGGCCCGGGCGATCCTGGCTGCACTGGTGCGGCTGCTTTCGGATCAAAACGAAAGACCCACACCTTGTTCTCGAATCCGCCGGAAACGTACATTTCAAAGTTTCCATCAGCGCGCGCGGCCGGTGAAAAGGCCAGGCCGACATTCGCGCTTTGCGGCGAAGGAAAGTAGACATTTTGAATCACCGACGGTTCGGGAGCCGCATTCAGGTCGATCACTGCAATCGATTGCTGGGCTCTATTCGTCTCCTCGCTGAACTGGACACCGAACCCGCTGTTGACCACCAGGAGATAGCGGCCCTTGCCGCCGTGTCCGAGGGCGTCGGGACTGCGAAGCATCGTCATAGGCATGGC
>Ga0137403_10003151_pt1 | contig 19904 bp, 15 predicted proteins | sample CZOMad2_1_16fung_FD_122057 | JGI IMG/M metagenome (GOLD analysis project Ga0137403, IMG submission 122057) | Vadose zone soil fungal communities from Angelo Coast Range Reserve, California, USA - CZOMad2_1_16fungal (Hybrid Assembly) | ecosystem: Environmental > Terrestrial > Soil > Vadose zone...
ACCCTTGTCGCCCGCCGTGCCGGAAAATAGCACGCCGCCAATCCCGCGCTGGCCACAATTGCCACCACCCCGCACAGCGTGACAGGATCGTGCGGTGAAACGCCCCAGAGCTGGCTCGCAATCAGGCGCGTCACCGCGAAACTGGCTACCAGGCCCACTGCCAGACCCATCCCCAACAGTCGCGCCCCCATCCAGAGCACCATTCGCAGCACGTCCGCGCTGCTGGCTCCCAACGCCATTCTGATCCCGATTTCGTGAGTTTGCCGCGACACCGTGTACGCGATTACGCTGTAGACCCCAATCAATACGAGGACCAGCCCCAGGCTTGCGAATACGCTCAGCAGAATCAGACTGAAGCGCGGCTCCGAATAAGAGAAAGATTTGAGGTAGTCATTCAAACTGCCGGTCATTGTCAGCGCGACATTGCGATCTATCGCCCAGATCTCGCGGCGCACGGTGTTGAGCATCGCCAGCGGCTCCTTTGAAGTCCGGACCAGGATGCCACGTTCGAAGTTGCCGGTAATCGTGTACGGCACGAATAGTTCCGGCCGCGGCGGGTCCTGAATACCGCTATTTTTGGCATCGGCCACCACGCCAATGATTTCGAACACCGGGTCCTTCACCGGGGGATCCGCCTCGGTCTCCAGCATCGTGAGCTTGATCCGTTGTCCGATCGGGTCATCCTGCCCGAAGAATTTGCTCACCAGCGTCTGGTTGACGACCGCAACTTTGCGGGCGTCGTTGACCTCCGCCTCGGAAAGGGGCCGTCCGCGCAGAAGCCGTATGCCGAGAGTCGGAAAATATCCTTCGCTGCACAACTGGAAAATGGCTCTCCACTTCTCGGTATGCGTTTTGCCGGCGATTTCTACGTCGGTCCCGATCCCGCCATACGGCGGCAGGGTGCTGGTCTCGGTTGCGGCCACTACTCCCGGCAGTGCCGCCAAGCGCTGCAACAATGGACGGAAAAACTGCCGCTTGGCCTCGGCAGTCTTGTATTGCCCGCGCGGAAAAGGCAGGCGGGCCACCAGTACATTGTCCGGGTTCAACCCCAGGTCTACCTGCATCAAGGCCACAAAACTGCGCATCAGCAGTCCCGCGCCTATCAGCAGAACCAGCGACAACGCTACCTCGACCAGCACCAGTGCATTCCGTAGCTTTCCGCGTCGAAATCCGCCGCTGACGCCTTTGCCGGAGTCCTTGAGCGGCTCGGCGACATCCCGCTTGACCGTTTGCAGCGCCGGCGCGAGTCCGAATAACAATGCAGTGAGTAACGCGGCCCCCAGACTGAACAGCAGCACCGGAACGTTCAGACTGATCACCGATTCGCTGGGGATCGCGCCTTGCGGAATCGCCGTCACCAGAGCTTTAATCCCGCCGTAGGAGAGCATGCAGCCTATCGCCGCGCCCCCCAGCGCCAGCAGGAAGCTTTCCATCAGCAGTTGCCGGATCAATCTCCACCGGCTGGCGCCCAGAGAAGTGCGAATCGCCATCTCTTTCTCCCGGGCGGTCGCCCGCGCCAGCAGCATGTTCGCCACATTGCTGCACGCGATCAGCAGCAGTAGGCTGACGGCTGCCGCCAGTGTGTACAGCGTCGGCCGGAAGCCCCTCACCAGCCAGTCGACCCAGGACACCACTTCCACCGTAAACTTCGTCGGGTAGTCTTTGGGATACACCTGCGCAAGATGGTGCGCCAGGACGTCAATATCTGCCTGCGCATCACGGAACGTGACGCCCGGTTTCAGATGCCCTTGGAACATGAAATAGCGCTGTTTGGCTTCCGGATCGGCGCGGTTCGGAACCATCGGCATCCACAAATCCGCGCCCATTTTTGTGAACCGCGGCGGCATGATCCCCACCAGAGTTCTCGCGGTGCCATTCAATGTGAATGTACGGCCGAGCACCGCCGGGTCCAGGTTAAAGCGCTTGCGCCACATCTTGTAGCTCATGACAAAAACCGGCGGGGCTCCCGGATTGCCATCCTCCGGTACGATGCCCCGGCCGATCAGCGCCGGCACGCCCAAGACGCGGAACAGGTTCGGCGTCACGTTGCCTCCGTCGAACTGTTCCGTGCCTTCCCCGCTGCTGTAAAGCACGTCTTGGAACGTCCCGCCAATCACCGCGTCGAAGACGTGGTTCTGTTCCTGATAATCGAGAAACTCAGGCGTAGAAAAGAAGGAACGCCCGCCACGCCCGCTGTCCTTGACATCGTGGATATACACCAGGGCCACTCTCTTCGCGTCTGCATAGGGAAAAGGATTGAGCATCACGTTGTCGATCACGCTGAAGATCGTGGTGACCGAGCCGATTCCAAGCGCTAGCGCCATCACCGCCAGAATCGTGAAACTCGGCTGCTTGCGGAGTCCGCGCAAACCGTACCGCAGGTCCTGCAATATCCCATTCATACGCTTTTCGCCCCTCGAAGTGTACCCGTTGCGTTTGCTTCTGACACTAATTCGGCACGAGCGCCACCCGCACTACTCGTATCTTAGGGCGACCATTGGGTCTAGCGCGGTGGCCCGGCGGATGTAGGTGTGTGGGGGCGTTGGCGAAATAGGAGTTAAGTGTAAACTTGTTGCTCACAGTAAACGCAATCTAATTCAGCGGCGTATATGCTCCGGCAACCATGCCAGTTAAAAGACGCTTACTCAAACCAGATGCCGAGTCTACACAGCATCCCGTTGTCGCTAGCAGCCCCGCGGCTGCTAACGATCCCAAGTGCTGCTGTTTACTTATCGTGCTCCGTTTGGTCCATACGGAACCTGATTTGGAAGAGGGCGATTCCACATATTCAGATCGGGAAACGATTCCTGCTGGATAGGGCGGACCTCGACAGCTACGTTGAGAAGAACAAGGTGCGAAGTTAAATCGAACCCAGGAATCTACCGGGACTCTTCTCTTCCCGCCTACCAGATGTCTCCTGTGCTGACAAGAAAGTTGTAGCACTTTGCGCACAGCGCAACAGGACCAATGCGAAGGCAAACAGGCGGTAGAGGATGATTCGCCCATGTACCCGGCGTGTACCTCAATGCGGGGATTCTGCCCATTCTGACGTTTCTGCCGTCTTGATAAATCAGCAACTTACGTCTTATGAACGGAGCTTACGGGTTCGAATCCCACCCGCGCCTCCAGCTTCCTCGTTTCAAATCAGTGGATTACAACTTTGGTTTCTTTCCCGCCATCCCCAACTTGGGAACATTGGGGACCAACTGGAAAGAGAGTTGCGTCTCTGCTTCTCTTTGTTGTGCGGAAGCCTCCTTGGTGTCTCTCAATCAGCGTCGCTGAGTTCAGCTTTTGTCTACAACTGGCTCCTCTTGACGAGCATGGTGAGGGGAATGCATCAACAGGTGGTCTCGTTAAAAGGCTCGATGGTGAATGGTGCCGCGTCTGCTGAGCTTCCCGCAAGCCGAGAGCTGGTTGCTAAAAGGGGCCAGAAGCTTTCTGGCGCCAGCCCACTGAAAAGTCCTTGCCACGGCGCCGGACCAAATGCACGCCAACGCTGCCTATGACGTTGCAGGACTGGCCGCGCAACTCGGCAACTGAGGAAGATAGCCTGCGCTATCTTGCAGGGCTATCGATGATCGGTCCTTTTGGGCCCCTTCCTAAACGTCGATCCGCGCTTCAACAATCTACGCTCAGCCCTGCGGTTCCAAGAGCTGGCCGGCCGCGTCTGCTTGCGTTAACGCCAAAGCTGGCGATGTGATGTCGTCGATGAAGGCACTGCTTTGCGGCTGTCCCGATTTGAAACTTCTTTTGCGAGGTGTTCCGAGGTGGTCACAGCGTGTGTTCGACGGCAGAAGCGCGGTAACGGCAAGTCAAACGCTTTCAACCAATTAGCGAAAGCGGAGCTGCGAGGAGTGGCCAATAGCGTGCCCTTCGCTGCTGGATAGGGGGAATTGTGTTCCTCGCCGGTACCGGCACGTCACAACACTACAGTAAGAGTGCGCGTCGCCTGGTCGCGCGGATGGCAGGGGTTTGCCTTGCAGTGGCGTCATTTCTTTTTCCCAAGGCGAGCCGGCCGCAAGCGACGGTGAACGCCGAATACCGCAGCGAAGCCAACGCGCTGTCGAACTTTCCAAATTTCGTGGAGTGGCCGGCGGAGGCGTTCGCTTCGACGCAAGCGCCCTTTCTGGTTTGTGTCTACGGGAATTTCTCCTTCGGCACAGTGCTCTCTGAGTTGACGCGAAGGGAGACCGTTCGCGGCAGACGAGTGGATGTGCGATGGGTGCGGAAAGACAACGAGTTGAAGAATTGCCAGATTCTGTTCATTAGCCGCTCGGAACAGAAACATTACGCCAAGATTCTGGCGGCCATGCGAGGGGCTGCGGTTCTCACAGTTGGCGAAACGGCGGACTTCGCGGAATCGGGCGGCATCGTCGAATTCGCGTATGAACACGATACGCTGTTGTTTGAAGTCAACTTGTCTTCCGCGAACGAAGCGCATTTGAAAATCAGCTCGCGATTCCTGTCTCTGGCGCGGCGGATCTTGAACTCGACCGAGGCCGCGAAGAGCTGACATGAAAGGGATCTCCATTCGCGAGCTTTCGTTGCGGCAGCGGTTGTTGCTGCTCACGATGTTGACCAGCGGTGTCGGAGTGTTGCTGGGTGGTGCGGTGTTTTTCGTTTACGACACGCACGAGGCGCGGAACCGCAAGATCGAGGAACTCAAGTCCGCGTCCGACCTGGTGGGGACCAATTCGGCCGCGGCCCTCGCATTTGACGATCCGCTCAGCGGCGGCAAGCTTTTGGCCGCCTTGCAGACCCGCAAGAACATCCGCGCAGGCGTGCTGTACCGTCAGGACGGGACCTTCTTCGCATCGTATGTCCGTTCTGATTGGAATGGAAAACTGCTGATTCCCACTCAGCCTCCTGATGGAATCGCGTGGAAGACGGACCGCCTGGCTTACTCCGCGCCTGTCAAGCTCGAAGCCCGCGCTCTTGGCGTGCTGTATCTCGAAGCAGACCTGCTGGACTTGCAAGCGAGACGGAGAGAGTTGGAAGAACTCACCGCGTTGGTGGCGCTCGGGAGCCTGCTGGTCGTCTACCTTTTGACAAACGCTTTGCAGCGCGGAGTCACAAAACCGATCCAGCGCCTTGCCGAAGTAGCGCGCGCGATTGCAGGCGAACGGAATCACTCACTGCGGGCTCCGGAACTCTCCGGCAAGGAACTGCGGCAGTTGAGCGCCGACTTCAACCACATGCTGGATGAAATGGCGCAGCGCGACGCAGCGTTAACCGAGGCCCGAGACACGCTGGAGATGAGAGTGGTGGCGCGAACCGCCGAATTGGAATTGGAAGTAGCCGAGCGGCGACGCGCGCAGGACAGCTTGAACGAGAGAACCGGGTTCTTGAACACACTGATTTCCTGCAGCCCGCTGGCGATTGTGGCGCAAGACCTGCGCGGGCGAATCGAAATCACCAACCCGGCGTTTCACGAATTGTTCGGCTACACCGCGGAGGAATGCAAAGGCCAGCTGCTGGACACGCTTATAGCGCCGGGAGACCTTTTCGGCGAAGCCGGCGGATTGTTCGAGAACGCACGCCAAGAGGAAACGGTATGCAAGACCCTGAAACGCCAACGCAAGGATGGCCGACGCGTTGACGTTGAGGTCCATGGGGTACCGCTCGTTCTTGATGGGGAAGTACGAGGCGTATTTGCCCTGTATCAAGACATCAGCGAGCGGCTGCAGGCGGAAGAACGCGTAAAAGAGAGTGAAGAAGTCTTCCGGACGCTTAGCGCGGCGGCGCCCATCGGAATCTTCCGGCATGACTTGAGCGATGTGTGTTCGTACGTGAATCAGTTCTGGACTGAGATGACCGGAATCAGCGCTGAAGAGGCGTACGGGGGCGGATGGAGAAAGGTACTGCACTCGGAGGACGCGGAACGCGTCAGGGATTCCTGGAAGGAAGCGTACGAGCAGCATGCGCGGTTCGCGGACAGCTATCGTTACGTGCATCGGGACGGCCATACCGTGTGGGTCGAGACGATAGCTCAGCCGATTTTCGACGCCGCCGGCGGATTGCAAGGATACGTGGGAGTTGTGCAGGACGTCACCGAACGGCGGGTGGTAGCGGAACGAATGCGGGAAGCAAAAGAGGCTGCGGAGGCCGCCAGCCAGGCGAAGAGTGAATTCCTGGCCAACATGAGCCACGAAATCCGCACACCGATGAACGGCATCCTGGGAATGACCGAACTCGCACTGGACACGCAACTCTCGCCGGAGCAACGCGAGTACCTAGGCATGGTGAAGTCCTCGGCTGAAGCGCTGCTGGGAATCATCAACGACATTCTGGATTTCTCGAAGATCGAAGCCGGGCGGATGGAGTTCGAGAGCATTCCGTTCTCGCCAATTGATTGCATTGAGGCAGCGCTCCATCCACTAGCCATGCGCGCTCAAGAAAAGGGATTGGAGTTGACCTGGGCTGTAAAAGGGCAGGTTCCGGAAAGAGTGCGTGGCGATTCCACGCGCCTTCGGCAGATTCTGATCAACCTGGTGGGGAATGCGGTCAAATTCACGAAACAGGGCGGAGTGAGTGTTAGCGCTGAGCGCCTATCGTCCGCGGAGGGCGAAGTGCTGGTTCGTTTCGAGGTTTCGGACACGGGAATCGGCATCGCCGCCGAAAAGCACCAGCACATTTTCGAGGGATTCTCCCAGGCGGACACGTCCACGACGCGAGAGTACGGAGGGACGGGCCTTGGGTTATCCATTTCCGGGCGTCTGGTGAAGCTGATGCGTGGCAGGATGGGGTTGGAAAGCGCACCGGGTCAAGGAAGCAAGTTTTTCTTCACGCTGCCATTTGAGCCAGCCTCCGCAGAAGATGCGCTGCCGCCGCTGGATTCTTCGACGCTCGCCGGAAAACGCGTGCTGGCGGTCGATGACAACGAAGTGAACCGGCACCTTCTGGCAAGGCTTCTCCCCCAATGGGGACTTGAGCCGACGTTGATTGCCGATGGGACATTGGCCATCGCAGAGTTTGCAGCGAGCGTCAAGGACGGTCGGCTATACCCGCTGGTGCTGCTCGACCAACACATGCCCGGACTGGATGGCTTCGAAGTGGCTAAGGCCATTCGAGGGCTCGCCACCAAGGAACAGACGTCAATCCTTATTCTCTCCTCCGCGATGGATGTCGCAGACCAGCGCGGAGTGAACTTGGGAATCGACCGGTACCTGCTCAAACCATTGCGGCGAGCGTTGCTCCACGAAGCTATCCTGCAAGTGTTGCGTTTGTCCGGGAAGGCGCCGGTAACTCCCGGAGCAGGCCAGTTCGTCAAACCCAGCCGGAATCTGCGCGTGCTGCTCGCCGAGGACAACCGTGTGAATCAAAAGCTGGCGCTGCGGCTGCTCATAAAAATGGGACATGACGCGGTGCTGGCGGCGAATGGCAAAGAAGCGGTCGATCTCGTGCGGCTCTCCGAGTTTGATCTGATTCTCATGGACATTCAAATGCCCATCATGGGCGGAGTGGAAGCGGTGCGCGAAATCCGCGCATTCGAAAAGCGAACCGGCGCGCGCCACACAATCATCGCCATGACCGCGCATGCCATGGCCGGAGACGCCGAAAAGTATTTGCAGTCCGGAATGGATGGCTACGTTTCGAAACCGATTCGCGTGGACCTGCTGATAGCCGAGATCGAACGATGCGTGAATGGCGGGATTGGCAAAACCTCCAGGAAAGAAAAGGACAGGACGATGTCGCAAGGAAAATCAAGCGTAGTGGAGTTTGAAGTCGACGAGCTTTTGGCTCGCGTGGACAACGACCGCGAGTTGCTGCGCGAACTTCTCGATATTTTCAAAGATGATTCACCGCGTCATCTCCAAGCACTACGCGAAGCGGTCGGCCGCGCCGACACTGTCATGGTCGCGTCGGAAGCGCACGCGTTAAAGGGCATGTTGTCCAATCTCTCGGCCAAACCCGCAGCCGCAAAGGCTGCGGAACTCGAGTTGCTGGCGCGGAAATCGAAGACCGCGAACTTCGCTGAAGCTTTGGCCGCTTTTGAACAGCAAATGAATCAGTTAATGCCCGAGATCGATGCCTGCCTGTCCGGAGTGAGTTCGTGAAGATTCTGATCGCCGACGACGACACGATGTCCCGCAGGCTGCTGCAGAAAACGCTCGAGCGCGTCGGGTACGAAGTTATCGGTGTCGAAAACGGGATGTTGGCCAAGGACCAGCTGTGTAGCAAGGATGGCCCCCGCCTAGCGCTACTGGATTGGGTAATGCCCGAACTGGACGGCCCCGGAGTGTGCCGAGAAGTGCGGCAGAAGACGGATCATTCTTATGTGTACATGGTGCTGCTGACTTCTAAGGAGTCGAAGGAGGACACGGTTGCAGGTTTGGAGTCAGGCGCGGACGATTATCTGACCAAGCCGTTCAATCCCGAAGAACTCAAGGCGCGGCTGCGCACCGGTGTACGTATTCTGGACCTCGAAGACAAACTCGTGGAAGCGCGGGAAGAAATGCGTTTTCGTGCCACGCACGATGCTTTGACGCGCATGTGGAATCGCGGGGTCATTATGGACTTGCTGGGCCGGGAACTGGCGCGATCCTCTCGTGAGGGCAGCAACATCGCGGTTATTCTGGGCGACCTCGATCACTTCAAGAAGGTCAACGACACGCACGGGCATCTCGTCGGCGACGAAGTACTTATGGAAGCCTCGCGCCGCTTGCAAGCCTCGGTGCGCTCGTACGATTACATCGGGCGGTATGGCGGCGAGGAATTCCTGATGGTGCTGAGCAATTGCGAGGCGAACCATGCCTTCGCGCGCGCGGACCAAATCCGCAGAGCGATTTGCGGCAAACCTACGCAGACCGCCGCTGGTCCACTGACCGTGACTATGAGTCTGGGCCTCCTTCTGAGCAAGGATTGGGGCTGCCGACCGATCGGGGAAGTCCTAAACGAAGTTGACGCGGCATTGTATGCGGCGAAGGCCGCGGGTAGGGATTGCGTGAAGGTTGCCCAGCCTCCCGCCGATTATCACACCGTTGAGGTATCGGCCGAGCATGGAGAGCGTCGGTCAGGCTGATGTCGCATGCTCAGCGCTAGTGGAACTTAGGCGCTTTTGTTTTTTGGTTTCGACTGGTCCATCATCTGGCGCATGGCTGAGCTCGATCCGGGCGCGCGCTTTTCCCGCCAACCCTCCAGCCGCTTGCAGGCGTCCTCAATGTTCGAGAAGAGATAGGGGTTCTTGAAAGCGGCGCGCCAGGTGGGCACGATCGAGCGCATGCGATCCCAAACCACCCAGATTTCGCCGTTGCTCTCGAAGAACAGTTCGTCGTTGATCAGGCCGCGGTTTACTATGCTGGCCACCATTTCCCAATAGCTGATCACCATGCGGATGAAGGTGTTTTCCTCGCTCCCCTGAGGGTATTTTTGCATCATGTCATCCGGCGATTCCGGATGAAAATGCTCGACGAACCAGGCGCGGGCCTGGCGGATGCGCGGCTCGCGGCGCATGTCATAGAGGCGCAACATTAGGTTCACTTCGTCGTAGGTCACTTGAGACATAAATCCCCCCTCGATCTACCTGGTTGGTTGCGATTGGGCGGCCTCTTGCGGAGAGGAAGAGACGCTCGCCAGTTCGACGCGTTGAACGGTCGAGACTGGAATGCCCTGCCTTTGAAATTCAATCTGAATGCGGCGGCGTAGCTCGCGCGCCACTTCGTCCTGGCGCGTGGGCGCGGTGCGCACCTGCAAGCGGATTACGGAGGCGTCGCGGTCCAGGCTCTGCACTCCCAGGATGCGAGGTCCATCCACGAGGGCTTGCGACCAGGAGGCATCGCCGCGCAGTTCCGTGGCTGCGGCTTCCAATGCTTGGAGAGATTTATCCATAGCAAGGTCCGGAGCCAGCGCCACGTCCACAAAAGTCTGTGACCAGTCGCGGCTTAGATTGGCCACCGAACGAATCTCGCCGTTGGAGATGGTTACCAGCGCGCCGCGCTGGTCGCGCACTACCGTGCGCCTGAGAGCTAGATGCTCCACGCGCCCGGTGATCTCGCCGATTTGCACGGTGTCGCCGACCACGTACTGGTCTTCGAACACGATGAAGAAACCGGTCAGGAAGTCGCGGACCATGCTTTGCGCGCCAAAACCAAGACTCACTCCGCAAAGCCCGGTCAGAATCAGTGCTGGCGTGGAATTGACGCCTACCTTATCCATTGCGGTCAGTAGAGCCACGATCCAGACCGCCACGCTTGCAGCGCTGTACAACACTCCAGCCAGAGTCCGCGTTTGCTGCTCGCGTACTTGAGCAGCGCGCGCTTGCGATGTCGCGGGCTTCACCAGCAGGTTCGTCGTGACGCGCACGAAGCGGTTTACCAGCAGGGCTGCAAAGAGAATCAGAACCAGATACAACGCTGTGGATACCGCGGGCTGCGAGAAAAAGGCGAGGAAACTGGACATGGTCTTTACAGGAACGGGAGTATAGCATTGGATTCATCCGCAAGCGCAGACGTGAGTCCCGGAGGGCGCTGGCAAAGCGAAGCCGGAGGTGGCGATGAGTGGGGATCGACGGGGATTTTTGTCTTGGTTAGCGGCGGGATGTGCCTGGACTGGGCTGTTCGGGGCCGCGTTGCGCGGCCAGTCTCCGAATCCGAGAAGCGATCCGCGGCCCAAGGAGGAATATGGGCAGCCACCGGTGCCACCACCCACAAAAACCATCCTGAAAGAAAATGAAAAAGACATAAAGAAGGACATCGAAAGGTTGTATCAGTTGGCCAGTGACCTAAAAGCCGAGGTCGAAAAAACAGATTCGTCGCAGGTGCTCTCGATTGCGCTGGTACGTAAGGCCGAAGAAATCGAGAAGCTTGCGAAAGAGATCAAGACTCGGGCCAAAGGCTAACGCTCGACTGGCGTGTCAGCGGTCCGGCGAGCTGAGAAAATGCTTACTAGCGCAGCCGCTTCCGCCGCGATAAACTAAAAACGCAGTCCGAAAGATAGCTTGTTCCACGACCCCGTAGCTCAGATGGATAGAGCGGTTGCCTCCGAAGCAACAGGTCGGGAGTTCGAACCTCCCCGGGGTCGCCATTCTCATCGAACTCATTTCCAGACTCTGAAACAACTTCAGCCTTCGTGACGGCTAGAGATTGCCCGCTACGGTCTTTGGTCAAGCCTGAACTTGCGCGCGGCCTTACCGCGTGCCAACATCGCCGCGAATGAAACGATCTCTGTTCATCCTGGCAACATCCTTGTGGGCCATTGTTGCCGTCGCTGTTTTCACCCGCACATGGTTCGCCGTCGACCAATCACGAAAAATCTCGCCCGAGGTGCTAGCCACCGTTTCTTTCGCGCAAGAAGCCGGCAGCATCGCGTACTCGCTTTCCGCTGGACACGGCTTTAGCGCGCCGTTTCGAAAGGACACCGGACCGACAGCCTGGCTCGCTCCGGTCTATCCAGTCGTACTGGCAACGCTGTTTCGGATCTTCGGGGCGTTCACTCTTCACACGTTTTATGCCGCGGCTGCGCTCAACGTTCTCTTTTCCACCGCCGCCACCATCCCGCTTTATTTCGCGGCCAGGCGTGTTGGCGGTATCGGCGTTGCCAGCCTGGCGGCGTGGCTTTGGGCGATTTTCCCCAATGCTTTTGTTATCCCGTTCGAGTGGATCTGGGATACCTCCCTTTCGGCTCTCCTCGGCGCCGCGATTCTTTGGGCCACGCTTGCTCTGCCAGGACGCAGCCCTCGCGCCTGGACCGCCTACGGTTTGCTCGGCGGTTTATCGCTGCTCACGAATCCGTCGCTCGGCGCACTATTTCCTTTTCTATTCGTCTGGCTGGCCTTCCAGCAGAGAAAATCGCCAGGGCCATGGGTTCCTCGGCCACTACTGGCCGCGACCGTAGCTGTGCTTTGCTGTTTGCCGTGGACGATTCGCAACTACGGCGCCTTTCATCGGTTCATTCCGCTGCGGTCTAATTTTCCGTTTGAACTATGGCTCGGCAACAACGAAGTCTTCGACGATGAGTCACGAAATGTCATGGCGCGGGTCACCATCTACGGTGAAGTTCGCCGCTACGTGCAACTGGGCGAATCCGCCTTCATGGACGAGAAATGGAACAAGGCGACTACCTTTATCGCTGCACACCGCAAGCTCGAGCTGCGCCTCACGCGCGATCGCTTTGTGGCCATGTGGCTCGGCACACCGCATCCCTTGCGCGATTTTCTGGCGTCGGACTCATTCCTTGCGAGAATCAGTCTGCTCGCCAATGCCGTCGTCGCGCTGGGCACGCTAGCTGGGATCGTCTTGCTCTCGATACCTAAGAATTCCTTAGCCTGGCCGCTCGCAGCGTTCCCAACCGTTTTCCCATGCGTCTACTACTTCACCCACGCGTCGTTGCGTTACCGCCATCCGGTGGATCCGGTGCTGGTGCTCCTCACGGCGGTCAGTCTCGTAGCCGCTTATCAATGGATCGCGAGGAAAATAGAAGGAATGCCAGAAGAGGGAGCTAAACTGCCTTGAGTCCAGACTTGTCCATCCGTCGCGGGCTGCTCACCGTTTGCCGCGAACGCGCCTCAGCCGTGGACTGCCGCACGATGAATTCCGGTTCGATCGCAATCTCCGGCGCGTACCTGCCGCGCTTTTCGATGCGGTCCACCAATGTCTGTGCCGCGATGCGCTCCATCCTCACCAGTGGCTGCCGGACCGTCGTAAGCCCTGGATTGGCGAACGCCGCGCCTGGGAGGTCGTCGAACCCAACGACCGAAACGTCTTCCGGCAGGCGGCAGCCCTGCCTCGCGAAACGCCCAGATAGGCCCCGATCCGGACAAATATCGTGCCTCCATGTACATGCGCCCTGCTGCCATCTGGGCCATGGAGATGACTCATCCACCAGCGCACTAGTCCATTTTCGATGCGCCAGGCATGTGCAAGATCCCGCCCTCGTGACATTTCCACAAAGGCCCTGGCGAGAGATCTGTTTCATTCCCGCTCCACCGTGTATCGTTAATTCGGTTCAAATCATCGGATTCCTATAGATAGCTATGGCCAAGCTACGCATTCTCATCTCACTCACCACCGACGACAACGATTACCAGGTCGAACAAGCCCACTCCGCCGAAGAAGCCGCGCGCAAACTCGGTGTGGAAGCTCAGATCATGTACGCCGACAACGACGCCATCACGCAAAGCACTCAGCTTCTCCGCGCCATTCAAGCTCCGGAAACTGATCGTCCCGATGCTGTCGCTTTTGAGCCTGTCGGCGGCACCGCGCTTCCGCAAGTCGCGCGCGCGGCAGTCTCTGCAGAAATCGGCTGGGCCATTCTCAATCGCGAAGCCAATTACGTCCCCGAACTCCGCAGAACTTCCAAAGTTCCCGTATTCACTATCACCTCCGATCACGTCGAAATCGGCCGCATCCAGGGAAAACAATTCGCCGCGCTTCTTCCGCAAGGCGGCGCCGTCCTGTATATCCAGGGCCCGTCAGAAAACTCCGCCGCCAAGGAACGCACCGTCGGGATGATGGAGACCAAGCCCGCCAACATCCACGTCACCATGTTGCGCGGCCAGTGGACCGAAGACAGCGCGCAGCGTGCCGTCCGCTCTTGGCTCAAGCTCAGCACTTCGCAAAAAGCCGCCATCGATTTGATCGCCGCGCAGGATGACGCCATGGCCATCGGCGCCCGCAACGCCTTTCAGGAAATCACCAAGGACTCCGAACGCGAGCGTTGGCTTAGCCTTCCGTTCATCGGATGCGACGGCCTCCCAAAAACCGGCCAAGTCTGGGTCAAGGACGGCACTCTCGCCGCCACCATCTTCGTTCCCCCCAACGCCGGCCAAGCCCTGGAAATGCTGGCCAGCGCCTTCCAACAAAAAAAGCCCACTCCCGAGCGCGCCCTAATCGAACCCGTCTCCATCCCCGCCCTCTCCGACCTGAAACCCCGCCGCCCCTAACCATTTTTGTAGGGGCGCAGCACTGCTATACCCCACCTCGCCCCGATTCATCCGCAAGCCCCGCCCGTCCCTTCCCTTGTAGTGGCGCAGCTAGCTGCGCCAGTCTATTCGGGCCAACATCGCGCCCGGTTTTGTAGCCGCCCTTCAGAGGGCGGGCTTTTTCCATCCGCTTGGCGCGGTCTACTCCGTATCGTCAACGCTCGCTCACTCCCTCGCTTCCATCGCCTCCGCCATCTCCAATAATTTCAAAACGCTATTCCAATTCCTCCCTGTCCCAGCCACTCCCAAAATCTCGCCCATCTTCGACCAAGCCAATTTCGATTTCCCAGCCCCGTTCGGAAAATAAATGTACAATTCGCTCCCGTCAATCCACATTTCCTCCGGATCCGTTTTCATCCCGCGAATCTTCTCCCGCGCCTCGGCATCAGGCTCTCCAGACAGAAACGTGCACAGCAATTTGGCAGGTTCAACCCCGCGGCGCTTTGCCACTGGATTCCGCGCTATCACCCGCTTCAATTCCGCCGCGGTTCGCAAAATCACGCTGGGCCGAAACCCGCATTTCTTCTCAATCGCGCTCTCCAGCCGCTTCGCCAGCGCCGCTCTATCCCGCTCTTCCGTCCGAAACACTACATTTCCGCTCTGCACGTAAGTCTGCGCGTCGCGCAGTTTCAACTCCGCGCACAAGGAGCGCAACTCCGCCATGCCAATCCGGTTCCGCCCCCCAACATTCACCCCACGCAACATCGCCACCATCACGCCCATAATCCCCGCAGTATATCCCGTCCGATTCCCGCCAGTGCGGAGCAGCCTGCATTGTAGGGGCGCAGCACTGCTGCGCCCCATCTCGCCACGGTACGACCTGCATCCCGGCCCTCCGTCATCCCGACCGGAGGGATCGTGGCAGGATGATCATTTTTCGACGATCGTTGAGACAATCCACATGACGTGTTCGACCAAACTGCACGTCTCCATCTCCAACAACAAAACCGATTTTCTAGCCTTCCCCACCCCTCCTCGGCGTATAATTCCGCCGGATTCCGGAGACTCCCGAATGTCCGACTCGCCTGGCAAATTCGCCGTCGATCGCCGTCAATTCCTCGCCGCCACCAGCGCCGCCCTCGTCGCTGGCGCGTTGCCGAACACAACCAACGCCGCGCCTGCCACCGATTTTTCCCCGTTCGCAAGCTCCGGCATGAAGCCCAAAGCCCCATCCCCCGCAGGCTCCCTCCGCAAAATCCCCATCGGCGTCTTCGATCCCGTCTACGACCATCTCTCCATCGACGAAATGCTCGAAAAAGTCTCCGCCCTCGGCCTCGAAGCCATGGAAATCGGCACCGGCGGCTACCCCAACAACAAACACTGCCCGCTCGACGAACTGATCGCCGACCGCGCCAAAGCCAAAGCCTGGCTCAGGAAATTTGAAGACAAGAACATTCGCGTAGCCACTCTCAGCTGCCACGGCAACCCGATTCATCCCGACGCAAAACACGCCCAAAAAGACATCGACACGTTCCGCAAGACTGTTCTCCTCGCGGAAATGCTCGAAGTCAAAGTCATCGTCGGTTTCTCCGGCTGTCCCGGCGGTACGCCCACCGACTCGCAACCCAACTGGATCACTTACCGCTGGCCGCCCGAATACGCCCAGATGCAGGACTGGCAGTGGAAAGAACGCGTCGTCCCCTACTGGAAAGACGCCGCCAAATACGCCCGCGAACACGGTGTGCATCGGCTCGCGCTCGAGATGCACCCCAACTTCGTCGTTTACAATCCGCGCACTCTGCTGAAGCTCCGCGAAGCTGCCGGCGAAGAAATCGGCGCCAACTGCGATCTCAGCCACCTCTTCTGGCAAGGCTGCGATCCCGTCGAAGTCATTCACTTCCTCGGAAAACAAGGCGCCATTTACCACGCGCACATGAAAGACACCACCTTCTATCCTGAAAACATCAACAAGTACGGCGTTCTCAACTTTGCTTTCGAAAAAGGCGATCTCGATTCCGCTTCCGAGACCTTCCGCGCCGTCGGCTACGGCCACAGCGCCAACCTCTGGAAGGAGATCGTCAAGGCTTACATGGACGTCGGCTTTGAGGGCATCTTCAGCATCGAAAACGAAGACCCCATCCTTCCCGGCGAAGTCGGTGTCGAGCGCGCTGTCTACGTTCTGAAAAATGTCCGCGCTGAATTGCTCGGAGCCTGACCATGCAGCGCCGCCAATTTCTAGGCGCCTGTGCGGGAACCGCCCTGGGATCTCCCATCTCCAGATTGGCATCTCTATCGGCGGCTCCCAATTCATCCCCGCCCGCACCTGATCCACCATTCCACCTTTCCGTCATGCTCTGGACCGTCTACCCAAAGCTTCCGTTCGCCGAACGCCTCGACAGAGTTTCCGAAGCCGGCTACCACTCCGTCGAACTAGTGGGCGAATACAAGGATTGGAGCAAAACAGACCACGCCGCCGCCCGCCAAAAACTTCATCAACTTAACCTCACCGTAGACGGCATCGCGGGCGTTTGGCACGCCATAGCCGATCCCGCCGACCGCGACGCCTTCCTCCAGGCCATCCGCGAATTCCTCCCCACCATGCGCGAACTGGACACTACCCGCCTGATCCTGCAGACCGGAAACAAAGTCCCCGGCCTCACGCAGGAACAAATGCACGCCAACGCCATTGAAACCCTGAAACGCGCCGGCGATCTCGCCGCGCAGAACAACATCGAGCTCCTCATCGAAAATATCGACCCCGAAGAAAATCCCAAATACTTCCTTACGTCCTCCGCCGAAGGCTTCGAAATCATTCGCTCCGTCAACAATCCCCACGTCAAATTTCTTTACGATTTCTTCCACGAGCAAATCGCCGAAGGCAATCTCATCGCCAAGCTCGAAAAAAACATCGACCTTGTCGGACTGGTCCACGTAGCCGACGTCCCGGGCCGCCACGAACCAGGCACCGGCGAGATCCATTACGAATCCATTTTCCGCAAGCTCGGACAGCTTAATTACCATCGCCACGTCGCCATGGAATTCATGGCCACCGGTGACACCGTCGCAGCTCTCCGCGCCGCACGCGAAATGGCCGCAACCGCCGGCGCCGCCGGCAAAAAACTCTCTTCGCAAATTACAAGGAGCACCCATGCAACGGCGTGATTTATTCCGATTGCTCGGAGCTGGCGCCGTTCTGCCGTCGCTGACTCCTGAGCTCTTCGCGGCCTTCCAATCCGCGCAACCCACCTCCAATTACAAGCTGCAGACTCTTACTCCGCCGCAGAACGCCACGGTCGTCGCCATGATTGACCAAATCATCCCGGTCACCGACACTCCTGGCGCAAAAGCTGCCCGCGTCAACGAATTCATCGACATCATCCTCACCGAATGGGCCACGGACAACGAACGCCAGAATTTTCTCGATGGCCTGGCCGCCCTCGATTCGCAGAGCAACATCCTCTACGGCAGGAATTTCGTCGAGGCCTCGCCCGAGCAGCAACTTGTTCAGCTTCGCGCGATGGACGACGCTTCAGTCCCCGAAAAGGCCCAGGGGCATCACGGTTCCGTCCCTCCCGAAAAACGCGATAAGCAACTCGAAGGAGACTTCTGGCGGGTCTTCAAAGGCATAACTCTCCACGGTTACTACACTTCTGAAATCGGCTTCACGCAAGAACTGCAACTTCAGATTATTCCCGGAGCTCAGCATGGCTGCGCTCCGCTGGGTACGAAGGCTTAGGGAACTCCATGCCAACCAATACATACGACGCCATCATCGTCGGCTCCGGAATCACCGGAGGCTGGGCTGCTAAGGAACTCACCGAAAAGGGCATGAATACGCTGATCCTCGAAGCCGGCCGTCCGATCACTCCGGAAAAAGATTACGTCGAGCACGTCCCTGTCTGGGAGCTTCGCCACCGCAACTGGGACAATCGCACCGACCGCGAAAAGACCCAGCCCATTCAACGCGAGTGCTACTACGCCTGCGATGAGTTCTCCCATCAGTTCTTCGTTCGCGACGACGAAAATCCTTACTCCTTCGTTCCCGGCAAACATTTCTCCTGGATTCGCGGCCGCCAGCTCGGCGGGAAGTCCATCACCTGGGGCCGCCAATGCTATCGCTGGAGCGATCTCGATTTCGAAGCCAACTTGAAACAAGGCATCGCCGTCGATTGGCCCATCCGCTACGCGGACATCGCTCCTTGGTACGACTACGTCGAAGAATTCGCCGGCATCAGCGGCCAGCCCGAAGGCCTCCCGCAACTTCCAGACGGCAGATTTCTCCCGCCCATGGAAATGACTTGCGTCGAGCTCGACGTAAAAGACGCCATCGCCAAACACTTCGACGACCGCATGATGACCATTGGCCGCGCCGCCGTGCTCACCAAAGTTCACAAAGGCCGCGCTCCGTGTCACTACTGCGGTGTCTGTCACCGCGGCTGTATCACCCGCTCCTATTTCAGCAGCCTGAATTCCACACTGCCTGCGGCGGAAAAAACCGGTAAACTCACCATCCGCCCGTTCAGCGTCGTCCACAGTCTCGCCTACGATTCAAACGCGCGCCGCGTCAGCGGTGTCCGCGTCATCGACGGGCAAACAAAGAGAGCCATCGAATTCAAGGCGCGCGTCTTTTTTATCTGCGCTTCCACTCTCGAGTCCACGCGCATCCTCCTCAATTCCGCCACCCCGGAATTTCCCAACGGCCTTTGCAACTCCAGCGGCGAACTCGGCCACAACCTCATGGACCACCACATGGGCGCCGGCGCCGGCGGCGTGATGCCCGGGCACGAAGACAAAATGCCCTTCGGCGATCGCCCCAACGGCACTTACATCCCCCGCTTTCGCAACCTCGACGCTCGAAGCAAACAAAACACATTCTTGCGCGGCTACGGCTATCAGGGCAGCGGCAGCCGCGACGGCTGGAGCCGCGGCTACGCCATGAGCGGACTCGGCAAGGAATTCAAGAACGCCCTGAAAATGCCCGGCCCGTGGCGCTACGGCATGGGCGGCTTCGGCGAATGCCTCCCCAGCCACGACAACCACGTCGAAATCGACAAGGAGAAGCTCGACGCCTGGGGCATTCCCACCCTGAAAATCAACTGCGCCTGGGGCGAAAACGAGCATGCCATGAATCGCGACATCGCTATCCAAGCCGCCGAAATTCTCGCCGCTGCTGGCGCAAAGGACATTTCCGTCTGGTCGGAAATCTCGGCGCCCGGACTCGCCATCCATGAAATGGGCACCGCTCGCATGGGCCGCGATCCCAAGACTTCCGTCCTCAACGCCCACAACCAGGCCCACGACGCCAAAAATCTTTTCCTCCCAGACGGCGCCTGCATGGTCTCCTCCTCTTGCGTAAATCCCTCCCTCACCTACATGGCGCTTACTGCCCGCGCCTGCGACTATGCCGTCGCCCAAATCAAAAAAGGCGAACTGTAGATGCCTCTCCATCCTTCAACCAGTAATGTAGGGGCACGGCATTGCCGTGCCCGTCCCAGATCGCCAAGTCCAACCTCGTGCCCAGTAGCGCAGGCACTCCTGCCTGTGCAGCGCCAACTTCAAGCACGATTCCTCTGTCCGCAACAAGTTCGCGTAGGGGCGCAGCACTGCTGCGCCCCATCTCGGCACCCAACGCTGCATTCGGCTCCAGTAGCACAGGCACTACTGCCTGTGCAGCTTCCGCCACACGCACGTCGCCTCCATCCGCCACCAATCCCGTTCCCAGGAGCCGCCCCGGCATGCAAGTAATCCGCTCCCCCAAAACCTGCGACGTCTGCATCATCGGCTCCGGCGCAGGCGGCGGTATGGCCGCCAAAATCCTCACCGAGGGCGGTCTCAACGTCGTCATGCTGGAGGCGGGTCCGCAGGTCTATGCCGAAAAAGATTTCAAGATGCTAGCCTGGCCTTACGAATTTCCGCATCGTGGCGCAGGCGTCGGCGGACGCGCCCGCGCCAACTTCGGCGAATTTCTCGCCCCTAACGGTGCCTGGCAGATTGACGGCGAGCCGTACACATCTGCTCCCGGCGCAAATTTCCAATGGTTTCGCTC
>Ga0137403_10003152_pt1 | contig 19900 bp, 19 predicted proteins | sample CZOMad2_1_16fung_FD_122057 | JGI IMG/M metagenome (GOLD analysis project Ga0137403, IMG submission 122057) | Vadose zone soil fungal communities from Angelo Coast Range Reserve, California, USA - CZOMad2_1_16fungal (Hybrid Assembly) | ecosystem: Environmental > Terrestrial > Soil > Vadose zone...
CAGGCCGAACGTGGTTCAAGGCTGCGAGAAGACAACATCCGGAAGCCCCACGTCCAGGTTGGGCGGATGGTTCAACATAGCCTGTTTCGCTCCTGCGCCAGACTGGGGCTTCGGTGACGAGTCTCGTGTGGATTCAAGCTTGCGCCAGCAGGGCATCACAAACTTCGACTGGGCGGTCTTCAAGAAGACCTCCATCGGTGAATGGGGCAACATCGAATTCCGCACCGAGTTCTTCAACCTCTTTAATCATCCTCAGTTCGGACCTCCGAACACCACCTGCTGCTTTGATCCAGCAACGGGGAACGGGAACAAGAACTTCGGAGTTGTGACCAGTACGGTCGGCAACGCCCAGGCGCGCCTGATTCAGTTCGCCTTGAAGTTCGAGTTCTAACCTTGGTTTATCCCGGACCGGGCATTCCTGCCTGGTCCGGTTTTTTTTTGCCCAAGCCACCTTACCTCGGAAGAGCGGCTACACTGAATTCCGCTGTGTGCCTTTCGCTCGACTGATTTACAATCCGTTCCGCTCGTTCGCTTGCCTACGTGGAAGAGGCCAATGAAAACCACCCAGACCATCGACTACTCCGAAGCCAAACAAATCATCGACCGGATCGTGGAAAAGGCGTTGCATCAGAAGAAGGCCGCCGTAGTTGCCGTCGCCGACTCGCACGGCGAACTGATTGCCTTCGCCCGCATGGACGGCGCCCCGGTCTCCTCCATCCGCATCGCTGCCAACAAGGCCTGGACCGCCGCGCGAGAACGCAAGTCGACCCAAGATATCGGAGACCGGGCCCGGCACCCGGAGAAGGGCCACGATATCGCCTACTACGGCGATCCCAAGTTTGTAGGATGGGGTGGCGGAATTCCGGTGTGGAGAGACGGCGAAGTAGTCGGCGCTGTGGCCGTCAGCGGCCTTTCGTCGAGTGAGGACGTCGTTCTGGCCACGCTGGGTGCCGAACTGGTCGCCGGCAAGGAAAAGAAGCGTCATTAACCACAAAATACAAGGACCGAACACAGGGACATGGCAAAGACGATCGTAACTTTTGGCGAAATCATGTTGAGGCTCGCACCGCCGGGCTTCGAACGAATTCTTCAAACCGGGCAGTTCGTGGCGACTTTTGGAGGCGGCGAGGCCAACGTGGCGGTCGCACTCGCGCAGTTGGGCCTGCCCGCAGCTTTCGTAACCGTTTTGCCTGAGAAAAACCCGGTGGCCGATGCCGTGGTAGGTGAACTGCGCCGCTTCGGCGTAGACACCTCCAGGATCGTGCGCGGCAAGGGACGGATGGGCGTCTATTACGTCGAGGCCGGCGCTAATCAGCGTCCTTCAAAGGTCGTCTACGATCGCGAGAACAGCGCCATCGCGCTGGCCAAGCCGGGCACCATCAACTGGGATCGCGCATTGGAAGGTGCGGGCTGGTTCCACGTGACCGGCATTACTCCGGCTATCAGCAGTTCGGCGGCCGACCTGGCCCTCGAGGCGGCAAGGAAGGCGCAGGCCAAGGGCATAACGGTGTCCTGCGATTTGAACTATCGCAAGAATCTCTGGAAGTGGGGAAAATCCGCCGCGGACGTCATGCGCGAGTTGGTAAAGAATATAGATATCGCCATCGCCAACGAAGAAGATGTGCAAATGGCGCTGGGCATCGAGGCCGAAGTGGACGTGCACTCCGGCAGGCTCGATCGCGCCCAATACGAAGAGCTGACCGCGAAGGTGCTGGCCGAGTATCCGAACCTGAAGGCGATCGCCATCACCTTGCGGGAATCGAAGAGCGCATCGCACAACGGCTGGTCGGCCTGCCTGAATGACAGGCAGAAGTTCAGCCTCAGCCGCTCCTACGAAATCACTCACATCGTGGACCGGGTGGGCTCGGGCGACTCCTTCGCTGCAGGCCTGATCTACGGCTTTCAGGTGCTGCCCACACATCAGGAGGCGCTCGAGTTCGCCGTGGCCACGAGCTGCCTCAAACACTCCCAGCAAGGGGACTTCAGCCGCTCCACCGCGGACGAAGTGAACGCCCTGCTCAAAGGCGACGGCTCGGGAAGAGTGCAACGGTGAGAATTGCTAACGCGGAGGTTGGCATGATGCGCAAGATCCAACGGATTAAAGCCCAGTGGATTGGGGCCGTTCTTCTACTCTTCGTTCTGCCCGCACTGGGCCAGACGGCACAACCATCTCAGCCGGACGTTGAAGCCCGCGTTGACTCGCTGCTCAAGCAGCTTTCTCTGGAAGAGAAGGTCGACCTGATCGGCGGCGTAGATGACTTCTACATTCGTGAAATCCCTCACATTCATTTCCCCCGGCTGAAGATGTCGGATGGGCCGATTGGAGTACGCAATTATGGGCCGTCCACGGCCTTTGGGGGCGTTGGAATGGCGGCGGCCTGGGATCCGGAACTGGCCCAGCGTATGGGGACCATTGTGGGGAAGGACGCCCGCGCCCGGGGCGTGCATTTCATGCTCGGACCGGGAGTGAACATTTATCGCTCGCCCCTGAACGGCAGGAATTTCGAGTACTTTGGCGAAGACCCCTTCCTCGCGGCTCGTACGGCGGTCGCATATATAGAAGGAGTACAGAGCCAGGGAGTCAGCTCGACGGTCAAGCACTTCATGGGAAACAATTCCGAGTTCGACCGTCACAACTCGGACTCGATCATCGACGAACGCACCATGCGCGAGATCTATTTGCCCGCGTTCGAGGCCGCGGTGAAAGAAGCCAACGTGGGATCGGTGATGGATTCCTACAACCTCACCAATGGCCTGCATCTCACCCAGAACGGATCTCTCAACACAGATCTCGCCAGGAGCGAGTGGGGTTTCAAGGGAATCATGATGTCCGACTGGGATGCCACTTACGATGCGGTGGGAGCGGCAAACGGCGGGCTCGACCTGGAAATGCCATCGGGAAAGTTCATGAATCGCGCCCTGCTGTTGCCCGCCATCCGCGCAGGTAAAGTCAGCGAGGCAACGATTGATGACAAAGTGCGCCGAATACTGAGGACTGCAAATCGTTTTGGATGGATGGATCGCGACCAGACCGAGACGTCCATTTCCCGGCTTAACGCAGAGGGAGATCAGGTAGCACTCGAGGGTGCGCGATCGGGCATGGTTCTGCTCAAGAATGACGGCAACCTTTTACCCTTGGATAAGGGAAAGATCAAGTCCATCGCCGTCATTGGCCCGGACGCCTACCCGGCGCAACCCGTGGGTGGCGGTAGCGGCGCAGTCCAGCCATTTGCCGCGGTCAGCTTCCTGGAGGGAATCGCCAACTACCTGGGCGCGGGCGCGAAGGTTTACTATGCGGCCGGGGTCCCGACTCTGGATGAAATGGCGGGGCTGACCAAGTTCACCACCGAAGCCAATGGCGGCCAGGCTGGCCTGAATGCTGAGTTCTTCGACAACGCAACCCTTTCGGGCAAGCCAGGTGTCTCGCGCGTGGACAAGAAGGCAAGTTACGATCCGGCAGCTACATCCGGCATGGCTGCGAATGACGTGTCGATTCGTTGGTCAGGGTACTTCACGCCGGCCACTCCAGGCGAGTACCTGGCCTTCGTTCAGGGTCCGGGAGAGAACGGCGGCTACCGGCTGTCTGTGGACAAGAAGCTGGTGATTGACGACTGGACGCAGGCGTATGCGTTTCTAAGTCAGGTCAAGATTTCGCTGCCGGCCGGTCCGCACCAGATCAATCTCGAATACTTTGTGAAAAAAGGCTGGGGCAAGCAGAGACTGAACTTCGGCATTGTCCGGCCAGAGGACTTGGTCAGCGCCGAAGCCAAGGCAATAGCCTCACATGCCGATGCGGTAGTGGTAGCAGTGGGTTTCGACCAGTCCATCGAAGGGGAAAGCGCAGACCGGATGTTCGTCCTGCCTCCGGGCCAGGACGACCTTATTAACCAAATTGGCGCCATCAACAAAAACACGGTTGTGGTGGTGACTTCAGGAGGCGGCGTTGATATGAACGCGTGGGTGGATCACGTCCCCGGAATATTCGAGGCCTGGTATTCGGGACAGGAAGGCGGCAGCGCGCTGGCCCAATTGCTGTTCGGAGACTTCAGCCCGTCCGGCAAATTGCCCATGACTTTCGACCGCCGCTGGCAAGAGAATCCCGCGCATGACACCTACTATCCCAAGGCCGGGGACAAGAAAGTGGCGTACACCGAAGGTGTGTTCGTCGGCTATCGCGGTTATGACAAGTCGGGAGTCAAACCGCTGTTTCCCTTTGGCTACGGTCTTTCCTACACCACGTTTGCTTACAAGAATCTCACCGTTACTCCGTCGCCTTCCGCCGACCAGGCGGCCGAGGTGCACTTTGAGGTTAGCAATACCGGAAACCGTCCAGGCGCAGAGGTCGCGCAGGTTTACGTGGGTGACCGCCGTTCCAGTGTTCCCCGTCCCAAGAAAGAACTGAAGGGATTCGCCAAAGTCAGCCTGGCCCCGGGCGAGACCCGGCAAGTTACGGTGAAACTCGACCGCCGGGCATTCGCATATTATGACGTCAAAAAGCACGACTGGAAGGTTGAACCCGGTGATTTCGATGTGTACGTGGCGCGGTCCGCGGCCCAGATTGAACTGACAGGAACGGTTCCCGTGAAGACTCCCTAGACGCGATCAAGAGAAGGTACGGAACGACATGCGCCGCGCCGCAGCCGATATATAATCGCGGCATTCTCGGGTCGCGTGCTCTGTCCGTAAGCCTGATCTTCGCAGAATCAAATTGTCTGCCTCAGTCATTGTCGCCGATGACGTTGCTCGTCGCGCTCGCCGACGGATTGCCTTGCGTGTTCTGCCTTATGTGCTCCTGCTGTACGTAATTGCTTACCTCGATCGCAACAATCTTGCCACTGCGGCCCTGCAAATGCCGCACGATCTCGGCTTTAGTGATGGCGTAATCGGCTTCGGTGCGGGCATCTTCGCCCTCGGCTACGTCATTCTGGAAATTCCCGGAACCCTCATCATCGAGCGTTGGAGTGCGCGGCGCTGGATCGCGCGCATCATGGTTTCCTGGGGGCTGGTCACGATTGGGATGGCCTTCATCCGCACTGCGCATCAGTTCTACACCATGCGGTTTTTGCTGGGATTGGCGGAGGCAGGATTTTTCCCCGGGATCATCGTTTATCTCACTCACTGGTTTGTCTACGAAGATCGGGCCAAGGCAATTGCCGGTTTCATGGCGGCCATTCCTTTAGCCTACGTGGTCGGTTCCCCTATCTCGGGATTGCTGCTCGGCGTCCACTGGGGCACGCTGCGAGGCTGGCAGTGGCTGTTCATTATCGAGGGTGCGCCCGCGCTGTTCTTCGGTGTTGTGACCTGGTTCTATCTGACCGATTGGCCGCATCAGGCCAAGTGGTTGCCCGCCGATGAGCGGGAGTGGGTCATCCATCAACTGGAGAGAGAGAAGCAGGCCAAGAAGTCGGTTCACGCCTATACCGTTTGGCAGGCGCTCCGGAATCGCGACGTTGTCATTCTGACGGCGTTGCACTTCGTGCAGAATGGCTCGGCCTACGCTCTGGCCTTTTGGCTGCCTACCATGATCAAGCGCTTGTCGGGACTGAGCGACATCAAGGTAACTCTACTGGTGGCCTTGCCGAACTTGCTGGGATTTGTTGCCATGCAGATAAACGGTTGGCACTCCGACCGCACCGCCGAACGGCGCTGGCACACGGCGATCCCGCTGTGGGTGACGGCCGCCGCGTTACTTGTGCTAAGCAGAACGGATTGGGGAACCGTGCCGTCGCTGATCCTGTTCTCAATCGCTGCCGCCGGCCTGCTCGCCTTCTTACCCAGCTTCTGGGCGATGCCGTCCGCATTCCTGTCAGATACCGCAGCGGCTATGGCTACCGGAACGATCAATTGCGTCGCGGCCGGGCTCGGCGGATTCCTCGGCCCAGCTTTGGTCGGTTATCAGGCCGCGCGCACTCATTCGTTCAGATCAGGCTTTGCGGGACTGGTGGTCGCGCTGATGATCGCAGGTGTGTTACCTCTCACCTTACGGGTTCGCGGCCGCGTCGCAGAGCTTTCAGCCGGGAAGTGACCGCCACAGGAGGGGAGTGCGCCTCAGTTGACCTGCAGCGGCGCCCAGACGCTGCCCACTCTGCCGGTAATGTTGTCGCGCACCACCACGCGCAAGCCGTATTGCCCCGGCGGGAGCTCCAAGGTGTCGTTGTAGCCAATGCCGCTGCTTTGCAGTTGAGCGACATACGCTGCATTCAGATTGAGGTTGTACAACTTGCTGTTGTGGCTCACGTCCTCGCCCTTGAGGTTGCGCACCACATACCAGATCTCAAGATTCAAGCGGTCGTTGTCGCTGGCGTCGACGGTCGCTGCGTTGGCCGGGACCAGCAACGAAAACCCAACCTTTTTCTTGGCTCCGCTGGCCACCGGCGCCTCCAGCTTCACGCTCAATGGCATGCCGGTATAGTCCAAAGGCGAAGTCAGCGCTTCCCGGATGTCCATGCCCTCGCTGTTCATCGGGTCCATGGTGGTCTGGGTCACGAAAAAGCCTTCGCGTGAACGGATGCGGTAGTCGTGATCTTTTACCTTGACCTTCAGTTTGCGCCATCCCGGACGATTGTTTTTGGTGTCCAGCGCATAGCTCAGAATGTAGTAGGAAGAGCCGTCGTTGCTGGCGTCGCTCAGGGCCCCGGCCAGGTCATTGTTATTGTAGTAAGCCTTGCCGCCGGTCGTATCCGCGAAGATGCGCATGGTATCCACCGTCTTCTGATGGCTTCGCGACTCGCCCGCCATATATTGCGGGATCGAGTGCATCATCTCTCGGCTGACTTTCATCGTGGCATCCATCTCTCCCACCACAACCACGCCACGGGCATCCACCGGATACAGGGAAACGTTAGCATCGTTCAACAACTGCATCGTTCGCTGGTAAGAATCTAACGGCGTGCCTACAGAAATTGAACCGCTGGTCTCATCGATGTCAAAGGGAAAGCTGCCGGTGATCCAGAACAAGGACTTGCGTCCCGGGATGCCCGACAACTGATGCGCGATTTGCTGGAAGGCCCCCAAAGTGCTGCCCACCGCTCCTACTTGCGCGAAGTCGGCGATAGGGGCCGCGCCTTTCACAAAAGCCTCGAGCGCCGTGCTATCGAGGTCGACGAGGCTCTGGTCGCGTGACTGGTATGAGACGAAAACGCCGCTCTTTTGCTCCAGACCAGAACCCCCCGTCACTTGGTGAATGGTGTTGGTCTCCGTACCGGTCATCGCGTCCAGCTGGCTGGCTACTTTTTTCAAGGCAGTGACGAGCACCTTGGTATCGCTCGTGAAGTCGTGCAGCACGTGCATACCGTTGCCATCGATGCTTACCAATTCGAAAATGGCGTCCTGATTGATGCTGTTCGCCAGGTACCGGATGGCGGCTCGCCGCGCGCCCACCTGATCCAGGAAAGGCGTGTTAATCAAGTCGAGAGCAATCACGTTGATACGCCTGGCGCCTCCCTCGACCGTAATCGCGTTGGAAAATTCGTTCAGGGAAGCGGGAACGCTTTGCACCGGAACCGCGCTGGTCTGGGTCTCGTCGACACTGGCAATATTCTGCTCCTTGCCATTCTCGAAAATCTGAAATGCATCCTTGGTGAGTCCCGTAACGTGTTTACCGTCCTTCTCAGTAACGATGACGGGAACCAATATGTAGTGAGCTCGCGCGCTGAACTTCAGAGGCTTCTTGTCGAACTGTTGATATTGAATGGTGACGTCGGGAATGTCTCCCATTTCGCGCGGAATCAGGTTCCCGTTCACGTTGGTGGCGGGCTTTTGCGCTGCCAACTGCTCGCTTCCCAGCAATCCCAACACGAGGCAGCCCAACACCGCCGCACAGCGCCCAACACCTTTAGGCTTGCTCCAGCGCGCTCCAGAATCAGTGGCCGTCCGATTATTTTGGGTTAGCATAGCGTGCCTCCGTTCGTGGCGGAACGCGACCGAGATCCTCTCTGGGCCAGAAAAATAGCGATAACAACCGATGACTATACACCCGTTCTGCATGCTCGCGAGGTGGTGAAACCATTGATGCTGTCTCGCTGCGAATGCTGGGTCAGCGGGCCCGCCGCACTAGGAAGCATCCTCCGATGAAAGAGAAGATGCCAACCGTCACGCCGGTGATCATACCTGCTACAAAACCAGGGTCGCGAAGACTCTCGTGGGGCGCATCCACAAAATACCGATGCAAGAGGTGTCCGAAGGCCAGCGTTGTGAGCAGTACTGCCACTCCGCTCAGAAGGTTAAGAATTCGCATGTCGCTCCCGTCAATGCCCGGCCGTCGGTCATCTTCCAGATCAGCGCTATAACTTCACCCATGCGCGCGAGAATGCGGAACGCTCGACTGCGTCCAGCACGCGCTGTACCGAGACAGCGTCATCGAAATCCGGATAGCGCGATTCTTTTCGCGCCAACGCGACGAGGAAATCTCCCAACGTGGCAACGAAAGTATGCTCGTAGCCGATGATGTGTCCGGGCTTCCAGAAATTCTGTGAATAAGGATGGTCCGGACCGGTCACCGTGATGTTTCGCATGCCTTGCTGGGCGGGCATTTCGGCGGCATCGAAAAATTCAAGCTGGTTCATCTGCTCCAGATTGAAACGCAACATGCCCTTCGACCCATTGATTTCAAACGCATGGCGATTGCGGCAACCCACTCCGTAGCGAGTGGCTTCAAACGTCCCCACGCTCCCGTTGGAATAACGGGCCAGGAAGAACGTTGCGTCGTCCACATCACGCCCAGGGACAAAAGTGTGCGTCATGGCCGTCAGCTCCGCGATCGGCCCATTGAGGTAGAGCGCGGAATCGATGGAGTGAGAGAGCAGATCTCCGGCCGCTCCCAGCCCAGCCTCGGACCGCCTGTAGCGCCAGGTCCCAGCCTTGCTGGGATCGTTTCCCGACTGGTTTAGATAGGTAGCGCGGTAGTGGAAGGTCTGACCGAGCCGTCCTTCTTCGATCAGCCGCTTGGCGAAGACCACGGCCGGAATCCGTCGATAGTTGAACCAGACCAGGTTGGGGACCTGGCGCATCGCCTCTGCCATACCCTCGGCTTCCTGCAGCGACGTAGCCAAAGGCTTCTCGCACCAAACCATTTTTCCTGCCTTGGCCGCGGCTATGGCGATAGGGGCGTGCAGAACATTGGGAACCGCCACATCGACAACGTCGATGTCAGGACGCGCAACCACAGCCTGCCAATCGGTCGAAACGCCTTCCCATCCCCACAGTGCCGCCGCAGATTCGAGCTTGGCCCGATTGCGCCCACAGACAACTTTCAAGCCGAGCTCGTAAGGGACATCAAAGAAATGCGCAACCTGGCGAAAGGCGTTCGAGTGCGCCTTAGCGATGAAGCCAGTTCCGATCATGGCGACATTCAGCTTCTGTTTGGGCATGGTCTTACCGAAGAGGAAAACGCTCGCTTTCGGACGCAGTGTACCGTCCCAGAACCGACTTGTCATCCGCTCTATCGAACTGTCATCCTCAGCGGAGTAAGTTTGCTCGCTCGCGAGCGAACCTACGCAGTCGAAGAATCCCTAGCAGCGGCACTTCCGCCGCCCCTAGGGGTCCTTCGACTCCGCGGAAACTTCGCGACGCGAAGTTTCCACTCCGCTCAGCATGACATTTTCGTTTGGGTTCAAAAGAAAAATGCCCCATCTGTCACAGACGATATGACAGATGGGGCACCCTCGGCCAAGTAAACTCTAGGTTGCAGCTAAACTCGTACTTAGTTGTTCCAGACGATCTCAGCCTTCTTTGCGGACATGTGCTCTTTTCTCAGCAGGCGGGCGGAGTCACCCAGCGGGGCGACGTACGCTGGCTTTGCTACTTCCCACAACGGCCGTACACCGTGAGCCTGCACATTGATGGATTGTTCCATGATGTCCTGCGCCTGGCCCATCCCCTGTTGAGCGGCGCGTGCCGAATGACTCTGAAACTCATACACTATTGGTTCAGCGCTTATTCCACTCGAGGTTGCACTGCCCGCTTGTCCGAAAGCCATCCCTGCGAAACAAAGAATGCCTAACACACAGAATGTAATCTTCATCGAATTTGCCTCCGACCTAGAAGAATCCAGGATCAAGGTTTGGGGAGACGGCCTTGAGTTCCTGCTGCCTAATTCCACCTGGACGATATGCAAGCCCCATACCAAAGCTCGAAGCAGCGATATCTAGGCTTTAAGAGGCAGCTGCAGAAGGCGGTGCAATTGTTTGCACAATCGTGGCGGCCAAAGACCAGGAATCCCTTGCCAGGAGCGGCTTCTCGCAAAGGCATGAACCACGAAGGACACGATTTCCAAAAAGGAAATCCATCCTGAGTTGGATCTTCTTCGTGGACCTTCGTGTTCTTCGCGGTTCATCCTCTTTCTCTTTTGAAACCGGGGCCGGATTCCCAAGCCCCACAACGAAGGCATCCATTACCGGCTCCGAAGGAGGTGACGTTGGTAATGGCCTCTGGCACCAGTGGGCCATTCTGTAACCCGGCCCAGACGCTTAGCATCGTCATATTCCGGACGGGAGGAGCCAAAATGAATGACATATCGATCCGGGACGGACTGCTGGCCGCATTGACCGAGTGTTATGAAGCAGATACCGCCCATTTCGTCACTTTGCCGAAACACATTGTAGATTCATCGTCGGCCCGGGAAGTCATCGCCGATCTGCGGAACGAAGGCTACATTGAAGAGCAGGAACGCGGCGTCATCCGGTTTACCAGGCGCGGCTACGAGTCGCTCAGAGAACACTTCGATTCGACCCGGCACCAGTCAAGAGTCCTGATCGCGGTATAGCAGCAATCTTTGCACGGATCGTGTGGGGACTCCGGGCCTGCCGAGCAACGCTCGGCTAAGTTTGTTCAAATCCAGCTGGAATATCTCAGACTTTTACCCAGGCTCCCGGCTCCATCCAGCGCACCCGGCCACTCATTTCCAGCAGCCTCAAACACCCGCGAGATTACTTCCCATGATTCGCTGAAATGCCTCCAGCTCTCATAGTGGATGGGCACAATAGTCACCCTGGCGCCATTGGGGCGCGGGCCATCGGCTCTATGTTCTCAGTGCGGGCGGTGGCGTCGGCCGCAAGGAGCTGATGATAAAGATGGGATTTGGCAGACCCGCCGAGGTGGATACAGACTCAGCGAGAATATTTGGTGGAGGCGGCGGGAGTCGAACTATCTAGCATGTTGACAGCACGTAAGTTATTGATTCTAGGAACTGCCACAACGGCTAAAAAGGCCCCATTGCCCGACTCATTGTACGGTTTATTGTACGAAAATGCTCTCGCTCTGGAGTTCTGCAGACACGACACATTGGCCACAGTATCCCATCGATTCGTCGAGCCGGATCGAGAAAAACACCCAGCTTCCTGCGATACCGCAAGCCACCGACTTGCCACTTTCGAAGCTGCGCCCGCTTGCCCCTCTCGCAATTTCCGGTTAGCCGGTAATCCGCCAAAAATCGATGCCAAGTGCGAGATCAGTTCCTACCGGCAGACTTGTCGTTCCCAATCCTTTCGGGATACGCTCTGGTACTCACCTGCGACTCGGACGGGGCGACTTCGCCTGAATGACGCATGAAGGAAATGACCGCCAATGACGACTCCGAACGGTTCGGGACCGGCGCAGCGAAGTACGCCGCCTATCTCGAGACGCCCGAGGGCCGATTGCGCCTCGACCTCGCATTTGCCAATTTGCAAGATTTTCTCCCACAGTCCACACGGTCTTTGCTCGCTCTGGATATTGGGTGCGGCACCGGCGCCATCGCAGTGCGACTGGCGCGACTTGGTCTTCATGTCACCTTGCTGGATGAGTCCCTACCGATGCTGGATTTCGCCGAGCGTGCCGCGCGGGAAGCCGGAGTTACCGAGAGGATTGCGCTGAAACATGGCAATGCCACCCAATTCGCAAACTTGTTCCCCGCCGCCTCGTTTGATGTAATTCTTTGTCACAATGTCCTGGAATATGTTGACGACCCATGTGCGGTGTTACGCAGTGCGGCTCGCGCCTTGCGAGATCCTTCGAGCGTAATCTCGGTATTGGTGCGTAACCAGGCAGGTGAGGTGTTAAGAGCCGCAATATTAGACGGCGACCTGGCGGCGGCCGAGAATAATCTCACTGCTGAGTGGGGACACGAGTCGCTGTACGGAGGAAAGGTGCGGCTGTTCACCGCGGGGGGCCAGCAAGCCATGCTGCTCGAATCGTCACTTGCGGTAAAGGCGGAGCGCGGTGTACGAGTCATCTCGGATTACTTGCCGCTGAAGGTTTATCGAACTGAGTACAAGCGGATTCTGGAGTTGGAGCGCAAGCTGGGCAGGCGACCGGAGTTTGCCGCGATCGCGCGCTATACGCATTGCCTGGCGCATCGCGCAGAAGTAGTCTCAGTTAGCCCAGTCTCATTAAGCCCAGTCGAGAAACACGGCGCATGAATAACGTCATAGCCCAGCCTTCGTCCTCCCGATCTCGGATCATGACGACATCTGATGCCGGTATTTCGCTCGGGCTTGGCCTTACCAACGAGTGTAATCTCGCCTGCGCTTTTTGCTACCGCGATCCGACTCGCGCGGATCGTCTCTTCCTGGATCAAGTGAAGGCCGTCATGGAACGCTTGCCTGTACGGTCGGTGAATCTCGGCACTGGTGAGAACGGCATGCATCCCGACTTCAAATCAATACTGGCCTACCTGCGAACCAAACCGGTGAAGCTGACCATCACTTCCAATGGTCATAGCGTCGCGGTTCTCGAAGACAATGAACTGCTCGCCTTCCACGACATCGAATTCTCTCTCGATTACCCCGCACAAGCCGAACAGGATGCACAACGCGGGGATGGCAATTGGGCACTCATCCATCAGCAGGCAGAACGGTGTCGCAGGTTGCGTATTCCTGTGACCATCATCGCTGTCATGATGAAATCGAACTACTTGCGTTTAGCGGATGTGGCGCGAGTAGCCAAACACTTTGACGCTCCTTTGCGAGTGAATGTCTACCAAGCCGTGCGATCGGACATCTACGCGTTGAGCTACGAAGAGTACTGGGAGGGGTTCCGGTGCCTCTTTGAACAGACCGACGTCATCGCAATTGGCGAGCCGCTGGTGCGAGCGATGGCGGGGCTTCCGCCGCTGAGAAGTGGTTGTGGCGTGAGCACAGTGCGAGTGACCCCAAGAGGCACGACGCAACCCTGCGTCTATTGGCCAGGATCAGGGGAGCCACTTTCAGACTTGATCTCGGCAGGTGTCAACATTCTGAGCTCGACACCATTCGAGCAGGCACGCACACTTCCTCAAATCTGCAATCCATGCCAGTTCCGCGAGCCATGCCACGGCGGATGTGCCGGACGGCGGCGCCTGCAAGGCGCGCTACTCGAGCCTGACTCTTATTGTCCGATCATTCGCGGGCAACGCCCGAGGCTGCCGATCCGCATGGCGGCCGACCGCGATCTTCCGAAGCTGAGCAGTTCCTGCACCACCGTCGTCATCGCCAGGTAGCCCGCCTCATGCGAATGGTGCTGCTCAACTCCGATGGCGTCTATGTGTTACATCCCTAGATGGCCATTCCGCGGATCGTCTTCCCGATTGACGTATTCAAGGCCAAGCGGCCCAATCGCCGTCACCTGCGTGATGTACTCGCCGGATTTCGCCCAATGGAAATGGGGCGTGTTGCCGGGCAGAATGATCACGGCGCCGGGTGGATAGGCATGCAACCTCTCAGTGTCGAATTGATCACCAACCCCGACGTAGAAAATGCCGGAAATGACAGTGTAGAGCCGATCTTCGGGGTGTTTGTGTGGCATCAACTTCACACCACCAGGTACCTTGACCCGGATCGTGTAGGGTCCGGCCTGTGAAGGTTGACCAACGAGAATTGCGAGCCGTGCCGAAGGCGGGAATGCTGGAAACGGCTTCCAGTCGATCTCTTCCGGCAGAATTGCTCGGAAAACGTCTTGGCCCGGCTGATGAGGTCGAAGCGTTGCTTGCTTGATATTTTCAGTTTGACTGGGAGACATTCAAACCACATCTTTCTCTTGTTGCTCGCGTTGCGCGGCGCTCACCGCAACACAAGCTCTGGGCGGACTCAACCAATAATGTTTATCGCCCTCCGAGGTAACTGACTCTCCCGAACCGATGCGCTCGTCAGTCGACGTTGCGATGTAAGCCGCATTTTCCATCGATGCGTTAGCTCATTGTGCGACCATCCATTTGTCCGAGCCTGTCAGCTTAATCGCCACGTCAGAAATAAAGATGTGCAGAGGCTTGCCGTCGGCGAAGCCACGATGCTCGGTTGAGAACAGAATTGGACCTGCCTTTTTGTACCCTGCCCACGTTGCGAGGACGCGGCTCGGCGGCTTCGCGCCGCCGCGGTGGTAGACAAAGTACACGACGCGGTTGTCTTTACCGACGTAGAGATCCCAGGTGTCGCCGGGCGTGTAACCGCCATCTGCGGGATACTTTATGGGGAGCAGTTCGGCCGTGCCGGGGCCAACTGGCAAGTTAAACTTGCCCTGATCGATCGCGCTGGCGGCCTTGTCCCAATAAGCATGGAAAGGGAACAGAGTCCAATAATTATCGTTGATGAAACTCGGGTCAACTTCGTTCTTCACGCGGTCGGTTTGGGTGCTGGGATCGGTGCGTACGTATGAGACCTTGACCGGCTTGCCGTCTTTGTCCACGCCTTCAAACGTAACCTTGTTGGTCTTGGGCTCCCACTCCCACTTGTGTGCAGCTTTGAAGAGTCCAGTAATCTCCCCGTTCCAGGTATAGCGGACAGCCTCAACTTGATCCCACGAATCGATTCCGTAGGTCTTGGCGATTTGATCAAGAATTGGTGCACGCTGCTGCGCCCAGGAGTTTGGAGCAAGGACCAGCACTCCGCAAAGCAGAAGACCCATCATAGTGAAACGGCGGGCTTTTCTCATAGAGGTCACTCCTCGGTGAATTGACCGAATGCTGTGTAGGATGACAGTTTAAGGCTTCCGGATACAGTAATGCTGTTCGGCGCACTCCTTCACGTTACTTATTAGGTTGGACATCGGGCGCGGGCGGCTGTGGGATTCGGCGCAAAGCGATAATTACGGCAGCTATTGCCACGCATCCGTATTCCAGCACCATCACCCAAACAGGAAGCGTACCCCACGGATGCCCAAGTGCGCGCAAGTGCCATTGGACGTAAACGGGGATAATGCTCACAGTCCAGAGGATGACCAGCAGCGTTGAGGCCGACGTCAGAAATGGCAGCAGCCAGAGAAGATACCATGGGAACACAACGGGTGCGCACAAAAGACATGCTGCCATGGGCCAAACAAATTGTGGCCAGGCGAATTGGTCCGGAGACCACTCAGGCGTTGCGCGTCTTTGGCAGGTTGCAGTCACCAATCCAACGAGGACTGCGAATCCAGCCAGCAAGTGCGGAGGCGACACCGGATGAAGCGCCGCAAACACGGGACCATTAAAGCGAAAATCCCGCACATACGTACCCAGCGAGCCGATCGGAATGCGGCCGTGATCAAGAAATGGCAAGTACAGGACTCCGACCACGGCTGCCGCCAGCGCAGCGTCGCTAATGCGAACCCGCTTCCAGTAGAGGGGCAGGAGTACGGCCGGCAGAAATTTCACTGCTATCGCGAGCCCAAGCGCGACGGCCGCAGTGGCCCGCCATCGCCGCACCAACGCAGCGGCGGACACCACCAGCAGTAACGCGCCAACAATGTCTATGTGACCGCTTCCAGCCACTTCAATGGCCAACAGCGGGTTCCAGGCGAACGCCAGAACCAGGTGCGTTTCCTTCCCTGTACGTCGCAAGACATCGAGCAACACGAAAACAATTGCGAACTCGCAAATCACGAACGCTACTTTCAGTGCAAAGGGGGACTCGTGAATCGCGGTTACCGCGCGGAAAAAAAGCTGCGCTCCTGGCGGATATGGGCTCGGTAGATCCGGGTTGTTCAAGTTGCGGGTTTCGGGAGTATGAAGCCCTTTAGCAGCAGGATCGCTGGGGACGACAATATATGGGTTGTAGCCGAGCCGCTGCAGGCGGCCATCCCAAACATATCGATGAATATCATCATCGGGGCCCCCGGGCAGCCGAAGAAATTCAACGTGCCAAACCGTAGCCAGGACGAGCCCAGTGACGACAAGTCGCCGGGAAAACCTTGGCGTAGCGAAAAACTCACGGATCGCCAAGAGGTACGCGACGCCCGCAAGCGTCAAAGAGGCCATGAAATACGGTCCACCTCTATCGCCGAAATTGCGCGAGCAGATGATTAGCGCGACGCATAACGTGGCGCCGAGTACATACACTCTCCGCGTGGGGGTGGTCTTCACTATTACGATTACAATTCTCCCTTGCCCCTCCGAGAGTTTGTCCAAGATTGCCCCGCCACAAGCTCCCACTCTTTAAGCCACGCCGCCGTGCGTGGCGCCCTTGCCGGGGCCAGCTGCAACTCCTCTGCCAGCCGCGTCAGGTCGTCAACTACGTCAATATCGTAAAAAGGAGCTGCGAAACCTACGGATAGCTCAAGAGTTCGTGCGCGCGATAGGAGTCTCTCCAGCGCGCTCCTGGTGCCCATTCCGTCGCGTGCGAAAAGCGTGGGATGAGAAGCCTTTGCCCCGACGAGATAGTAGCCTCCGTCGTACGTTGGCCCCACGACCACGTCATGTGTGGCCAGCGTTTCGAACCCGTCTTCGAGAACAGAACGCGGCAGGTGTGGGCTGTCACTGTTGAAGGCAATGGTGCGTCGTTGATGGCGCTCTGCGAAGTGCGCAAATACCGAAGTGAGGCCTGCGGCAAGACCTTCGCCTTTCTGCGCAACGACGCTCGCTTTGCTACCTGCCACTTGCGCTAGCTCGGTTACGTCCGACTCCGGGCACATGAGGGCAACTTCTACATCGCCCAATGACCGCGCCAGCGCCAGCGTGTCGTCCAACAGGCAGCAATAGAAACCAGTAACAGCTTCAGGAGAAAGGCTGAGAGCCAGGCGGGTCTTGACCTGGCCTGGCCTCGGTGCTTTCGCCATGATTACCAGCACGCGGTCACTGCCTGACGGATGCACCAGCGTCTCGCTTGAAGATTTCATAAAAAGTCTGAACGCGAACCTACGCTGGGCGTGGTGTCCCGGCTCTTCGATGCCGGAAATAATATCGCACGATCAAGCTGAGAATGAACCAAGCAGCCCCGACCGTGCCCTTCAGCGTGCCGCTGATCTTCGATTGTCCGATACGCGGGTAGTAGCTCACCGGGACTTCAACAACGCGGAATCCGGCCAAGGTGCCTTTCAGGATCATCTCAACCGCCCAGCCGTAGGTGATCTCTTCGAGTGCGAGTCCGCGTAGAACATCTGCACGGCCGGCGCGAAAGGGACCGAGATCACTGATTTTTAGTCCATAAAGATGCCTGATCATGCTGGCGGCGAGGCGATTACCAAACGCCTGATGCCAAGGCAACGCCTCAGCAGAACGCCGCCCCCGCAGGCGGGAACCGAGGGTGATGTCCGCACGTCCCTCAGCGATTGGCGCTAAAAGAATCGGCAGTTCGGAGGGCCGATCGCTGTAGTCGCCATCCAGGAACACAACCACATCCGGGGAATTTGCTGAGGCCAGACCGGTGAGGCACGCTCGCCCATAGCCTCGGCGCGTTTCCTGAACCACGCGGGCTCCCATTCTTGCGGCGATCTCGGGCGTCCCGTCATTCGAGTTGCTATCGACAACGATGACCTCCGTCGTGAGATCGGACGGCAGATCTGCTAGAACGAGCGCAATCGACTGCGCTTCATTATGGGTAGGGATGATGACGGACACTCGCACGTGATCATGATCCAAGTGAACGTTATTCAAGTGAACCAGGCCCCAATCACCACCACCGAGCAGATGGCCACCGTTGCGACAGCCAGGTGTCAACGCCCCATCTCCGGCCAGCGCCTCCGATAGCGAGCCCGAGCGATGCGAGCATCGGAACCAGCAGTTCCCAGATCCAAGAGGTACCCCACTCCGAAATCCAAAGGCTGCCGAGAAACAGGAAAGCCACAGTTGCGGCGGGCCGGGTCAGCAGACCCATGACGAGCAGGACGCCGAGGGAGATCTCGGTCAGGCCCTGCATGGGAGCAGCAATCGTGGCGTGGTTTGCCGCCAGGCCCATCACCGTCTTCCACGCAGCCGGGCAGTGGCTCGCCTTGATGTAGTAATTGATCAGACCCGCGTAGGCCGCCGGTGTGTAGAGGCCTTTCCCCAGATTCTCAAAAAAGACCCAGACGAACATTGCGCCAATCGTTACGCGCACAAGCGCCAGCCCGTTTGCGGCGGGAAGTTGGTTCGGCGCCTGACTTGGAGTCGGGCTTGCCTTCGGAGCCATCAGGGAACCTCGTTACCAGCGAATCTTGTAATGCTTTGCGACCAGCCTGGTTCGCAATAATGAGCGAACATCCTATGCCGTTCTTCGCAGTATTGCTAGTGGATGTGCAAGGAACATTCAGATTGCTCACAGATGAACAGTACGGAGGCGATCTCTACCTGATAACTACCGCTAAAACGCCCTTGTGTCCACGAATGGAGCGGTTCCCGGTTGGTCGGCTAACCTGGAAGTGATCAACTGGTACGTAGATAAAAGCAGATTCCCTTCACGTTGGCGAACCTTGCTTTAGCTCAACGAATGCCTTTCCGGTCAGCAGCCAATCTACAGACCTGCCAAACTCCTTGCTAATAGCAAAGAGGAAAGCCGCTCCTGGTTCTCCTCTCCGCGTTCATGGCATCACCCTTCGCATCTACCTGTATGGCGGCAAAAATGGACCCAACATCCCTTGATTTTAGTGATATTGCATGCAAATCATTGACTAGTCTATTCATAGCGCAACGCGATGGTCGGGTCGACTTTCGTTGCGCGACGGGCGGGGATATAGCAAGCCAGAATAGCCGCAGTCGCCAAAATCAGCGAGACGCCGCCGAAGATGAGCGGATCGTGAGCACTAACTCCGAAGAGGAGGCTGGAAAGGACGCGCGTAGCGGCGAGAGCAATCAACGTGCCCAGGACTAGCCCAACGATTGCCAACCGCATTCCTTGGCCCACCACGAGCCCCAGTATGCGACCGCTCTGCGCACCCATCGCCATGCGAATGCCGATCTCGCGCGTTTGTTGGTTCACTGAGTAAGAGAGCACGCCGTAGACACCCACCACCGCGAGGAGTAGCGCAAGTCCGCCGAACCCCGTCAGCAGCATAGCTCCCATCCGTGGCGCCCACAGTCCCTGATCGATCAGTTCTCCGATGGTGTTTAGGTTAGTTAGCGCGAGATTTGTGTCCAGTGACTGAACTTGGCTCCGAACTTCGGCGATGACTGTTTCGGGCTGACCTTTAGTTCGAACCTGCATCGTGACCGCAGGCGCAAAGTCCTGGGTGAGCGGCAAATAGGCCAACGGCTGTGGTTCTTCCCCGATGACATTCACAACGGTATTGCGAGCGACACCCACGACTTCGCGCAGGGCGGCCTCTCCGAAGAAGTGGAAGCGTTTCCCGACCGCGTTCTCGTTTGGCCAGAATTGTTTGGCCATCGCTTCGCTAACGATGGCAACTTGCTTCGTATCCTTGCGATCGGCGTCGGTGAATTCGCGGCCGAGTAGCAATGGGATGCCCAGCGTTTCAAAAAAATTCGGCGCAATATCGTCGAGTTGGGTCAGGGTGCCACGATAGCCGGAAGCTTCATTTTGACCTTCAGGGAACACCGTCCGTGCGAGTCCGCCGCCCAGCGGAAAGTTGGACGCGATGGTTGCCGATTCGACCCCGGGCGATGTCTTGGCGCGATCGATCGCGGCGCGAAAATACTGCTGCGCACGGCCTTCCTCGTAATGCAAGGCTCCCAGATCGAAAGCGAACACGAATATATTTGTCGACGCGAACCCCGGCGCGATGCGTTGCGCATTTTGCATACTGCGAATGAACAAACCCGCTCCGA
>Ga0137403_10003154_pt1 | contig 19894 bp, 18 predicted proteins | sample CZOMad2_1_16fung_FD_122057 | JGI IMG/M metagenome (GOLD analysis project Ga0137403, IMG submission 122057) | Vadose zone soil fungal communities from Angelo Coast Range Reserve, California, USA - CZOMad2_1_16fungal (Hybrid Assembly) | ecosystem: Environmental > Terrestrial > Soil > Vadose zone...
AGGTCAGCTTTCATCTTCGGCATTCCTCGATTGGCGTAAGCGCCTTCCAAAACTCCTGAGCTATTTCTAGCAATTCGTTTTCGCGCACACCCTTACTGCCCACACGAACAGTGAGCATAGTGCGCGAAAGCGAAAATCGGCCTATCTATGGTGGGGATTCCGCAAGCGGCTCAGGAGGGATGCGAGGCGGAAACCATAGGCGCGTGGACAGTTGCGCCAGCAATGGGAAATGGATAACTTTTCTTGCAGCCATCGTTGCCTCCAGTAGGCGACTTTGGTCAGGGGCGCGTTCGGTGCTAGTAACACCAGCGCGTCCCGTTGATTATGTATTCTTGGCTTTCTTGCCTGTTCTTCGGTCGAAACCTTTGCCAGAGTAGTGCTCCTTCTTGTATTCCCTCAGAATTGTCAACTCCGTTTCGGTCCAGAACTTGACCAGTCGTCCGTTCACGATCCCAGCGGTTGGCGCTGGAATCTTCTTTCGACTAACCCAACGTTGGAGCGTCCTGCGATCAACCTCTAACGCATCGGCCGCTTCTGAAACAGAGTATTTCTGCATGTCTATAGTGCCGCACTTGCGGCATTTGTCAAGTAAAAAGTGAACGCGGATAAGCGTCATGTAGAATGCGCCAATCCGGGTCGATAGAAAGAGTATCGTAAAAAGTACCAACGATGGAGAACCATGCAGAGCGAGTGGCACTAGTTTCTAGGGCCTTGACGGCGGCGGCGGCGCGCGGGTACCGTCTTCGCATTCAACAAGGTGCTCTCGATTGTCGGGTCATTTCCGTTTGTGGTGTGCGCGAGCGCTGATCACGCCCTGGTCATTCACTGAAATGGAGGAACAGTATGTCAGCCTCACACCCGAGAACGACCGTCGGGAACGCATATCGAATCGCTTCTCTTCTTGCATTGGCCATTCTGTGGATGGCTTCATTCGCCGCACGTCCTTCACGGGCCCAAGGAATTGGCTCTTCAAAATTTCATGTCGACTCTCAGCGGCTGCAAGGAACGCTTGAGAAATTAAGCGCGTTCGGCCGGAATCCCGAAGGCGGTGTCACTCGCATTGGTTTCTCGGAGACCGACATGGCGGCTCGCGAATACGTAATCGGTCTCATGAAGCAAGCAGGCCTTGAGGTTCGCGTCGATCCTGCGGGAAACATCTTCGGCCGGCGCGCTGGTTCGGAGAAGTTGCCAATATTGCTTTTCGGCTCGCACATCGATTCAGTGCTGCACGGCGGAAACTTCGATGGAGACGTCGGTAGCATGGGATCCATCGAAGTGATGCGCGCGCTCAACGACGCAAAAGTGAAGACCCGCCATCCACTGGAAGTAGTCATTTGGACGAACGAAGAAGGCAACCACTTCGCCCTGGGCACGCTGGGTTCCGGTGTCGCCGCTGGACTGCTGGGGCCTGAAATCCTCGGCCGCAAGGACGACCAGGGACTGACCCTAGCAGATTGGCTGCGCCGTTACGGTCAGGACCCGTCTCATCTTACTGACGCGCGCATTCCGAAAGGAGCGCTGGCGGCCTTTATCGAATTGCACATCGAACAGGGCCCTCACCTTGATGAAGCAAAAATCCCCATCGGGATCGTACAGGGGATCGTGGGCATCAAGAGATCGGATTGCGTCGTCACGGGTTTCGCCAATCACGCGGGCACCACGCCGATGAATCGCCGGAAGGACGCCCTTGCGGCCGCTTCAAAGGAAGTCCTCGCCGTTCGTGAGGCAGTGCGTGCGGAAAACGGCCATCAAGTCGGCACGGTCGGCTATATGAAGGCGGAACCTGGAGCCGTCAACGTCGTACCTGGCCGGGCTGAGTTCCCTGTCGAACTGCGCGATCTCGATGCCGCGAAAATAAAGCGCATGTGGGAGCATATCCAAGTGAAATTCAAGCAGATCGACAAGGAAGAGAACGTCGTGACGCTCTGCACATCAGTAGACGATACGGAGCCAGCTCCGACGGATCCCGCCCTGCAGGCCGTCATCCGTGACGCCGCGAAGTCCCTCGGCCTTGCCACCATGGATCTACCCAGCGAAGCGGGGCAGGACTCCCAGCAAATTGCCAAGATTGCGCCGATAGCCATGATCTTCGTCCCCAGCACCGACGGCATCAGCCATTCCCCGAAGGAATTCACTTCTTGGCAAGACGTAGCCAACGGTGCCGAAGTTCTTTACCGTGTGGTTTTGCTTCTCGATGACCGGCTGAATCGCAACTGATTCTCCGAGCGGGATTCCTGGGTATTTTCAACCACCTCATCACCTGCCTCCTTATTTGACTGATAAGGTTCTATCTTCAGCAGGGGTTGCATTCAGATTTCGGTTGGAACCCTCATTCGATCACTCTCGGATTGTCAGCCACTCGGAAATAATCCTCCGACTCGGCTTCGCAACGGTCACACGGGCAGTCACGCGATCAAACATGTCCGGATTGCATGTTCACCACGCGTTGAGTCCATTTAGACAGTGGGCGGGAGCAGTCAGTCGTCCTCGAAGTCGTGAACGCGTCTCAAAAACGATGTTTACGCGCTCCGAGATGCTTTCTTCAGCTTCCGACAGCGCCAGCCAGGCGGTCTTTGCATCTTAGGAACGACGCTAGTTCTTCTCGGAATATTTTCCAGGCCGGTTCTTCTGCCAGGAGAAGATGATTGGCGCTCGACAATGGAACAAATCGGGCGCCTGGGATTTCCGCTGCTAAAATCCGGCCCTCCTCCAGTGGCGCCACTCGATCCCGATCGCTGTGAAAAACAAGCGTCGGCACTGAAACCGACGGCAGCAGCGGACGCACGTTGATTTCATCGCAGGCTCGCATAAATTTGACGAGATTCTCTGTTGAGACAGAGATGAGCTGCAGATCCTTGAACCAGCGTTGGTCCTCAAGTGTGGCGCTTTCCGGAATATATAAATTGGTCACAACCTGAAAAAACGAAGGATTGGTCTTCCCCCAATTCAGTTGCACCAGTGTTTCAAGGGCGCGGCGCACCTCTATCGCGCTGGGGATTTTCCGGTAGTTGGCCCCTCGCGAATACGCCCCGCATAGAATCAGATGGCTGACGCGCTCTGGATGCCGTACGGCGTAAGCAATAGCGATTGCCCCGCCCTGCGAATGACCCATGAGTGCAAACTTGCTCAAGCCGGCAGCGTCCACGACGGTTTCCAAATCATGTATCCACGCTTCGAAGGACACATCGTCGACGTCCCATTCGGAAAGACCGTTGCCTCGCCCGTCGTAGCGCACAATACTGTGGCCATTGGCCAAATCCCTGACCCAGTGGCGCCAAATGGGACTCTCCCACTCAAAGTCTAAGTGATTAAAACAATTGGCAACCTTGACCAGCGGATGTCCTGAGCCAACTGTGGCGTATGCGAGGCGCACGTTGTCAAAGGTAACGCAGAACCGGATTTCCTGGCGAGACGGCGCCTCCGTCTCGCGTTTCTGCTCACCTGCCGCTTCGTCCTTCGATGGAATCTCCGTTACCGGCGAGACAAAACGATATCCGACACGCGGAACAGTTTCGATGTATTGCCGGCCGGTGGCTTTTTCTCCGAGCGCCTTGCGCACCGTCGAAATGTTGCGGTCTAGGTTGTTCTCTTCCACCGTGGTCTCCGGCCAGACGGCGTCCATCAGGTCGCGTTTGGAGACAAGCGTTCCATGCCGCTCCAACAGGACACGTAACGTCTCAAGTGCCTTGCCGGTGATCCGGACGGAGTGGCCTTCACGCACCAACCGGTGCTCCCTCGCTTCCAACCGAAAGGGACCAAACTCATAAACGACGTTTGTACGCTCTGCGTGCATGGTGCTAGAGATGCATCCAATCAATCATTTAAGCTTCGCTAGGAGATTCTGGAAGCGCGGGTCGTCGCGCAAGATATCGTAATCTGGGTCGTGTTCCACCCAGTCGCGCTTGCCCCAGCCTCGCGCGAATACGCGCTCCAGTAACTCCAAGGCTTCTTCCTTTTGACGTAACTTGGCGCGCAGACAAGCTGCGTTGATTAAAGTGCCCATGTCCTGTGGATAGAGTTCGAGCGAACGCTGAGACCACTCCAGCGCGCGCTCCTTCTGACCGTCCTCAAAAAGCGCCCCCGAACCAAGGGAAAGAGCCCTCCCATCGATGGGATTCAATGCAAGGTTGAGTTCGGCTCGACGAATGCCTTCGCGTACGGCTGCCTCTGATTCCTCCATGCGTCCGAGCATCCGGAGAGACTGCGCCAGAAGCATGGGCTTTGAAAGTCCTCCAGACAAAGTTCCCCGGCCCTGCGAAAGAGTTCTGCCGACCGTTGTATGTCTCCGCAGGCAAAACTTGTGCGGGCAAAGTAGTAGAAGGCGTCGAAGAAGTGTGGATTGATCTGGATAGCGGCTTCAAATTCCTGTGCGGCTTCGTCATAACAGTGGGATAGCGAGAGCGCGAAGCCTCGGGCTACGTGAGCATCGGCAAGTCCCGGCGCAATTTCCAGCGCTCTTTGACTGGTGCGTTCCGCCTTGGTGCGATCGGCTTCTTTCGCGCCAAACCACTCGTATAGCGTGGCATGCACCGTCGCCAGACCCGCTAGCGCCGGCGCGTAGCCGGCATCCAGCGCGATCGCCTGCTCGAACATTTCGGCGCTTTTCTCCAACTCCGGCTGTGTCAAGCGAGGGAGATGCTGCCGTCCGCGCAGGTAGTATTCGTAAGCAGCCACACCAGTGTGGGGCCGCAGCAACGCCTGCTTCTCACGCCCGCTTAAATCGCTCCCGCGCAGGGACGTCGCGACGGTCTCGGCGATTTCGTCCTGGATCGCAAAGACGTCGTCGAGCTTGCGATCGAAGCGCTGCGACCACCGGTGATAGCCCGTCGCCGTTTCCACAAGTTGGACCGTCACGCGCAGGCGATCGCCCGCTTTGCGAACGCTGCCTTCGAGCAACGTCCCTACGCCGAGTTGCCGCCCGACCTCGCGCACGTCCGCGCCGGAGGCATGGAATTGAAACGAGGCGGTCCGAGAAGCCACCCGGAGGCCGTCTACGTGGGTGAGAGCGTTGATCAGTTCCTCCGCGAGGCCTTCGCAAAGATACTCCTGATCGCGACCGGGACTCATGTCCGCGAAGGGAAGAACGGCAATCGCGAAGAGATCAGGTGCCGGCAGCGGTGAACCGGCAAGCTCTTCGCGTGGCGTCTCCGACAGTCTGCCGATGAAACGGTACCCGACACGCGGGACCGTTTCGATGTATTGCCGTCCGGTGGCCTTTTCTCCCAGTGCCTTGCGGAGCGCAGAAATATTGCGGTCGACGTTGTTCTCCTCCACGGTAGTCTCTGGCCAGACGACGTTCATCAGGTCACGTTTGGAGACCAGCGTTCCGTGGCGCTCCACAAGGAAGCATAGCGTTTCAAATGCCTTGCCGGTGAGCGGGACGGAGCGGCCTTCGCGCACCAACCGGTGCTCCTTCACTTCCAACCGGAAGGGACCAAACTCATAAACGACGTTTGTGTGCTCTGAGATCACGTGTCAGAAAAATGCCAGAAAAAAATCAGCCGCACCAAAGGACACAACCGCCCGTTCGGAGAGTAAATAGACAGCGTCGGGAGCCGTTCTTGGGCGCTTTGAGATTGTAACCCACACGCGACCCGCAGGAGGATACATGCTCGGTCGAGTCACAGCCTTTGTTTATGGCGTCGCTTGCTATCTCGTGTTTTTCGCGACGTTCTTATACGCCATTGGTTTCCTGGGGAATTTCGCGGTTCCGAAGTCCATTGATTCCGGGCCGCACTCGCCATTCGTCCAGGCTCTGGCGATCAATGCCGCATTGCTAGGACTATTCGCTCTTCAGCACAGTGTCATGGCGCGCCGATGGTTCAAGGCCGCGTGGACGCGAATCGTGCCCGCGCCCGTCGAGCGTAGCACCTATGTACTGTTTTCCAGTCTCGCTCTGCTCCTGCTGTTCTGGAAATGGCAGCCCATGGGCGGTGTGATCTGGAATGTCAACGGCTCCTTCGGACGATTGGCTCTGAATGCCCTGTTCGCCGCCGGCTGGCTGACCGTCCTGGCCACGACCTTTCTCATCAACCACTTTGATTTATTCGGACTGCGCCAGGTCTGGCTGCACCTGCTAGGTCGTACTTACGGGGAGATCGGATTCCGCACCCCTGGCCCATACCGCTACGTGCGGCACCCTTTGTATGTGGGATGGCTGCTGGTGTTCTGGTCGGCCCCGGTGATGACGTTTGCGCATTTGGTTTTCGCAATCGCCACCACCGTGTACATTCTAGTAGCGATTCAATTCGAGGAACGCGACCTCGTCCAATTTCACGGAGAATACGCAGAGTATCGCCGCCAGGTGCCGATGATTCTGCCCACCGGTTCCTCTTTGCGGCGGGTAACGACCGAAGTGCGCCAGACTACCGCGAAGCAGGCGGGTTAACTTATCTGCAGAAGCTCGAAGAGGCATCAACGATAAGCATGAGTAAAGACAAAATGTTTTCTAAAATCCGGAATGAAGCGTCAGCCCCTGATACGCAGCTTTCGCGGTATCGCGCCTTGCTTTATTTCGTAGCATCCCGCGTGCTCGAAGATCGTCAAGGAGCCGAGGAGGCCGTGGAAAACTGCCTCCTCGCCGCCACTCGTAATCCCCCAACGTTCGAATCGGAAGGCGCTTTCCGAAGCTGGCTGCTCAGAATTCTGATCGACGAGGCTCTGCAAATTCTCCACCAGGAAAGGAGCACGTCGACAAACCTTCTCGAACCGGTCTGCGGGGACTGAAACCCTACAGATGACGGCGCGGCCAGTCAAACCACCTTAGGAGCTCATGAAGTCCCGCGGCTCTCGATTCTTTCTCAAATGAGATGTTCTGAACCGGCGAAATGGAACCTCCGGGTGGTCAGTTTGCATGTCCTTACGAATCTTCTCGAAGCCCGCTGTCGCCGTTTTAACTCTGGCCTCTGTAGGAACCGTGATGTATCGGAAGCTTTACCAGGACCGATGTTCGAGGACGCTGGGCACTTGGCTGTGGCGCCTAATCGGTCAAATGGCTACTAGTACCGTCCCCAAAACACAAAATCTGCCGGTCTCCGTTGAAGTCGGAATTTCAGGAGATTATTATTGGGTTGTCCTCGACATGGAAATCTGAAACAGAAAGGCAGCTCGTCGATGGAATCAATTGCACAATATAAGCGCGACGAAACGTGGGCACCGACCGAAAAGAAGTTGGCAAGGATCGCTTTTGACAAGGCATTCGAGAGGCAGTGTACGGCGATCAGTCAAGAAGCAAAACGAATGCTGGAGACTACGATTGTTCCATCTGACATCTTTCGGGTTCAAGAATATCTTACGGAGCAGAGAAGGATTGTAGATCGACTTTATGATTACCGGTATTCACGGCTTTTAGAGGTTTTCGGGAGACTGCTATCGGATGGATGGGTAAGGGAGAGTGACCTTAACGGTCTCCAACCAGAGAAAATTACCAAGATTAAACACGCAGCAAGTTTTTATAGCCAACAGTAATCTTTAGCCTCGCTCAGTCATTTTCTTCAGCTGAAAGCGGGTTCGATACCGATCCGATCATTCACGGCCTCGCGAAGTCGTTGCTTGCATCCGAGGACGCTCCGTCGCAAGCACTACGGCGCTCTCTACTTGAAGGGATTCAAGACGGCCACGTCGAAGTGCGCGAAATCACGTTCGTTCCGAGTGGCTACGGTGAGACCATGAACGCGAGCCGTGGCGGCCATCATGGCTTCGCAAGCTCGAAGACTTTCGCGTGCAGCACGCGGTGCACTCGCTCGCCGTCGATCTGAAGACACATCGTGTGTATGTGCCCGAGTAGGAGGAAGATGGAAAGCTCGTCGCACGTAGGGTGGTCTATGAAGCAGTAACGAACTGAGAGGATTCGGCAATTCGCAACGAATGTCGACAAAATTAATACCGACCGCACTCAAAGTTCTGTCACGTGACGGGTGGCTCCTGTTCGTCACCAGATTTACTCGCTTGTTCGCATATGGCTCGCTGTCCGTCATTCTGGTTTTCTATCTGATTGGTCTCGGACTTACGTCTGCTCAGGCGGGCCTGGTCCTCACTCTCACTTTGGTTGGTGATGTGGTTGTCTCGCTTTACCTGACAACTCGCGCGGATCGGATAGGGCGACGGCGAATGCTGATTGCCGGCTCGATTCTAATGGCCGCGGCGGGTTTAGCCTTCGCTTGCACTAGCAATCTGATTTTTCTGATCCTCGCGGGCACCATCGGTGTCATCAGCCCAAGCGGCAATGAAGTCGGCCCTTTTCTGTCGATCGAACAAGCCGCTCTGTCCCACATCATTCCGGCCACAGCCCGGACGGAAGTTTTCGCGTGGTATACGATGGCCGGCTCTTTGGCGACGGCATTGGGTGCGCTGTTCGGCGGCTTCGTCACGCAGGCACTGCAGCACGCCTCCATGACGCCTGTGGCGAGCTACCGATCCATAGTGATTGTCTACGCCATTTTCGGGGCCGTTCTAGCCTTCCTCTTTGCGCGTTTGTCCGCATACGTCGAAGTGAATCCGGCGGACGACAGCACGGTTGGCACGGCAACCACGCGGTTCTTCGGTTTGACGCACTCACGAAACATAGTTCTGAAATTATCGAGCCTGTTTGCTCTCGATTCGTTCGGTGGCGGATTCGTGGTACAGAGTTTCGCTGCGTATTGGTTCTACCTTCGTTTCGGCGTCGAACCTAGAACGCTCGGCGCGATTTTCTTCTGGGCGAATCTATTCGCCGGAATTTCCGCGCTGCTGGCTTCCAGGCTGGCGGTGCGCATCGGTCTCGTCCGGACCATGGTGGTCACACATCTTCCGTCCAATATATTGCTGATTCTCGTTCCGCTAATGCCCACGCTTTCGCTCGCCATACTGGTGCTGCTTCTCCGCTTCAGCATCAGCCAGATGGATGTCCCCACGAGGCAGTCCTATACAATGGCGGTCGTTCCAGCCGAAGAACGTTCCGCGGCTGGGGGATTCACGGGAGTCGCACGCACCACAGGCGCGGCACTTAGCCCGCTGTTTGTGGGATTTCTCTTTGCGAAGCCTTCTTTGATTAACGCTCCCTTTTTTATCGCTGGCACTCTCAAGATCGGCTACGACCTTCTGCTCTACTACTCGTTTCGAAAAATCCGCCCTCCCGAAGAATGCTAGCCAGGAGCATCGAGAACTTCTTAAGCCGCGCCAAGGTTTCAATTCTGAAGCTTGCAGAACCTCGGCATCTTCCTCAAGGGCGATCTGATCAAGCTTCGCTGGACATTTTGCCTCTAGACAGACGACCATAACCCGCGGCATACGCGCTAAAGTTCGGCAGTTGGTTCAGGCTTACGTCAAAGGCAAACACGCTAGCCGACAGGAGGAACTAAAAATGAAGGAGATTCAGTCGAAAAGGTTTCGGATGGTGGCGCTGGTTCTCGCAATGAGCTTGCCCATTGGTTTCAACGGGCCTAGCGCGGCTGAAGCAAGGCTGTCCGCGCAAGCTACGCAGACCGGCACTGACAAACCATTCGTTGTCGAGTACTACTACAAAGCAAAGTGGGGACATGCGGATGAATTCATCACCCTCTTTAAGAAGAACCACTATCCCGTACTGAAGAAGGAAATCGAACTGGGAAGAATCCTGGAAGTGCACGGAACCCAGCCGCGTTTACACGGAACCGAGGACGGCCGCTGGGACTATCGAATCACGATCGTCTTCAAGAATGCGTCCATCGCGAACGACAGTTTCGATTCGTCTGGAATCATCAAACAGCTTTATCCGGATCAGGAAACCTATAAGAAGGAAGAACAACGACGGTTTGAAATCCTCGAAGGGCATTGGGACCTTCCTATTAAGGAAGTGGACCTAGCCGGCAAATAGAGTACCCGCTAGTCGGCGCGGCGCGATTCACGTCCATCTCCAGGCCACTTGTGACTTTATTTTCTGGTGATGAATCTAAGCGGATGTGTCGGCTAAAATCGTCGCGCCCGCCCAAATACCAAGGTGCATTCCGCCGCAGTTTGAGCGGTGCCGCCAGCTCAGATTTTCACGCGCCGAAATCGATTCACCCGTGCCGGCCTGCAACCTCAAGTGAGCTAAGATTCAATCGAAGGAGACATGAGCATGCCTTCCGCCTCCACCACCGGAACCGCCAAAGCCACGGAGTCAGCGCAGCCACTTTCGCCAGAGGAATTGCGTAAAGTTCACGCCTACTGGCGCGCGGCGAACTACATTTCCGTCGGGCAGATTTATCTCTATGCGAATCCCTTGCTGCGCGAACCGCTACAGTTGAAACACATTAAGCCCCGGCTTCTCGGCCACTGGGGCACGACTCCCGGACTGAACTTCGTCTATGTACATCTGAATCGCCTGATCAAGGAGCATAATCTCGATGCCATCTACATCGCCGGACCGGGACACGGTGGCCCCGGCCTTGTAGCGAATACATATCTCGAAGGCACATACAGCGAGGTCTATCCGCACATCTCGCAGAACGAAGAAGGCCTGCAGCGTCTCTTCAAGCAGTTCTCGTTTCCCGGTGGAATTCCCAGTCACGTCGCGCCGGAGACTCCTGGCTCGATTCATGAAGGCGGCGAACTTGGCTACTCGGTTGCACACGCTTATGGAGCCGCGCTCGATCATCCCGATCTGATCGTTTGTTGTGTGGTCGGCGACGGCGAAGCAGAAACCGGACCGCTGGCAGCAAGCTGGCACTCAAATAAATTTCTGAATCCGGCCCGCGATGGCGCAGTTCTGCCGATTCTCCATCTGAACGGCTACAAAATTGCCAATCCGACGGTGCTGGGCCGCCTAAGCGACGCAGCGCTCACGCAACTATTTTCCGGCTACGGTTATAAACCATATTTTGTCGAAGGCCGTGAGGCGGATGCGATGCATCAGCTCATGGCGCATACGCTTAACAGAGTTCTGGACGACATTCGCAGCATTCAGCACGCTGCTCGCAGCGGAACTTCGGCCGAACTGCCCGCGTGGCCGATGATTATTTTGCGCACGCCCAAGGGCTGGACCGGCCCAAAAATAGTGGACGGCAAGCCAGTCGAAGATACCTGGCGCGCGCATCAGGTTCCACTTACTGACTTCGCGAAACATCCGGAGCACATCAAAATGCTCGAAGACTGGATGAAAAGTTACAAACCGGAAGAACTTTTCGACGAAGGCGGCAAATTTGTCCCGGAGCTTGCGGAACTGGCGCCTTCTGGCACCCGGCGCATGGGCGCGAATCCCCACGCAAATGGAGGGTTACTCCTCCGCGACCTCTCGATACCGGATTTTCGCAACTACGCTTTTAAGGTCACTAAGCCTGGCACCGAATTCGCTGAATCCACGCGCGCGTTGGGCCAGCTTCTGGGCGACATCATGCGGTTGAACGCTGGCAAGCGGAATTTTCGCGTGTTCGGGCCCGACGAAACCGCGTCAAACCGCCTCGATGCTTTGTACGAAGCGACCGACAAAGTTTTCATGGAGCCGCTGCTCAAAACCGATGAACATCTCTCTCAAGACGGGCGCGTGATGGAAGTTCTGAGTGAGCACATGTGCCAGGGCTGGCTCGAAGGGTATATTCTCACCGGACGTCACGGGCTGTTCTCTTGTTATGAAGCGTTCATCCACATTATCGATTCCATGTTTAACCAGCACGCAAAGTGGTTGAAGGTCACGCGCAAGATTCCGTGGCGCCGTCCGATCGCCTCACTCAATTATTTGTTGACCTCGCACGTCTGGCGCCAGGATCACAATGGATTCAGCCACCAGGATCCCGGCTTCATCGATCACGTCGTCAACAAGAAAGCGGAGATCGTCCGCGTGTATCTTCCGCCCGATACAAACACACTTCTTTCTGTGGCTGATCATTGCCTGCGCAGCCGAAATTATGTGAACGTGATCATCGCGGGGAAGCAGCCCGCCCTCCAGTGGCTCGATATGCAGTCCGCGATTGAGCACTGCACTGCCGGCCTTGGCATCTGGGAGTGGGCGTCCACCGACAATGGCGTCGAGCCTGACGTCGTCATGGCCTGCGCCGGAGATATCCCGACGCTCGAAACTCTTGCCGCGGTTGCGTTGCTTCGCCAGCACTTTCACGACATTAAAATCCGCGTCGTGAATGTCGTCGATTTGATGACCCTGCAAACTTCAACGGAACATCCCCACGGGCTTCCCGATCACGAGTTCGATTCCATCTTCACCACGGACAAACCGGTGATCTTCGCGTTTCATGGCTACCCGACACTCATCCATCGCCTCACCTACAAACGCAGAAACCATGCGAACTTTCACGTGCACGGCTATCGCGAGGAAGGAACCACGACAACTCCGTTCGACATGACTGCGTTGAATCAACTCGATCGATTTCACCTAGCGGGCGATGTTGTAGATCGTGTCGCTCGATTGCAGCCCGTGAACGCACACTTCAAACAACTGCTGCGCAACAAACTTGTCGAGCACGGGCAATACATTCGCGAACAAGGCGACGACCTTCCTGAAATCCGCGACTGGAAATGGCCGTTCTAAATGAAAATTCTGGTGCTCAATTCCGGATCGAGCAGCCAGAAGGCTCGCCTCTACGATCTAAAGCCGCCGCTGCCGGACGATCCACCGGAACCGCAGTGGGATGGCAAACTCGAATGGCGCGACGATCGTGCGACGTTTGAAATCCGCGCTTCCTCCGGCGCGGTCTCAAAAGAAAATGTGCAGAAAAGCGATCGCCCGGCAGCAACTGCACAGTTGCTCGGCGAACTGGTCTCGGGAAAGACTCGTGTGCTTGCGTCGCTCTCCGAAATTGAAGTCGTAGGCCATCGCATCGTGAACGGAGGACGTTCCTCGAACCAGCCCACTGTGATCACACCCGAAGTCAAAGCTGCGATCGAAAAGATGTCTGTCTTTGCGCCCCTGCACAATCGCCTGGAACTCGAAGGAATCGCATTGATCGAGAAGCTCTGCGGCACTGTGCCTCAAATCGCCGTTTTCGATACCGGCTTCCATAGCAAGTTACCCGAAGCCGCCTCAGTCTATCCCGGCCCTTACGCCTGGGCGCAAAAGGGAATCCGGAAATTTGGATTCCACGGAATCAATCATCAATATTGCGCACAACGCGCTGCTAGTTTACTAGACAGGAATCTCACTGACCTAAAACTCATCACCTGTCACCTTGGCAACGGTTGTTCTCTCGCTGCGATTAGCGGTGGCCAAAGCATCGACACCACTATGGGCTTCACGCCGCTCGACGGTCTGATGATGGGCACGCGTTCTGGTTCCGTCGATCCCGGCATCCTTACTTACTTGATGCGAGAAGAAGATCAGAATGGCAAAGTGCTCGATGAGATGTTGAACTCCAGATCGGGACTTCTGGGAATTTCCGGAATTTCGGCTGACATGCGCGAAATCACCGCTGCAATGCAGTCGGGCAATCCACGCGCCCAACTCGCGTTCGACATGTTTGTGCACCGGTTGCGCGCGGGTATTGGCTCAATGCTCGCCTCTCTCGGCGGCGCTGAGGCCATCGTATTCACGGGCGGCATTGGGGAGAATTCCTCTGAAGTCCGCGGCGCTGCCTGCAGTCATTTCACTTTTTTGGGCTTGGCGCTCGATTCCGCAAAAAACGCCGCCAATCCTTCCGACCAGGACATCGCTACAGCGGAATCAAAGGTGCGAGTGCTCGTCGTGCGTGCGCAGGAAGATTGGGCCATCGCACGCGAGTGTTGGAAGCTCCTCGCACGCGAACCGTGAGTCCTGGCGGCGAAAGGTTACTGCGAAATTGTCCTTCGCGGCATGGCTCACTTGCTACGCTTGAAAAATTCCACCTGACGCAGTCTTTTCTTTGCTTCTCCGAGAGTTTTGTACGGACCTCCCAGATTTTTTCCTTTGCTGGAAAGTACTTTGTAACCGCTTTTCACTTTTTTGATCATGACGGTCCTCATGCGCTCCTTACTGCACCTTCAGGCTTGCAAAAGCCTTAGAGTCACACAACCCGCAATTCAGTGTATGCAGGCCGCCGCCTGATCCGATTTTACGTTCCTCTTCGCGAAGCGTATGCTAGGGCCCGACGCGAAGGGAGACCTTTCAATGAAGCTTGGCGTGTTCACGCCCGTTTTTGTGAAACTCACTCTCGACCAGGTAGTGGCGAAGGCGCGATCTCTTCCCGGTGTCACCGCGATTGAAGTCGCTACAGGTGGCTGGCCTGGTAAAGACCACGTGGACGTGGACTCGTTGCTCGCAAGCCCGCACAAGGCCGAGGATTTTCGCAGCCAGATTCAGGACGCCGGCCTGACCATCAGCGCGCTTTCGTGCCACGGAAATCCCATGCATCCGAATCAAGCCATGGCACGCGAACACGATGGCGCGTTCCGCAAGTCGGTACGCCTTGCGCAGTTACTCCGCGTTCCTGTCGTGGTCACTTTTTCCGGTTGTCCGGGCGACAGCGATGGGGCGAAGTGTCCCAACTGGATTACGGCACCCTGGCCTCCGGAATTCCTGGAAACACTCGAATGGCAATGGGACAAAAAGGTGATTCCCTACTGGCAGGAGGCTGGACCGTTTGCGGCAGACCATGGAATCAAAATTGCCATCGAACCGCATCCCGGATTTGTCGTCTATAACGTGGAGACCGCGCTTCGCTTGCGTGAAGCTGCGGGGAAAAACATTGGCGTCAATTTTGATCCGAGCCATCTCTTCTGGCAGGGCGTCGATATTCCTGTGGCGATCCGCGCATTGGGCAACAGCATTTTCCATATGCACGCAAAAGATTCCAGCCTGAACACGCAAAATATCGCTCGCGACGGTGTGCTGGATGCAAAAAGTTATCGTCAGATGGCCGAACGGGCTTGGCTATTTCGCACGGTAGGTTGGGGACACGGTGAAATTGTGTGGAAGCAGATCGTCAGCGCGCTTCGGTTGGTCGGTTACGACTATGTGATCAGCATCGAGCACGAAGATGCGCTCGCGTCCGTCGATGAAGGTTTGGAATCGGCCGCCGCATTTCTTTCGCGCATCGTACTGCGCGATCCTCCCGTCGAACCGTGGTGGACGTAAAATCGGTGGACGTAAGTCATTCAGGGAAACCACCTTAATTCCTTGAAACCCGAGCGTAATCGTAGATTCACACCATTGTCACACTCTCGGGACTAAGCTTCCCGAGGGGAATCCAGTGAACATTCTTGTTGTCGAAGACGATGCCGAGATGGCTCGTCTCTTGGTGCAAGGTCTGGAGGAAGAATCGTACGAGGTTGACCTTGCCCGTGACGGCGCGAGCGCGCTCGCTCTTTCCAAGAGCGGCTCTTTCGATGTGGTTTTGCTCGACGTGATGCTTCCCGGCATGGACGGACTCGAAGTTGCCAAGCAACTCCGCTGCCGCAAGGGAGACATTGGCGTGCTGATGCTGACTGCGCGCGACGCGCTTCCCGACATTGTCAAAGGACTGGACGCTGGCGCTGACGACTACCTGACGAAACCATTTTCATTCCAGGAGCTTCTCGCGCGAATCCGCGCCGTTGGCAGACGAAGCGCGCCAAAACCGAAAAATGTTCTGGAATTTTCCGACCTGGTCCTGGAAACGAATTCTTTCCGCACCTTTCGAAACGGCACTGAAATTAAGTTGTCGTTCACGGAATTCCGGCTGCTCGAACTTTTGGTTCGCAATCGCGGTCGCATCGTGCCGCGCGCCGCCATCGTCGAAGCGCTTTGGGGCGAACGCCGCGAGATCGAAGAGAACACTCTCGACGCGTTTGTTCGCCTTCTGCGGCGAAAAGTGGACGATAGCGCTCGGACCAGGCTTATTCAGACCCACCGTGGCGTCGGCTATTCCATCGGAGCGTCACACTGCGATTGAATCTTGCAATCCGCGCAAGGCTCACTTTCCTCTACTGCGCAGTGCTGGGGCTGACCTTTGTCGCTTTCTTTTGGATTTGCGATCTCGGCTTCCGGCACAGCATCGAAACCACTGTAAACGACTCGTCGCGCACGAATCTTGAAACGGTCAGGCGGCTTTTGGCCAACACAGCTTCGCAGGGAGATGAATCCGTGCGCGCCGAATTGCGGGATCTCTCTAATCTGTGGGCCAATGGCGCCTTGCTGGAAGTCGCAGACGCAAAGGGAACGTGGCTCTTTCGCTCTCCGCAATTCTTGCGCGCTAGCCCGTCACTGCCGCAGCTGGCCGCTAACGACATTGCGTTCTTCACCACCAACCTGGATTCATCTCAGTACCGTGTCGCCCTGGGACTTGTGGAAGTTGCAGGAGAGCGCTTTCAAATTCACGCGGCCGTTCCTACGGAGCCGTTCGATCAAGCTCTGGATCGCTTCCGAATTATCGAAAAGGAAGCCTTGCCCCTCCTCGTCCTGCTCGCCTCGCTCCTCGGTTATTGGCTAAGTGGAAAATCGCTGCAGCCGGTGAACCGCATTATTCAAACCGCAGAGCAAATCGGAGCGCAAAATCTCTCCCGCCGTCTTGAAGTGCCTGAGCCCAGAGATGAATTGCGACACCTCACGGAAACTCTGAACGCCATGCTCGCGCGCATAGAAGCTTCCTTCCAGAGAATCACGCAGTTCACTGCGGACGCTTCGCATGACCTTCGAACTCCGGTTGCTGTGATTCGAACAACCGCTGAGATCGCACTCCGCAGGTCGAGGCCGGCCGAAGAATACAGGGATGCGTTGTCCAGGATTTTGCTGACCTCCGTCGAGACATCAGACCTGCTCGAAAATCTCCTGACCCTCGCCCGAGCGGATGCCGGCGCCGCAGGGCTCGAAATGCTTCCGCTCGATTTGAACGCGCACTTACGCAAGGTGCAGGAACAAGGAGCGGTCTTGGCAGCGGACAAGTCTCTCTCGATCACCTTGCGAACTCCGGACGTGCCGGTCTGGGTCCGCGGCGACGAAATTGCCATTCATCGTTTGTTGCTCATTTTGATCGACAACGCGGTGAAGTACACGCCGCACGGCGGTCACTGCGAAATTTCGCTATCCCAAAATCAGGCCCACGCGCATATCGCGGTGAAAGATACAGGCATCGGGATCCCGGAAAGTGATTTGGACTGTATCTTCGAGCGATTTCGCCGTGCGGATCGCGCTCGCTCGCGGGAGACTCCAGGCGCGGGGCTCGGCTTAGCGATTGCCCGATGGATTACGCACATGCACGGCGGGACAATCAGCGCAGAAAGTACGTTGGGGATGGGCTCTGTTTTTCACATTCGCCTGCCGGTCTCCGCCTCTGCCTAGCCCGTAAGTACCGCCTAAGGGCATTTCGGCGCACCTGAAAGAAATTCAGCTTCTATTCAAACTTCTATCAAATCCGGTTAATCGCGCCGTCGCGGCCTTCTGGCTACCCTTGCGGCAACCCAGAATCGCAAAGAACGTGGTGTAGGCAATCATCTTTCGTCCTGAAGTGAGGAACTCGTCCATGATTTTGCAACGCTTCGGCATAAAATCTTTTTTTGTTCTCCTTATATTCTTCCACCTTTTCTCTGCCACGGTGGCTCTTTCGCAGGGAGCGAAAGGCACCATAACGGGCCGCGTAGTCGATTCCGGCGGTGGCGTCCTCCAGGGCGCAAGAATCGTGCTTAATCCCGGAGAAATTTCCCGCGTTTCAGACGCCCAAGGAGAATTCACAATCACCGGGGTCGACTCCGGCACTTACGCCATCACAGTCTCATTCGTCGGGCTCGACACATATTCCGCATCCCTCGAAGTCAAACCTGGCTCCGCGGCCCATGTGGACGCTGTGTTAAAAGTTGGAACGCAATCGGAAGAAGTAATTGTGACCGCCGAACGCGCTCACGGAGAAGCGGATGCAATCAATCGCGAGCGCACTGCCGATAACGTCCTGCAGGTGCTTCCTGCGGAAGTGATTCGCAGCCTACCGAACGCGAATATGGCCGACGCGATTGGCCGCTTGCCGAGCGTTACGCTCGAGCGCGACGAAGGCGAAGGCAAATACGTGCAGATCCGCGGAATAGAGCCGCGCTTGACCAATGTGACGCTCGACGGCGTAAACGTTCCTTCGCCCGAATCCGGCATCCGTCAGATCAAACTCGACACCATTTCTGCCGATCTGGTTGAGTCCGTTGAAATCAACAAGACTTTGCAGGCCAATCAGGATGCAGACGGTATCGGCGGCTCTGTCAACCTTGTAACCAAAACCGCGGGCGAGCGGCCCACTGTATCGTTCAGCGGAATGGGCGGATACACGCCAATCGTTGGCGGGCGGCCCGCCGTTGAGTCCACCGGTACGCTCGGCCAGCGATTCGGAAAGGACAAGCGTTGGGGAGTTCTCATCGGCGGTTCCTACGATTGGAATGGCCGCGGCATCGATGACATCGAGCCGGTTCCCGATCAGGCCACGAATCTGCCCGGACAACCTCCTACCTATGAATCTATGGACATTCGCGAATATCGCTACTATCGCAGCCGTTGGGGCCTGGCGGGCAGCGCCGACTACAAACTGGCGGAAGGTTCCAACATTTATTTGCATGGACTTTACTCCGACTTCAAAAACTTTGGCGATCGCTGGGTCTATTCGCTGAATGACAACACAACCGGACTACAGTTGCTGGGCTCGAATGGCTGCTCCACCGACAGCACCGGCACAACCGTAGCACCTTGCTCCGGCGTGCCCTCCTTCAACACGCAGATTCGCCGGCCAGATTATGCCATCGGCAGCCTGATTCTTGGCGGCAAACATGTGTTTTCTTCCACCTGGTTTGCTTGGGATATTTCGGCCGGCCGTTCGCGCCAAATCGTAAACGGCGATCCTACCGCATCTTTCGACAGCACCCTGGATACAAGCGCCTGCCAGTACGACCCGGCGGCCACCAAAAGTATCTATCGCCCGCAATTCTCGGCCGCTTGCTTTACCGAGGCCTATGACCCTGACAATTTCGTACTGAGCAAAATTCAAAGCAATCACGGCCTGACAGCTCAAGTGAATTTGCAGGTTACCGGCGCTTTCGCCAAGCGCTACCACATCGGTTCACATACTTCGACCATCGAAGTTGGCGGCAGATTCCGCAACGCCCATAAGTTCGATAATTCTGTCGGTCTCGAATTCGATGCCAACACGACCGTCCCCCTGTCGCAATTCCCAAGCCGTTTAACGAATCACAACTACTACGACAAGTCCTACCAACTGGGACCCAATCCCGCGTTCAACGACGTTTTCGCTTATTATTTTGCGAACCAAGCAAATTTCGACGCCGTCGCGCCGGATATCACCAGCCAGTACAACTTTATTGAGAAGGTTTCCGCTGGCTACGTGATGAACACGATCGACCTGAGCAGCCGCGTCCGGCTGGTCGCTGGCATACGCTTCGAGGGCACTAACCTGGATACAGCATCGCCCACGTTCGATGGCAGCGGCAGCTTCGTTGGGCTCACGAAAGCCAACGGTTCCTACCTAAAGGTGCTGCCCAGCGCCTCACTCCGGTTCGCGCTCGACAACAACACTAATTTGCGACTCGTTTACGGCCGCGGATTGTCCCGCCCAAATCCACAAGATATCGCCCAGGCCGTTTCCTGGACCATCGGCGGCGCCATCAACTCAGCTTCTCTTGGCAACCCGAACCTGAAAGCGGAAACCGGAGATAATTTCGATGTTCTAATCGAACACTACTTGAATCCATTTGGCGCCATTCAGGCCGGTTTTTTCTATAAGCGTCTGACCGATCCCATTGTCAACGAAACCAACATTGTGCAGAATTTCGAGCCTGCTCCAACCGCGCCGCTTGGGACCTACCAAGTGAGTCAACCAATTAACGCCGGGAGCGCATGGGTGTACGGTTTTGAGGCCTCTTACGTCCAGCACCTCACTTTTCTCCCCGGACTACTCAGGGGTTTTGGTATTTCCGCGAACTACGGTTACACGAACTCGCAGGCCAGCGGAATTCCCGGCCGCACCGATAAGCCCCGGCTGGTGCGTTCCGCTCCTCACACTTGGAATGT
>Ga0137403_10003155_pt1 | contig 19888 bp, 9 predicted proteins | sample CZOMad2_1_16fung_FD_122057 | JGI IMG/M metagenome (GOLD analysis project Ga0137403, IMG submission 122057) | Vadose zone soil fungal communities from Angelo Coast Range Reserve, California, USA - CZOMad2_1_16fungal (Hybrid Assembly) | ecosystem: Environmental > Terrestrial > Soil > Vadose zone...
GGGCGACGCTGATTCTGCGGAACTGCAGGAGTGAATCCCGCGTACTTGTTATGTCCTGGATTGGCGGCATCCGCCACCACCAGGTCAGTTCCGGCTCCGACCGCTGCCGGGTTCACGTCGTAGTTGGGTCCGTCACCGGCGAATCCGTGCGTTCCCTTGCTTCAGACGTAGGCGACTTCCACACTAACCGTGTTCGTGAGTTGGTGTTGCACGGTCGCGTTCCACGAATCCACCAGCGGCAGGACTTGCTTGGTGGGGCGGATGTGGGTACCTCCAACTTGACCCCCAAGAGCGCTGAAGGGAATTATTCCGTCGGAAGGCACTGCGGGGAAGGTGGCCGCGATCGGTCCGTTGTCCAGCAGGAAGACGGGGACCTTGTTCGCGGCAGCCAGTGGATTGAACGCGGTTGCGTCAACGTTCTGCTTCAACAGTACAGGCAGGTTCTGGGTCACCGTGTGTCCGAAGTTCGAGCCGAACACTCCAATGTCATAGCTCCGTCCGTAACCCATCCGCACCACCGTCTTCGGCGTCAGTTGATAAGCGATGCCAAGGCGGGGAGCGAACGCGGTATAGGTGTTATCAACGTTGCCGTTTAAGCCGATCTTGCCGAAGCCAGCAACGCGGATGGCTCCCGTCCCGCCGCCATCAATAATGTTAGCGAATCCGCCGTTGCCTCGGGCATTGACGGTTTCAGGGAAGTAGATTTCCCAGCGCAGCCCATAGTTGAGGGTGAGCTTGGAAGTTACGCGCCAGGTGTCCTGGCCGTAGAAGAACCAGCGCTTCTGGCGTTCGGCGGCGTTACTCGCTCCCGGAAGGTCCGGGTTGTTGACGTAGCGTGCGAAGGATGTGACCTGTCCCAGGAGTAAAGATGCAAAGTCCAGACCGCCATTCCCGCCGTTCGATGTAGCTTGGGGACTGAAGTTGTATTCTCCCGTGCGGTTGTTGTCGCTGGGGATGCGCAAATTCATGGCGTAACGGATGTCGCCACCGAACTTGATCTGGTGATTGCCTTTCAACTTGGTCCAATTGTTGACGAACTGGAATTGCTGTTCGCTTTCGGTGAGAGGACAATTGCAACGTGCCACACCCAGGCCGTCTCCGAAGCTGGAAATGACGCAGCCTTGGTTGCCGTTGTTTTGCGTGCAATTTTGACCGCTGATGGGATCCGGGCCGAGCAGAAATGCCCCCAGGCCCGCTGTCTTGGGATCCGACGTGTTCGCGTTCGGAATCCCGAAGTCGCTCATCGGAGTGCCCCCAGTAGGCTTCTGGGTCTGTGGGTTGTATTTGAACCAACCGAAGCGGAAGTCGGTCAACAGAGAACTGCTGATCGTCTTGGTAAAGCCGCTCGCCAGACTGTAGTTGTGCGTGATGGAACTTCCCGATAGACCGAGCAACCCGTTGCCAGGGCCGCCCACAGCACCCAGCAGACCCTTACCCGACAACTTGAAGTAGTCGAGACTGAACCGGCCGAAGACATTGATGCTCGAGCTCGCGGCATAGTCAACGCGTGTGTCAAAGCTATTCTGAGTGAATGGTCCCGAGCCTGCCCCGATCAGGTTGTTGAACACAGTTCCGCTTTGGGCCGCTGGAAACGCGGCCAGAATCTTTCCGGCCGCAGGCGAAATTCTGGCAATCGGAATCTGGTTGTTGACAAACGGCGAGCGGCCGGCGCCGGAATTGGGATCGCCGGTCAAAGGATCGAAAACCTGGCCGCCACCGGTAACTCCACCCGCCAGGTACTCGCTCAGATCGCAAGAGCCAGGGGTCGCGCTGGTAGGGTTAGTGGCCGGATTGCAGCTTGTCGCCGCCCGGTTGGTTGGAACCGTAAACGTGCCGCTCACGCCGTTGGTCTGACGTGTGCCCTGGTAGTCGCCGAAGAAGAACAACTTGTCTTTAATGATGGCGCCGCCGATCGTGCCGCCGAATTGTGCCCAGCGAGAGGGCGGAATAAAGCGATGGGTGATGGGATCGCGAGTGGATTGCGTGAAGGGATCGCGCGCCTGCTGCGCATCCGAGCGGCGGAAGAGGAAACCGCTGCCATGAAGCTGATTGGAGCCTGACTTGGTCTGCGCGGTCACCACGCTTGAGACTGCCTTGCCGAATTCCGCGTCATAGTTCTGCAGCGAGACTTTTGCTTCGGTTACGGCATCCAGGTTGGGATTCACTACGATGATCCCAAGGATAGGATCCTGATTGTCAGTCCCATCCAGTTCGAAGGCCGTGCCGCTGAAATGTTGGCCCTGCGTGAAGATTTGCAGGCTGCCTTGCGGATTCTCGGTGGCAGCGTGGCTCCAGCCCACCATCTTCTGCGAACCCGGCGCCATCAGCTGCAGGTTGGTAAAGTTCCGGTTCAAGATAGGAACATCCTGGACATACTTGTCATTGAAGGTGGTGGCAACGTCGGCCCGATCTGTCGTCAGTTGCGGGGCCTCCGAGGTGACTTCCACGGTTTCCGTCGATCCGCCTACCTGGAACTGTCCGTCCACACGCGAGCCGGCGTCTGCGGAGACGCTGATATTCTTGGCCTCAAACGCTTTGAAGCCGCTGCCTTCCGCTCGAATGTTGTAGATGTCCGGGATCAGGTGAGTGACGCTGTAGTTACCGTCGGTGTTAGTCGTGGTGTCGAACGTCGTACCTTTGGTCGCTGACGTTACCGTGACCTTCGCGCCGGCGACAGCCGCGCCGGAAGGATCAGTAACGGTCCCGAAGATACTGCCGTAGACTGCCTGCGCAGACGCCTGCGGCGCCCCCATTGTGCCCAGAACAACGAACACGGCCAGAGTGCCCAGCAGCACAAAAACTTTAATCTTCATTACAGCCTCCCACCTTTTTTCTGATTCTTACCAGCTCTACGGAAAAGAAAGACGCACGCCCTGGGATCGAGTCCACCTCGTAACTAAATCTGTTTGGAACTTCGCCCGGAATTTTCAGCTCCATTCAGAAATTAGTCACTTAGTACAAAAGCACTACATGATTGCACCACGTGCAGGTCGTGCTCCTAATCAGAAATGGCTGTAGAGTGTTGAAATTGCTATGAGAGACGTGAATTGTGGGTCGTCCAACACTATGACATTTGGAAATATCGCGGTGGGGCCCTATGAAAAAATAGAATCTCCCAAATCTGTTCTGCTCAGTTTAGTTTTGTCAGGATTCTGCTAAGTCATTGATTCAAAATAATTAAACACCATTAAGAGTGTTCGTCCTTTAGTCTGCGTCGGATTCTGGCCTGGAAATCCACAGAATTTTTGGGGTCAAAACATGCGGTTGGACAACGGTTGTTCGCAGGTTTCATGAAGTTTGATACGGTTACACCCGACAAGTCTCTGGGATTGCAGTTGATATGTGAGCTTGTTACCCTACGTGACAATGAACGTTACACGCGTCCAGGTGCCGCAACGGGAGCAGTACCTGGCACAAGTTGATCGATTGCTGAACAGCCACGTTTTACACGGCTCGGAATCCCTGTGTAAATTGCTGCGTTACCTCGCTGAACATGCGCTGGACCATCCTGGCTCACCGCTCAAGGAATACCAGATAGCCACTGAGGTTTTCGGGCGCCCGCCGAACTTCGATCCTCAGTCGGATTCCACCATTCGCGTGCAGGCGGGGCGGCTGCGCTTGAAGATTGCCGAGTACTACGCCTCCGAAGGAGCCGATGATTCCATCCAGGTAGAGATTCCGAAGGGGACCTACGTGGTCTCGTTTAACCGCCGGGAGCCGAACGCCGCCCGGCAACTGGCACTTTTGCAATCGGCCCAGCAGGGGGGTGCGGCAGCGGAAGACGAGACGGGCGGGAGATGGAAGGTCGCCGCTCTGGTCCTGCTGGCGCTGCTGATTGTGGCTGCGATGGCCGTCGCGTTTCTGCTCTCACGCCGTCCACCTGCGGCCGATCAGGTATCGGAGCCGGTTCCAGCTGCATTTCCGACATTTTGGAAGGCTTTCGCCAACGGACCGGAAGAGCCCTGGGTGATTTTCAGCAACGGGGCCTTCGTCGGCCGGCCAGAAACCGGAATGCGTTACTTCGATCCCGCACGCGATTCGGGCGTTGAAATTCTCGAGCACTACACCGGCGTGGGAGAAGTGCTGGCGGTGCATGCTCTCGATCACACCTTCGGACTGCTGGGCCGCCAGATTCGAGTGAAGCGCGGAAGCCTGCTTTCCCTGGACGACGTTAAGAACAACAACATGATCTTTGTGGGTTCGCCCGCGGAAAACCTGACCCTGCGCGATATTCCCAGCACCCAGGATTTTATTTTCCGTAACCTTGAATCTGGACCACGGAAAGGCGACCTGACAATCACGAACGTCCATCCGGAGTCCGGGGAGGCGCAGTACTGGATAGGCAGCCCTTCCCATGCCAACCTGGTGGAAGATTATTCCATTGTCGCTCTGGTGCGCGGGTTGAACCCCGCGAAGTCGGTATTGATTCTGGCCGGAACCACCACCATTGGCACGCAAGCCGCGGTGGAATTTGTCTGCCAGCAGAACTCGCTCGAGGAACTTCTGCGACGGCTGAAAGTTTCGGGTCAGGGCGAACTCAAACCTTTTGAAGCTGTGCTCAGGGTGAAGGTGACCCGAGGCGTTCCGGTGGAATCGGATATTGTAGCGATTCGCGGCGGAAACCCGTAGAAGAAGCTTTCAGCGGTCAGCTCTCAGTCTTTACGGAAAGCTGATAGCTGACAGCTGTTTGATCACGGCCCTTGCTGCTTCAACTGGGGGTCAAGTTCTGCCGCTCGTTGCAATTCCTGGTTGGCTTCCGCCGTGGCGCCCTTTCTCCGCAACGCTTCGGCCAGATGGAAATGGGCCTGCGCATAGCTTGGCGCCAGAGCGATGGCGGCGCGGAACTGCGAGATGGCTCCCTCAAGATCTCCCACCTTCAGCAGCCTCATGCCCGAGCTGGTATCAAACGTCGCTGCCTGCAGGTTGGTTTTATCCGCGCTGATTTGTGCTCCCAGGCGTGCTTCGCGAGCGGCTCCCTCGGCATCGCCCAGCTGCCGGAGTATGCCCGCGAGCGTAGTGTGGGCACCGGCAAAATCAGGTTGCAGACGGATTGCCTCCTTGAGAGACGCCGCCGCCTCCGGCAGTTTGCCCTGCTGCTTTAATACCGTCCCCAAGGTGTAGTGCGCCTCGGCGTAGTCGGGTTTGGCCTGGATCGCAGCACGGAGAGCATTGGTGGCCTGATCGAACTCGCCTTGCTGCCACAAAGTGACCCCGAGCGTGTAGTGAATGTCGGCCTGATTCGGATCCAGCGCGGCGGCTTTCTTGAATTCAGCCACGGCTTCCGGCAATTGATCTTTCAGTTTTAGCGCCAGCCCCAGGTCATAGTGCAAGGTCGCATCCTCGGGAGCGGCTTTCAGCGCGGTCTGAAATTGTGCGGCCGCGGCGTCGAAATCACTCTTCTGCAAGTACGCGGTCCCCAGGTTTGTGCCGTAACCGGTATCCTCCGGCCGCAGACGAAGCGCAGTCTCGAAGGCCGGAATGGAACTGGTGGCATCGCCAACCTGAAGCAGCGCCAGTCCCAGATTATTGTGTGCATCGGGATCGTTGGGCTGCAGTTCCACGACTTGGCGGAACGTTGTTACGGCGGCCTGTGCGTCCCCGGAGCGCTGCAGCAACAGACCAAGCTGGGTCTGGGCCTCGGCGAGATTCGGTTGTAGTTTTGCCGCGCTTCGAAATTCTTCGATGGCCTGGTCGGACTGAGCAGTGTCTTCGAGCACGCGCCCCAGATAATAGTGGGCCTGAGCGCTTTGAGGTAAGACTTGCACGGCACGCTGCAGCAAGGGGAGAGCTTCGTCCGTCTTTTTCTGCTGCCACCGTACCACGCCCAGATGCAAGGCAGCCTGAGCCAAGCCGGGCTGGAGTCGCAGCGCCTCGGAGAATTGCGTCGCAGCTTCATCCAATTGTGAGCGCTGCGCCAGCACGGAGCCCAGCTCGTCGTGCAGGTCGGCTCTTTCCGGTTGCAGTTCCACAGCTTTCGCTAGTTCAGCACTTGCGGTTGCCAGATCGGCGCCGAAGCTGGCGATTCTTCCCAAGGTTCTGTGCGCATCCGCGTCCTTGGGAGCCAGGCGAATCGCGGCGTGCGCCTCGGATGCGGCTTCGGTCAAGGCTCCGCTTTTGAGCAGCGCATTGGCCAGATTCATGTGCGCCTGGGCAAAATCTGGTTTCAGGCGCAGGGCGATCCGGAACTGCGAAATGCTTTCCGCGACGTGCTCTTGTGACAGGAGTACCCAGCCGAGAAGATTGTGCCCCTCGGCGCTACCGGGTGCGAGCTTTACAACTTGTTCGAAGGCGGCTCGAGCGTTCACGAGGTCGCCACTTCGCAAGGCCGCCAACCCGCGACGATAAGGCGCTTCCGCCTGCTGAACACCGTTTCGCGACTGCGCCAGAGCGTAATCCGTGAACGGAACCAGCAACACCGCCAGCATTACTAGTGGGATCAGGGCGAAAGGTCGTATGGCGCGCCCGTGCTCAAGATTGGGCAGTTGATCTGGTTCGAAGGCCACCAAAAAATACTACTACGCCCGGCCATGTGGGGTTGGCTTTTCGACGAGATGAGCATCCTACCCACGATCACCAAGTCTCCGCGCCTTGACCCTCTCAGGTTCGCGCCCTAGTATTCAGGCTGGGTCATGAATCCAGTTGGTTCGCAGCAGTCTCGTGCACTTCCTGGCGCCGGCAGACTGGCTACGCTGTTCATCGTTATCGTTCTCGCGATCACGGCTTCACTTGCCGAATCCGCAAATACTCCTCCGATTGCCAACTTCACCGACGTCGCGGAAAAAGCCGGCCTGACGACGCTCAATGTCTTCGGTGGGAAGGACACAAAAAAATACATCATCGAGACTACCGGAACCGGCGTCGCCATTTTCGATTATGACAATGACGGCTGGCCGGACATTTTTCTGGTAAATGGAACTACTCTCGAGGGTTTTCCAGCAGGGAAGACCTCCGCGCCCAGCAATCACCTGTACCGCAACAATCACGACGGAACATTTACGGACGTGACCGCGAAGGCCGGCCTGACCGCAACCGGCTGGGGTCAGGGTGTCTGCGTCGGAGACTACGACAATGACGGATGGGAAGATCTCTACGTGACCTACTACGGGAAGAATCGTCTCTATCACAATCAGAGTGGGGTCTTCACCGAGGTTGCCGATGCGTCCGGCGTGGCGGGAACTGGGAAAGCCTGGGGTACAGGATGCGCTTTCGTCGATTACGATCGCGACGGTCTGCTCGACTTGATGGTAGCGAACTACGTGGACTTCGACGTCTCCACCGCTCCGGCGCCGGGAGAAAGAGCGTCATGCGTGTGGAAGGGAGTCCCGGTGATGTGCGGCCCTCGCGGGCTGCCTGGAGCGAAAAATATTCTCTACCGCAACCTGGGTAACGGTAAGTTCGAGGACGTGACTACGAAAGCGAAAATTGATCAGACCAGCGGACACTACGCCTTCAGCGTCTCTACCTTCGACTTCGACGATGACGGCTGGCCCGACATCTATGTCGCCTGCGATAGCACGGCCAGCATTCTTTACCACAACAATCGCGATGGAACATTTACCGACGTGGCGGTGGTGGCGGGCGCTGCCTTCAACGAAGATGGCCGCGAGCAGGCGGGCATGGGATCCACCATCGCCGATTATGACGGCGACGGGCGGCTGGATATTTTCAAGACGAATTTTTCCGATGACACCTCCACGCTCTATCGCAATAACGGCAATGGCACCTTCGATGACGTGACCTTCCCGGCCGGCCTGGGGCTGTATACGAGATATCTGGGGTGGGGAACGGTCTTCCTGGATTTCGACAACGACAGCTGGCCCGACCTTTTGCTGGTCAACGGGCACGTCTATCCCGAGGTCGATAAACAGAACCTGGGCAGCAGTTACGAAGAGCCGCGCATCCTCTATCACAATAACGGCGACAAGACTTTCAGGGATATCTCCGCCCAAGCCGGACCGGGGATTACCGCGGTCCACGCCGGACGAGGACTGGCAATCGGCGACCTATGGAACGACGGCCGCATTTCGGCCGTGATCAGCAACATGAATGCGATTCCGAGTCTGCTGGTGAACCAGGTACGCTCGCCTAACCATTGGATCGGACTTAAAACCGTAGGAACAAAATCCAATCGTGACGGAATCGGCGCGCGGGTCACGCTGAAAATGGGAGCACGAGTGTTGGTGGACGAAGTGCGCAGCGGATCAAGTTACGACTCGAACTGCGACATACGCGTCCACTTCGGTCTCGGAGCAGCGACAAAAATAGACTGGATCCGGGTTCGCTGGCCCAGCGGGCTGACTGAACGCTTTGAAAACATGTCCGTGGACGCGATTCACACAGTGAAAGAAGGGTCAGGGTCTGCGGTGGCTCCAGCTGCAAAATCTTCAAGCTGACCACTCGGATCGGGAGTTCAGAAGTTTGATCGCATCGAAGCTGCCATCGGGGTGGATCTCTCCCGCCTGTTTCCAATCAGTCTCCCGCGCATACGATCCGCCTGCTCGTTGGTGAACCACAGGCTGCCCCGCGCCAGGCGACGCAACTCTTCGCCTTGCCAATGTGCTCTCATGATTCCAATGCCGCTATGTGAGTTCGAGCCCAGCAGGAGATGCCCCAGTTCGTGCGCCATCACATTTCCGAGAATATCCGCCAAAGCAACGTTCCAGCTGGCGTGCAACTCCATCGCCTGGTCAGAGAAGACATCGCTATAGCAGCCTGCGCCGTCGGCGGACAAGAAGGCTACACCAAACACTTCGCTCGTCGAACGCCCGTGCATAACTCGTACGGCAAGGTGGGTGGGCCATTCGATGGTGGCACAGTCCAAGTTTTCCAAACCGGACCATGTATCGGCGGGTGCCTGTGCCCCCACCCACCCAGCCGGGCGAAACCCGGCACGGTTCAAAGCTGGCGAGCCTTGTTGCTCTGACCCCGGCGAGCTGCGCTCGTCCGCCCGGACGAGGGCGTCCGGGCCCACGTGGTTCGAGGAAGTAGAGCAGTTCTGCCAGACGACATCCAGTCCAGCACGGTCGAAGATTTTTGCCGCTTCTTGCTCAGCCTGCAACAGCACCGGCGCCGAGACGCCCGCATCGTTATAGACAGAAACAACCAGCTGTGGCCTTTCGTCAGGATGGGTTTCCGCCACAGCCGGGAACGCAATCGTCAGCCGGAACGTAACTAACAACAGGCATGCTTTCGAAAATTGAAGCACCGGGAAGCACCTCCGCCGCGCTGATCTTCGAATCGGGCGGAGGGTGCCTCAAGCCTTTGCCGGTAACCCGCAACGCATATGTGAGTAACCTGTTAAGCGCTTGTACGTCAAATGCTTAGGGGCGTGGGTGACACAAGGAGAAATGAGCGTTTCTGCTAAACTTCGTACGCTCGATGAGGGCAAATGGCTGTAATGAGCAGCAATGGCAATGGGATGATCCAGTTCGGGCTGTTCGAAGTCGATCGGCGGGCTGGCGAACTACGACGCAGCGGCACCCGGGTAAAACTGCAGGAACAGCCCTTCCAGATCCTTTCCCTGTTGCTGGAACGACCGGGAGAGGTAGTTACGCGGGAAGAGTTGCAGGGCCGGTTGTGGCCCGCAGACACCTTTGTCGACTTCGACCACAGCCTCAACGCAGCCGTCCGCCGACTCAGGGACGCCTTGGGCGACAGCGCTGAGAATCCTCGCTTTGTCGAGACCGTTGCCCGCCGGGGATATCGGTTTCTGGCTCCGGTACACGGATTAGCGCCTGCGGTCGATGCTGAGATTTCAGTTCCGCGCCCCCATCCTGCTCGCAGGTTGTGGATCGCCGCTGCAGCGGGAGCATTGGTGCTGGTTGGACTAAGTGTGGGGTTGTTTGTCGGCAAGAGGGGGTCGCTGCCGCTGGCACCAACTCCACCGATTACCGAACGCCGCCTGACTGCCAACCCCAGCACATACCCGGTAAGAACCGGCGCCCTTTCTGGCGATGGAAAGTATCTAGCATTTTCCGACGACACCGGCTTTTACCTGCGTCAGGTGGATACTGGTGAAACGCATCCCTTGGCCTTGCCGGAAGGGTTCAAGGCGACGCCTGTTTGCTGGCTCCCTGATGGTTCTCACCTTCTGGTCACCTCGGCCGTAGGGCCGGAACGGCAGTCTGGTCTGTGGCAGATCTCAACCATTGGCGGAAGTCCGCGCAAGCTTAGCGATGACGGGCGCGAGGCCGCAGTTTCGCCCGACGGTTCGCAGATTGTCTTTCTCAAAGGGGCCGCAAGCAGCCAGGAACTCTGGCTGATGCGCGCGGATGGAGACCAGCCGCGGAAACTTGCGGGCGAACTCGGCGACCTCTTCCGCTCGCCTGTCTGGTCAGTCGATGGAAAGCAAATCGCGTTCCTACGAGGCGTATATCACCCGGGGGAGTATGGGGTCGAGCCCCAGATTGAAATTCTGGACCTCGCCAGCAATGTACGAAAGGTGGTCATGTCTCATGCGCGATTTGGACCCGCGCTGGCATGGACGAAGGACCGCCTGGTGTATGTACTGGACGAACTCCCACCCAGCCAGAACGATTCCAACGTCTGGTCGGTAAGAATCGATCCGCGCGCGCAAAACCTGGTGGGCACAGCCACGCGGCTGACGGCTGGTCCAGGGCGAGTACAGTACCTTAGCAGTACGATCGATGGAAGGCGGCTGGCATACGTAAAGCAGGGCTGGCAGCCCGACGTCTATGTCGCCAGAATCGAGAGCAACGGAAGCAAACTGCGAGCGCCGCGGCTCTTGACCCTCGATGAAAGACAGGATCTGCCCTGGGCCTGGACACCCGACAGCAAGCAAGTGCTGTTCGGCTCAGACCGCGACGGCAGCTTCCACATTTTCCGGCAATCCCCTGGGCAAACCACCCCGGAACTGCTGGTCGGCGGCAAAGAGCAGTCGATGTTGCCGCGGCTGACTCCGGACGGGAAAGAGATCGTATTTTTCCAATATTGGCCCGGCTTCGAGCAAGCGCAATCGGTTCGCATGTTGCGAATTCCGCTCGCCGGCGGACCTCCTGAGCTGGTGCTCGAAGGGCACGGTTTCACCAATCTGCAGTGCGCACGCCTGCCTTCGACACTTTGTTTGTACAGCCAGGTTGACCAGAAGCGCCTGGTGTTTTTCAGCTTCGACCCACGGCGCGGAAAAGGACAGGAAGTTGCGCACATTGATGATGATCTTCCCTACGCCTTCAACTGGAGTCTTTCACCAGATGGTTCGACTCTGGCCTTGGCCAAAGCAAGCAAACTAGACTTGTCGGTAGTGCCCGATATCCGGCTGCTGTCGCTCAGGGACCACAGTGAGCGAACTATCAGGTTGAAAGAATGGCCGAAGGTGTCCTCCATTGACTGGGCGGCCGATGGCAGGAGTCTCTGGGTCAGCAGCTCGACCAACACGGGCACGAATGCGCTGCTGAATGTTGACCTGCAAGGAAGAGCCCGACCAGTCTGGGAGCAAACCAAAATGGAGGTGGGGTGGGCCATTCCTTCGCCCGACGGACGCTACTTGGCGCTGTGGCAAGCTAGCGGCGACTCCAACGTATGGATGATAGAAAATTTCTGAAGGCAGTCGTTGGTCGTTGGCCGTCCGGGAATTCCCCGAATAAACGATCACCCTTTAACGACCCTTGGCGGGGAATAACATCGTGCGCACGATCCCTTCGCCTTCCTTCACGAAGATCAGCTGATTGGGTTTAATGTCTTTCAGTGTGTCCACCTGCCCGCTCGGCCAGCGGATTTCGAGCAGTTGCACCTTGTCGGCCTTGCCCAGGCCAAAATGAATACGCAGATCATTCTGGGAAAAGTAACTTCCGCCACTGCGGACTTCGTCGATCTGGGAATGCGGTTTAGCCTCGCCCTGAACCTGGGTCACGCAGCGTAGCCGGGCGCCAATGCCGCTGCGATTCGATTTGGCGCCGATGGTCCGCACCTTGATCCAGTTGTTGCCCGGCGCGAGATCGCAGCGCAGCAATTGCGGGAAATCATTTACCGGATTCACCACAAAGTCTATATCGCCGTCGTTGTCGAAATCTCCGAAGGCGCATCCCCGCGACGCAATCGGTACCGAAATGCCGGGGCCTGCCTGCGTGGAGACATCTTCAAACCTGCCATTCCGCAGGTTGCGATAGAGCAGCTTGCGCTGCGGATAACCTGCTTCCGTCTTCAGTTGCTCCACTTCCGGATAGACGTGGCCGTTGCAAATAAGAATGTCGGGCCAGCCGTCGTTGTCCATATCAAAAAAACCGCAGCCCCATCCCAGATACTGGGTGTGTGCACCCAGGCCCGCCGTGAAAGTGGTGTCTTCAAAATTGCCGTCGCCGAGGTTGTGATAGAGCGAGGGAGTGTCACCCGCGAAGTTCGTCTTTACGATATCGAGGTTGCCGTCCATATCGTAATCCGCGGCCGACAGGCCCATGCCCGCCTGTGGCTTGCCGTCCGGACTGAGCGCACAGCCAGCCTCAAGAGCAACATCTACGAACTTTCCATTTTTCTTGTTCTGGTAGAGGGCGCTGGCCGTCGAATCATTGGCGACGTAAATGTCGGGCCAGCCGTCGTTGTCGAAATCAGCGGTGAGGACTCCCAAGCCAAAGGTTCCAGTGGCCTGCAAGATTCCAGACGACTGGGACACGTCGGTGAAGGTGCCGTCTCCGTTGTTGTGATACAGAATGTTCTTTCCTCCTTTGAGGCCGGGCGGTCCACAGGCCACCATCACGCTTTTGTAGAGACACGGCCCCGACTCCGGTACGGGCGCGGTAGCTAGATCGAGATCAATGTAGTTGGCGACAAACAGGTCGAGCCTGCCGTCGCGATCGTAGTCCACGAAGGCGCAACCGGTATTCCAGCGCTTGCCATTGCCGGCGACGCCGGCTTTTTCGCTCACGTCGGAAAAGGTGCTGTCGCCGTTGTTGTGGTAGAGAACATTCTTGCCAAAATAAGTGACGAAGAGATCTTCGAATCCGTCATTGTCGTAGTCGCCAATGCAGACGCCCTGTCCCCAGCCCGAATGCGCCACACCCGCCTTGGCCGTGACATCGGTGAAAGTGCCATCGCGATTGTTTTTGAACAGATGCGACGTGGGTTCCTGTCCGGTGGGAAAACCTTCCAGCCGCCAGCCGTTTACCAGAAAAATATCCAGCCAGCCGTCGTTGTCGTAGTCATAAAAAGCGACGCCGCAACCTGTGGTCTCGAGCAGGTACTTGTTCTTGTGCTCCCCGCCGTAGATGGTTTTTGCCTTTAGTCCGGACTCGCGGGCAACGTTGATAAAATTCAGGCCCAGGCCCGCTGCCGGTTTTGCGGGCTCTTCAACAGAAGAGAAAAGTGCGCCCGAGCTGGGAGGACGGGCGAGGGCCAGAACACCATCGAGGGACAGCACGACCGCCGACTTGCTCAAGGACTGGAGGAACCTACGACGTGAAGAAGACAAAAGTGCGGTACCTTCCCGGAGTTGGCTCGTGCTAGAATTCGCCCCTACTTTATTTAGTGCATCGCTACTTTGCAAGTTCAGGTGCGGGCGTAGCTGCAAGGCATCGAGCTTCATGCATGGGCTCTGAGTCGATCTTACACATGAACCGCCCCAGACTACGATCATCGCGCGGAATTGCGTTTCGGGTGCTCCTGGCTGTTGCCGTGTTGCTTGGTTCGGCCTGCCGGGCAGATGCTGATGGGCCTCCGCCTCCCGTCGAATTGACGCGCGCTGTTCGTCCCTGGGAGTTTCTTTCGTCGGTGGGTCAGCGTGCCGGACTGTTTGGAAACGAGGCGGGAAACTTTGAGGCTTGGGTCTATCCCTTAAAAGTTCTGCGCGAGTTCCACCTGCGGTTTCTGGTGGATGGGCGCACGGTTCCAGCCGAGGCGCTGGCGCGCACCCTCACGGTGCGTCCGGAATCAAGCACGATCCTCTACACCGGGGATACTTTCGCGGTGAGCGAAACCTTCTTTGTCCCAATCCACGAATCGGGCGCTGTCATCATGATTGAGGTTGAAACGGCGCAGCCCCTCGATGTGCAGGTCGCATTCGAGCGCGATTTTCAGCTGGAATGGCCGGCTGCTTTGGGCGGAACGTATTCGTATTGGGACCCGAAATTGAGTGCCTTCCACTTCGGCGAGGAACAGAGGAAATTTGTCGCTTTCGCCGGCTCCCCCACGGCCAGCGAAATCCAGCAGGAATACGACACCAACTACTCCAGTGCAAAGGAAGACTCCTTCCATCTCGGTGTCACCAGCAAAGGCAAGGCAACCAAGGTTGTCGTGATCGCCGCTTCGGTGAACGGCGAGGTGGAGGCCGAGACCGTGTACCGTCATCTCGCCTCCGACTATTTGTCTCTGGTGAAGGAATCGGCGGAGTACTACCGTGAGTATCTGGACAGCACCATCAGCGTCGATCTGCCGGATCGCCAGTTGCAACAGTCTTACGATTGGGCCCGGGTCAGCGTATTGCAAGGGCTGGCGACCAATCCTTTTCTGGGCACGGGGTTGATCGCGGGCTATCGCACCTCGGGCGGAAGTCAGCGTCCGGGCTTCGCGTGGTTTTTCGGCCGGGATGCGCTCTGGACTTCTCTGGCGCTCGATGCCGAAGGTGACTTTTCAAATACTCGCATCGCGCTGGATTTTCTGAGCAAGTACCAGCGCGCCGATGGCAAGATTCCGCACGAAATTTCCCAGGGCGCAAACTTTGTACCGTGGTTCACCGATTATCCTTACCCTTACGCCTCCGCCGACGCAACACCGCTGTACATCATCACCATGAACGACTACGTGGTTTCGAGCGGCGATGTGGCGTTTGCGCGGGAGAAGTGGGACAACCTGTGGCGGGCTTATCAGTTCCTGCTTTCGACCTATGACGCGCAGGGGTTGCCGCAGAATTTCGCAATCGGTCACGGCTGGGTGGAAGGCGGGCCGCTGCTCCCGGTGCATACTGAGCTTTACCAGAGCGCTCTCGGCGCGGAAGCCTTGCGAGCGCTATCCAACCTGGCCCACCTGACTGGAAAAGAGGACGTCAGCAAGAAGCTTGGCGAAGACTTCTCGCGGCAACAACCTTTATTGAATAAGGTTTTCTGGTCCGCTGAGAAAAACCGTTTTGCGTTTGCCCTCGATACCCAAAATCAGCAAGTGGACGAGTCCAGCGTGCTGGCTACGGTGCCAATGTGGTTCGGTTTGCTCGATGACCCAAAGGCCGGTGCGATGATTACTGAACTTGCCGCGCCCGAGCACGAAGCCGATTGGGGCATGAGAATCATTTCTTCGCACGCTGCGAAGTACAGTGCGGGCGGCTACCACTTCGGCTCGGTGTGGCCGCTCTTTACGGGATGGGCAGCGGTCGGCGAATATCGCTATCATCGCGCTTTGCCGGGCTTTTCCAATCTGAAAGCGAATGCGCAATTGGCGCTGGACGGATCGCTGGGACACGTCACCGAAGTTCTCTCGGGCGACTACTATCAGCCACTGTCCACCAGTTCGCCCCACCAGATCTGGTCCGCCGCCATGGTTGTCAGTCCGCTGCTGCGCGGCTTGTTTGGTTTTCAGACCGACCCCGGCGCCTGCCGGGTTACGCTGGCGCCTCACGTTCCCGCCGACTGGACCTGGTTTATGCTCGATCATGTGCGAGTAGGTTCTGCGTCGCTGCGCCTGGCGTATCGCAAGACCACCGGCGATATTTCTCTCACCGTTACCCGCGACGGCAGCGGCGACTGCACACTGGAGTTCTCTCCCGCCGTCAGCCCGCGCGCCCAGATTATCGGGGTTGAGATGAACGGCCGTCGAGTCCCGTTTCAGATCAAGAAGAGTGACGTGGACCAACACGTCGCGGTGCAATTCCCCGTCTCTGTCGGAGAGAATACGCTGCGCATTCGCCTCAGGAACGACTTCGGGCTAAGCCTCTCACCGACGCTGCCCGCTTTGGGAAGCACGAGTCAAGGCTTGCGCATGCTAGCGGAGTCGTGGACGCCGGCACGGGACGCAGTTACTCTCGAGATTGCCGGAGCCCAAGGCAAGCAGTATGAACTTGGGATATGGAATCCGGCGCAGATGGCCTCGGTCGACGGCGCAGAGCTGTTGAGAACCAATACAGAAAGTGCCAGAATCCGCGTCACGATTCCCAAGAACGAGTCGGACCCTTACCCTCGTGGGAAGATCGTCATTCACTTCACGAGCAAGACACAATAGAATCCGTTAGCGAATACCAATTTATGCGGAGAGAGCCGTAATGCACTCATCTCGCAAGACTGTCTTCTTGTTTCTTCTTGGCGCGATTGCCGGCATACTCGGTTCCGCGTCCGCGCAAACTGCCTCTCCCTCGCAGAGCGCCATTACGCTTGCAGCGGTAACCAGCTTCCAGCCGCTACGTGACGGCATTGAGATAACTGCCGGCCCTGCGACTTTGCGCATTACAGCCCTCCGAGATGACATACTCCGCGTGCGTGTCGCCCCCGGCGGCGCACTACCAGAGGATTCTTCATGGGCCGTGCTGTCAGGGCCGCGCGGGAAGTCAGTGAATGTGCAAGCGATGCAGGACGCCGTATTCGTCGGCTTCCACACGGCGGTGCTGGACGTCCGGGTTGAGCGCAATCCCCTCCGCCTTGTGGTTCGCGATCTTGCCGGCAACGTTATCTCCGCCGACGCGGTGGGCCGTCCCACTGAGTTCCGACTCGGCGGTTTCTCCATTCACAAGGCCATGCCCTCCGACGAACATTACTTCGGCCTGGGCGACAAGGCAGGCACCTTCGACCGCAGAAACCAGGCTTTTACCCTCTGGAATACCGACATCGGTACGCAGGAAGCGATCGACCCCATCTACAAGAGCATCCCGTTTTTCCTCGCCATCGGCGGCGGGCGCCACTACGGGATTTTTCTCGACAACACCTGGCGGAGCTGGTTCGACTTCGGCAAGGAAGCTCGCGACGCCTATTCTTTCGGCGCGGAAGGTGGATCGCTTAACTACTACCTTATTTATGGCCCCACTCCGAAACATGTGGTCGAAGGATATGCTTACCTTACCGGGACGCATCCGCTTCCGCCGCTGTGGACCCTGGGCTTTCAACAGTCGCGCTACAGCTACTATCCGGAATCCCAGATCCGTGAAATCGCCGATCGCTTCCGCGCGGACAAGATTCCATCCGATGTGCTCTATCTCGACATTGACTACCAGGACAGGAATCGGCCCTTCACCGTCGATGCGCAAACTTTCCCCAATTTCCCTGGACTGGTTTCAGATCTCCGCAAGCAACACTTTCACCTCGTCCTGATTACTGATCTGCACATCGCGCGTGCTCCGAACCAAGGTTATGCCCCTTACGACACCGGCGAAGCGGGCAATAACTTTGTCAAGAAGGCGGATGGCAGTGAATTCGTCGGCATCGTGTGGCCGGGCCCGGCCGTCTTTCCTGACTTCACTCGTGCCCGGACGCGCGACTGGTGGGGCGGCCTCTACAAGGAGTTCGCTCAGAATGGCGTCGCCGGCTTTTGGAACGACATGAACGAACCTGCCGTCTTTGACGGACCCGGCAAGACGATGCCGCTAGATAACATTCATCGCATCGAAGAGCCCGGCTTCGCTAGCCGCACCGCCACCCACTCCGAGATTCACAACATCGTCGGACTGGAGAATGCCCGCGCCACGTACGAGGGCCTGCTCAAGCTGCGCCCTAACGAACGTCCCTTTGTTCTCACCCGCGCTACTTTCGCCGGTGGACAACGTTACGGATTCACCTGGACTGGAGACAATTCCTCCACCTGGAACCATCTCCGCCTCGCGACGCAGCAACTGCTAAACCTGGGCCTCAGCGGGATTTCTTTCGTAGGCGACGACATCGGCGGATTCAATGGCTCTCCCCCACCCGACCTGCTTACCCGATGGATCGAGGTCGGAGCTTTCAATCCCATGTTCCGTGACCACACCACCAAAGGCTCTCTGATGCAGGAGGTTTGGGTCCATGGCCCGGAGCAGGAGGCGATTCGCCGCCGCTACATCGAAACTCGCTACCGCCTGATGCCGTACATCTACACTCTGGCGGACGAATCCACGCACACCGGTCTTCCCATGATGCGCCCCATTTTTCTCGAGTTCCCGGAAGTATTCACGCCGCCGTCGAATGGATTCGGCAATCTTGACACGGAGTTCCTGCTCGGCCCCAGCCTGCTCGTCGCTCCGCAGCCATTCGCCGAGACTCTCGACGATTACGTTGTCTCGTTCCCGAAAGGTCAGTGGTACGACTTCTGGACCGGCCTCAAGATCTCTGCGCCCGTGCCGGAACCTACGATCGTTGATATCGCCAATGCCGGCCCGGGAGCCGTCTTCCCCGCACCTGCCAAGATCCGTCCCGTACTCGACAGTTTGCCGGTGTATGTTCGCGGGGGAAGCATTGTGCCGCTCCAGCCGCTCATCCAGAGCACCGATGAAACTCCGAACGGCCCGTTGGAACTTCGCGTGTACCCCGGTCAGCCGTGCACCGGCTCCCTATATCTCGATGACGGCCACACCCTGAACTACCAACGCGGCGAGTTTCTCCGCCAGTCGTTCACATGTCAGTCGGATGGCAATTCGTTGCGGGTCAGCTTCGGCGCGCGCCAGGGAACTTATGCACCCTGGTGGAAAACAGTGGAGGTTGTGGTTTACGACTGGCCTTCGGCCCCAGCCGATGCCAAGTTGTCGAATGGCACCTCCCCGGTCAGCACGTCCTACGACGCACGAGCGCGCGCCCTCCACGTGGTGATCCGGGATATCTCCGGGGAAGCCGACCTCCGCATCGGAAGCGGCCCAGTTCATTAGCTATGACTGCCTGATGGTTGGGATTGGCCCCGCAATATGAGGCTTTGACCCGAACCTGAAGGGCATTGTCAGTTTCAGTGCAACATTTTGCAGCAAGAGCCCTTTACTGACGGTGGGTTCATCCTTAAGCACTCCTGTTGCAACACTTTGGATTTTCCTCCTTTGGCCGAAAACCTGCTGCGTCAGCGAGAGTAACCTGGAGCCCACTCGCCCACCCCCGGGTAACAAGGTGAAAGGACCACCGTGGACGAGCCAAATTCATTCGGAAACCCTGAGTTTCGCAAAGACCTCGAGTTTATCAACGACCAATTGTCGACAACGGACCCTAACCTGCCCGAAAGTGTATCTCAGACGAGATCCGATCTAAACGAGTTGGCGGATCTCGCCGCGCGCGACACAGAAGAAGGATTCCGCCTTTATCAGGAACTTGAGCAAGCCTGTCTAGCCACGGGCGCCACTGGAGGAGCGATCGCTTTAGTCCGGGGAGAAAAGATCGTCTGTCACGCCACCGCCGGCCCTGACGCACCGGATATCGGAGTATGCCTCGATCCCCGCAACGGGCTCGCGGGCGCGTGTATCCAGACCCGCCAAGTTCAGCAATGTATCGACACCGAGACCGACCCTCGCGTTGACCCCCAGGCCAGTCGAACTCTGGGAGTCAGATCGATTGTGGTTTTGCCGCTCATCGAGGGTGACAAGTTGTTCGGGATCTTTCAGGTTCTCTCGACCCGACCCTTCGCTTTTGGCCCGAGTGATCTGGGTACTTTGCAGGCTCTGACCAATCGGATTGTCCGGAGTAGAAGTAAGAGTTGGGAATTTACCACGACCTCAGCCCCTAAAGTTTCTGAGCCTGTCGCGGGAAAGGCGGACCAGGTCGTTCCGAAACCTGCCTCCCCGTTGAACGGAGCACTCCCACGTCCGCAACAAGTGTCGCGAAGAGCTGACCTGATTGTCGCCGCGTTGGGCGTGCTTGTGATTGCCTCGGCGGTGTTGTTGGGTACGTTGGTGGGTTGGCGGTTGGGCTGGCAGAAGGCGACCGTTGCTCTGGGCGCCAGATCGCCCCGCCATCGCTTAGTGACCCTTCCCAAAACCGGACAGAGTGCTCGCACTATATCTGCGGTGGGGGGTCTT
>Ga0137403_10003158_pt1 | contig 19886 bp, 22 predicted proteins | sample CZOMad2_1_16fung_FD_122057 | JGI IMG/M metagenome (GOLD analysis project Ga0137403, IMG submission 122057) | Vadose zone soil fungal communities from Angelo Coast Range Reserve, California, USA - CZOMad2_1_16fungal (Hybrid Assembly) | ecosystem: Environmental > Terrestrial > Soil > Vadose zone...
GCCCCAATATCCGGTAAGTCGAATTCGATTGGGTTAGTCCGCGATATCCTCAGGGGTACCGCTACGGTTTTTCTCCCACGGATAATTTGATGCTTCGCACACTATCGTGCGCGGCGACGCGATTTTTGGAGAGATTCCATGCCTACCGGTACCGTAAAGTTCTTCAATTCCGCCAAAGGGTTCGGCTTCATTCAACCCGACGACAAATCCAAGGACGTGTTCGTGCACGTCTCGGCGGTTGAACGCGCCGGGCTCGGCACTTTGACCGAGAACCAGAAGATCTCGTACGAGCTCGAGCAAGGGCAGAACGGCAAGACCTCCGCAGGCGATCTGAAAGCCGTCTGAAGAAGGTACCGACGTGACAAAAGAAGCACTGATCGAAATGGAAGGCACCGTCAGCGAAGTGCTTCCCGACACACGCTACCGCGTGACCCTGGAGAACGGGCACGTGGTGGTCGCCTACGTGGCGGGCAAGATGAAAAAGCACCGGATCACCATTCTCGCCGGGGACCGGGTCAGCCTCGAGCTGACACCCTACGACCTGACGAAGGGGCGGATCAATTTCCGTCACAAGGATGCGAACCCGGCAGTGCGCCTGCCGCCGCGCCGGCCGCAGTACCGGCGGCATTAGGCGATCAGGGCGCCAGCGAGCAAGTCATCTGCCCGATGCCCCACGCATTCGGCAGATCGTCTCCGGCGAAGTAGAGCCGCAGGGTCGTGCCGTCGAGGAACGCGGCCGGCGCGCGGATTTCGCGCTTCGTCCAGGTGAAGTCGGTGAGCCTGCGGATGGGTGCCGCGTCCTGGATCCAGCCGGTGAGGCCGTCGGCCGAATAGGCATGGTGGAGCGCTTCCTGGGTCCAGGTGTCGTTGCCGTGGTCGTTGGCGACGTCGACGAACACGTGCACCTTGCCGTCGATCACGACAGCGTTGGGGGTCGAGTAGCCCACCCAGTTCGACGGACGCGGATACGCGGTCTGGTCGGGCTTGAACGCCAGCGCAGGCGCGCTCCAGGCGACACCGTCGGCGGAAGTCATGACGCCGACGACCTGCAGGCTCGCGGCCAGCCCTGAGTCGACTCCTACGGCGGTGAAGTACAGGTAGAGCGTGTTGTTGAACACGACTGGGCCGGGCTCGCCGACGATGACCTCGTTGAAACTCCCCGACACGCCTGATGGCGCGAGCAGAGGCGCCGCGTCCTTGGTCCACGCAATCCCGTCGGTGGAGGTGGCGTGGCCGATCTTGAAGTTGAGCGCGTTGAGGTTCGGCCAGGCATCGGGATAGCCGGTCCAGAACAGGTGGTACTTGCCCCCGAAGGACACGACCGCCGGCGTTTCGTTGCCGCCCTGGTCCCACGTCGCGGCCGTGACGCTCAGGACCGGTGTCGCCGGACTGAGCGTCCAGGTCACGGCGTCGGGCGAGGTGAAGCGGTAGATCTGGGCCGGCGATGATGGGGGGCCCGCCGGGGGAAAGCCCAGATTCGAGGACGCGTACATCCAGTACTCTGCGCCTACCTTGAGCACGTGCGGATCGTTCCAGGCCGCATTCGCGAAGCCGCTGCCGATTTGGAGCTCAGGCGCCGTCCCGCCCTGGAAGCACGCGGCGAGCGTCTGGCCCGGGGCATTGTCGCCCGAGGAGCCGCTCTTGCAGGACACGGCAATTCCAAGCGCGGCCACCGCGGCCGCGGCGCAGGGGATCGCGCGCCGGAGCCGCATCTACAGCGTCGCGCCCGGCTGTCCGAGCGCCTTTTCCGAGAGCTGCTTCACGATCCACTCGTAGGCGTCGTCCACCGAATCGGTGCGGTGCACGAGGTCGATATCCTCGCGGTTGATGGTGCCATGGCGCGCGAGAGCGTCGAAGTCGACGACCTCGCCCCAGTACTCGGTGCCGAAGAGCACGATCGGCATGGGCTTGCTCATCTTGCGCGTCTGCACCAGCGTCAGCAGCTCGAACAGCTCGTCGAGGGTCCCGAAGCCGCCCGGGAACACGATCACGGCCTTCGCCAGGTACGCGAACCAGAACTTGCGCATGAAGAAGTAGTGGAAGTGGAACGACAGCTCGCGCGTGACGTAGGGATTGTCGAATTCCTCCACCGGGATGGAGATGGTAAGGCCGACGTTCAGGCCCTTCGCCTCGGCCGCGCCGCGGTTGGCCGCTTCCATGATCCCCGGCCCGCCGCCGGTGCACACGACGAAGCGCCGCTCTTTCTGGTCGAGCGCCTTCGACCACTTCGTGAGGCGCGAGGCGAGCTCGCGCGCGGCTTCGTAGTAGACGGACATCCCGAGCGCCGTTTCCGCCCTTTCCTTGTCCTTGCCGCCCTTCGCCTTGCGCACCATCTCCGCGGCGTCCTCGCGCGACTTGATGCGCGCCGAGCCCATGAACACGATGGTGTCGTCGACCTTGTGGCGGTCGAAGCGGCTCTTGGGCTCGAGGTACTCCGACAGGATGCGCAGCTCCCGGCCGTCCTTGCTGTTGAGGAAATCCGTGTTCTCGTAGGCCTTGGTCTGGGCGTGCTTGCGTGCGGTCATGGTTCGAATCTCCGGCGGTCATGTTACCCGGCCCCGGACGAAAAAAAAGCCCGCCGAAGCGGGCTTTCGTTCGGGACGGGCGGACTTAACCGGCCATCCTTATGTTGATCGCCTGCGGGCCCTTCTGGCCTTCGGAGGCGTCGTAAGTCACCTTGTCGTTCTCCTTCAGGCTCTTGAAGCCGGCCTGCTGGATCGCGGAGAAATGCACGAACAGGTCCTTGCCGCCGTCGTCGGGCGTGATGAAGCCGTAGCCCTTGGCGTCGTTGAACCACTTTACCTTGCCTGTACTCATGATCTATACCCAAGAAATTTAGAATGTCGCGGGAACTTCAAGTAGAGAGCAACGAGGTCTTGAGCAGTACGGCGGGAAGCCTGCAGAGGACTGGAGTTCAGTGCTTGAGAACCTGCGCGCCCCTTATACAGGCAGGAGTAGACGGGGTCAAGATAAATCGCGCGGTCGAGGTGCGATCGACTTAGGCGTACTATGGTGGCGTCACCCTTCCAGACGGCATTCATGACCTCCCCCGCACAGCCCCCGGCCAAACCGGGCATCCAGGACCTGGCGTCGCGGATCTACGTCGAGCTGGTCGGCCGCGCCTTTCTCAGGTCCGACGCGGGCGCAGTCATCAAGCCGGACCCGTCAGAGCTCGCGAAGCTCAGCCTCCAGCTCGCTGAGGTCTTCCGCAAGCACGAGGCGGCGGCCAACGCGGCCGCGGGCCCGCAGAACGTCGGCTACAAGGTCGACGTCGCCGACATGGCCAAATGGGAGAAGTAGCGATGGACCCGGCGGCCGACCTTGCCCTGCGCAAGAGCGTGCTCGACTTCATGACGACCAATCCGACCGCGTGGCGCATCAAGGCCCTCGCGGCGAAGCTCGGCGTCGGCGTGCAGCGCATGGGGCTCGAGCTGTCGCAGCTCAACGCCGAGGGCAAGCTCGTGTCCTGCACCGTCAGCACACCGGGACAGCGGCCCGAGGAGGAGTACCGCATCGCCGCGATCGAGCAGAAGCTGGCCACGCACCGCTTCGTGGTCAGCAGGAAAGGCGGACGCCCGCGGGGGCCGCGCCCAGCAGGCTGAAGGCTTGCCGTCCGCTCGATCGCTCACATCGGGGAGAACAGCGTGCGATCCCGACGCCATTTTCTGATCGGCGCCGCGGCGGGCACCGCCGCGCTGGGCCTCGGCGCCGGCGCCTTTGCGCAATCCGACAAGTTCGACCTCGTCATCAAGGGCGGCGAAGTCCTCGACCCGAGCCAGAAGCTGCGCGCCAGGCGGGACATCGGCATCCGGAACGCGGTGATCGCGGCGCTCGAGCCCGAGATCGCGGATTCGCGGGCGAGGCAGCAGCTCGACGCCAGGGGCAAGCTGGTGCTCCCCGGCCTGGTCGACATGCACGCGCACGTCTATCCGGGCGTGTCGGCGCTCGGCCTTCCCGCGGACGAGCTGGTCCCGTATACCGCGACCACGACCTACGTGAGCGCCGGCGACGCCGGCGCGAACACCTTCTCCGCGCTCAAGCACTACATCGTCGGACAGGCGCGCAGCCGCATCTACGCCTTCGTGCACATCTCCTCGATCGGCCTGTCGGGATTCCCGGTCGGAGAGATGCTCAACATCGACTACGCCGACGTCGACCAGGCGGCGAAGACGCTCGCGGAGAACCACGATCTGGTGCTCGGCGTGAAAGTGCGCGAATCGCTCGACGTGGTCGGTAGCAATGGACTCGAGCCGCTTAAGCGAGCGGTGGCAGCGTGCGAGCGCTCGGGCGTGAAGGGTGCGCGCGTGATGTGCCACATCGGCAACGCCCCCGGCGATCTCGGTGCTCTGCTCGACACGCTCAGACCCGGCGACATCCTCACCCACTCGTATTCGGGGGCGGGCAACAACACCGTGCAGAACGGCAAGCTCATCGCCGCGGCGCTCGCCGCGAAGAAGCGCGGGGTGATCATCGACGTCGGCCACGGCGGCGGCAGCTTCGACTACACGGTGGCCGAGCCCGCGATCCAGCAGGGCCTGGTGCCCGACACCATCGGCAGCGACATCCACGCGGTCAGCGGCAACACCCCCGGCATGCCCTACCTGCCCTGGGTGATGAGCAAGTTCCTCAACATGGGGTTTTCGCTGGAGCAGGTGGTGACGATGGCCACCGCGGCTCCCGCGAAGATCATCGGCAGGCTGGACAAGCTCGGCACGCTCGCGGTCGGCGCGCCCGCCGACGTGTCGATTCTCGAGCTGGTAGAAGGGCCGGTGGAATTCGTCGATACGCGCAAGAACACGCGCAAGGGCGACAAATATCTGAAGCCGGTCGCGACGGTGCGCGCGGGACGGCCCTTCGGCCGGCCCTATCCCGCGCCCTTCAGTTACCCGTAGCAGATGCGCGCGCGGATTTGAGGTCGGTGACGACGGGCTTGACCGTCTCGTAGAGGAAGCGCCCGGCGCGCCACAGCGTCAGCAGGCGCGCGCTCCACGCGAACGCGAGCTTGGGGCGCAGCACGGCGATCGCGGTCACGACGGCGACGACGAGATAGGGCCGCGCGCGCAGCCAGCCGGCCCAGGCAATGCCACGGTCCACCACGGTAAGCGCGGTGCGGCAGGCCGCGAGCTCGCGGGCGAGCCCGCTGCGCTGGGCGTCGGCTTCCGCGACCAGGCGCGCGCGCCGTTCGAGGATGTCCGCGAGCGCGCTCATTTCAGATCGAGCTCCTTCTCGTCCTTGCGCAACTCGGCGAGCGTCGCAGACAGGAACTTGGGCCGCTGCCTGACCGCCGAGCGCAGCGCGAGCAGGGCGACGAGGCCGCCGAAGACGAAGAACCCGGCGAGGACGGCGATCGCGAGCAGCCGGTTGTTCTCCCAGAAGACCACCGCGATGAGCAGAACGAACAGCACCACACCGAGACCGAGGCAGAATGCGGCGACCACCGCGAGCACCGCGATCCGCGCGAGCCGCGCCCTCTCCTCGTCGATCTCGCTCGCGAAGATCTCGACGCGCGTCTGGACGAGCGCGACGAAGGTCTTCGCCAGGTTGCGCAGCGACTCGAGCAGGCTTTCGGTATGGCCGGCTTCTTCGGACATGAGGCGTCGCCTCAGCGCCGGCTGATCAGCAGTCCCAGCGCGATTCCAGCGAGCACCGCGATCCCCACCGCATTCCAGGGGTGCTCGCGCACGTAGTCGTCGGCCGCGCGCGCCTGCTCCGCCGCCTCCTCCGCGAGCGGTCCCAGCTTCAGCTTGGCCGCCTGCAGCCCCTCCTGGATCTTCGCCCGCCCTTCGGCGGCGGTCTCCCCGACCGTCGCGCGCAGCAGCGCCTCGGCGTCGGAAATGACGAGCTTCAGGTCGGCGGCGAGTTTTTCCGCGGTGACCTCATTTTCGTGCGAACTTTCGTGCGCTCGTGCCCTCATGGCTGCGATTTTACCGGATACGATACGGGCTGAGCATGCCTATCTCGAAGCCCATGCCCTCACCGCGCGTCGCGGCGGCCCGCCCGCGGAGGGCGTCCGTCCACAAGGCCCGAGAGCAACTGCGGCGGATTTCCGCGAAGGTCGGGCGCGCGCTGCACCGATTCCGGGCCGCGCCGGTCGCCGTGCGCGTCGGTTTGGTATTAGCGGTCGTCGTTGCGATCTGGGCGGCGGCGAACTGGGTGGTGCAGGCATGGCGCAAGCCGACCGAGATGTTCTTCCCCGTCGGCCAGACCCTGGTGAAATCGCCGACGGCGACCTGGCGGGAGTATGGCCCCCTCTTCCGCGAGCATTCGACCCCGGTGATCACGGCCGAGCTGCTCGCCGCGCTCGCGCAGGTCGAGGGCGCAGGCAATCCCGTGGCCAAGCCGCCGTGGACCTGGCGCTGGAGCCGCAATCCCTTCGAGTGGTACCGACCCGCGTCGAGCGCGGTGGGCATGTTCCAGATCACCGACGCGGCGTTCCGCGACGCGAAGCGCTACTGCATTCACGACCACGCGATGGCAGAGGACGGGCCGTGGTACGACCTCGGTTCGTGCTGGTTCAACGGGCTGTACACCCGCGTGGTGCCCAGCCACGCGATCGAGATGACCTCGGCGCTGCTCCACCGCAGCGTCGCCGGCGTGCTGGCGCGCCGCGGCAATGCGAAGGCGACGCTCGCGCAGAAGCAGGAGTTGGCTGCGGTGATCCACCTGTGCGGGCTCGCGCGGGGCGATGCCTTCGCGCGCAAGGGCTTCCGGCCGGATCTCGGCGAGCGCTGCGGGCCACACGAGCTGCGGGCCTACCTCCTGCAAATCGAGAACCTCAGGCAGCGGTTCGGGATGCTCGCCGCGGCCGAACGATGACTACTGGAGCTCGATCTCGAAGGTGCGCGGCCACTCGGGCCGCGTTTCCAGGCTGAAGTACACGCGACCGATCTCACGGCTGTCCATGGTCTCGACCTGCACCTTCCACTCTCCGGGCTGGTATTTCGACTTGAAGCCGTAGCCGCGGAAGCCCTCGGCGCGCCCGCCGACGATCCTGATGGGAATGGTGTCCTGGATGACCCAACCGCGAGCGTCGTCCTTCCAGTACCAGCGCATCTGCACCTGGTCGGAGAAGCGCGTCGGCGAGAAGATGCGGAAGAATACGTAGACGCGGTCGCCGGGCTGGGCGAGGAACTCCTGGTCACCGTGCTGCCATATGCGCCAGATCGGGCGCTCGTGGCTCAGGCGATATTCGTCGCCCGTCTTCTCGACCGCGTGGTAGACGCCGATGAAGGGGATCGAGAGCGGCACCGGCGGGATCAGCCTGAGGTAGTAGAAGACGAGAAAACCCACCAGCACGCCGCCGAGCGGCAGGAGCATCTGCCTCCGGGCGCGGGGGAAAACGTCGGGCTTCTTCCTCCTGATCCACCAGACGACGCCGATCACCGGCAGGCAGCCGGCGAGCATCGAGACGAGGAACACCGTGACGCCGATCGAGCCGATGAAGATCGGCACCACGTTGGCCGCGAAGCACATCGCGCATAGGGCGAGCAGGGTGAACTTGAAGACCAGGCCCCGGGACTTGAAGTGCTCGGACTCGTTGGCCCACAGCAGGAAGACCAGGAAACCGAGGAAAAAGAACGACACCAGGAGCGAGGAGCTCTTGAAGAAGAAGATGGTGTAGACATTGAGCAGCGTTCCCAGGAAGAAATGCACCAGCGCCGTGCGGTACTGGTAGTACCAGCGCTTGAGGACGAACAGGCTCGCGGGGTCGGGCTGGGGCTGGCCCTCCTCGAAGAACATCTGCGTGAGGGCCGCCAGGATCACGGCGATGTAGACGACCTGCTGCACGATCGCGAGCCAGTGGTCGGCGCGATCGACGGTGACGATATCGAATAGAAACCCGCAGATGAAAGACAGGACGGCGATACGCTGCTCGTTCCTCGAGTAGTAGAGCCGCAGGCGCTCGATCGCGCCGGCGGCGGGTGTCGCATCGGTCATTTTGGGTTCCGCTGTTTCCACGATTCCAGCAGCTTGCGCGCGAACACCGCGCCCAGTGCGTCGTCCTCGTGCATGAAATACACGTAGGCACGCTCGAGCGCAAGCGCCGCGATCTTCTCCGCCCAGGCGCCGAGCTCCGCGTCCTCGTAATGAGTGCGCCGCAGGCGCAGGTAGGCGCAGTCGGCGGTCGCGACCACGGGCGGCGAATCGCCCTCGTCGGTGTCGGTGTAGCAAAGCATGGCGCCCTTGGCGCGCAGCGCCGCGTATACCTCCTCGTCCTGCCACGAATCGTTGCGGAACTCTAAGGCGACCCGCCGGCCGGCCGGGATGGTCCCGAGAAAGGCCTCGAGGCGCGGCAGGTCCTTCTTGAGGTAGGGCGGCAGCTGGAAAAGAACGACGCCGAGCTTGCCGCCGAGCGCCTGCGCCCGCCGCAGGAATTCCGCCACGTCGGCTTCCGCCTCGCGCAGCCGCTTCTCGTGGGTGATGCGCCTTGGCGCCTTGAGCGTGAAGATGAAATTCTCGGGCACCTCCTCCGCCCAGCGCGCGAGCATCGCCTCGGCGGGCATGCGGTAGAAGGTGTTGTTGATCTCGACCGTGGCGAAATGCCCGGCATAGTAGCGCAGCATCCCGTCCGCGGGATGCTTCTCGGGATAGAACTTCCCGAGCCACTCCTTGTAGGAGAAGCCGCTGGTTCCGGCGAGGAGCTGCGTCATGGGCGGGATTGTCCAGCACCGGCGCGCGATCCGGCAAGCTAGAATCTATCGCATGGCCAAAGCCAAGCGCGTCGTTCTGGCCGACCCGTCGGCGGCGGCAGTATTGCTGGACGAATACTCCAAGAAGCGCGCCTTCGACGCGACCCCGGAGCCGGCGCCCGCGCCCGCCCCGGGCGAGGGACTGCTTCTTTTCGTGGTCCAGAAGCACTCGGCGCGCCAGCTGCACTACGACTTCAGGCTGGAGTGCGACGGCGTGCTCAAGTCCTGGGCCGTTCCCCGGGGCCCCTCGCTCAACCCCGCGGACAAGCGCCTCGCCGTCATGACCGAGGACCACCCTTACGACTACGCCTCGTTCGAGGGCGTCATTCCCCCCAAGCAGTACGGCGCGGGCGAAGTGATCGTGTGGGACTGCGGGCCGTATACGCCCGACGAGGATCGGAAGAGCCACTGGTACCACGACCGCGCGCAGGCCGAGAGGCTTGTGAGGGAGGGCATCGCCGCGGGCAAGCTGAGCGTCACGCTTCGCGGGGTCAAGCTCAAGGGCTCCTATGCGCTGGTCCGCACGGCCAGGAACCCGAAGGACTGGCTGCTCATCAAGCACAAGGACCGCTTCGTCGCGGAAGCCGAAGTCACCGGGAAAGATCACTCGGTCCTCTCCGGCCTCATGGTGGAGAACCTCAAGGCCCTGCCCGTGCGCCGCATGCCCGCATCGCAGCTCGTCCTCTCCGGAAAAAAAGAAGCGCTGCCGGTGAAGCTCCTGCCCATGCTCGCCGAGCTGCGCGACGGCGCCTCGTTCGGCGGCGCCGGCTGGATGTGGGAGCCCAAGCTCGACGGCTACCGCGTGCTCGCCTTCATCGACGACAAGGAGGTGAAACTGCGCTCGCGGCGCGGGTTGGACCTGACGGCTTCCTTCCCGAAGCTCGCCGCCGAGCTCGCGCTGCAGGCGGTAAAGGGCATGGTGCTCGACGGGGAAGTCGCCGCCTTCGGCGCCGACGGCCGGCCGTCGTTCGCCGCGCTCCAGGAGCGGGTGCAGCTGAAGACCGAGCGCGAGATCGCGCAGGCAGACCGCGCCGCGCCGGTCGTCTTCTTCTGTTTCGACCTCCTGCATTTCGCCGGCCTCGACACCCGCGGAGCGCCTTACGCCGACCGCAGGCGCTGGCTCGAGCAATGCCTGCTGCCCTCCCCCCACGTTCAGCTGGTGCACGCGGAGGAAGACGGCGAAGAGCTCTACAAGGCGGCGCTCGCGAGCGGCTTCGAGGGCGTCATCGCCAAGCGCAAGGACAGCAAATACGAAGCCGGCAAGCGCTCGCAGGCCTGGCTCAAGATCAAGCCGACGAGGAGCGCCGAGTTCGTGGTCGGCGGGTTCACCAGGGGCAAAGGCTCGCGTGCTCCGCTCGGCGCGCTGCTGCTGGGCTACTGGAACGAGGGGAAGCTCCACTACTGCGGACACGTCGGCTCGGGATTCGACGATCGCACGCTCGCCCAGGTGAAGGCGCGCGCCGAGAAGCTCGTCATCAAGACTCGCCCCTTCGCCGAAGAGCCCGAGCTGCACAGCCCCACGAGCTGGGTGCGGCCCGAGCTCGTCGCCGAGGTGGAGTTCCAGCAATGGACCCCGGACGGGATGCTGCGGGCCCCGGTTTTCCTGAGGCTGCGGGACGACGTCGATCCGAAGTCGGTGCGCCGCACCGAGCCTCACGTGGTCGGACGTCCGGTTGCCGAAGCGGCGCCCCGCTCCGCCGACAGCGAAATCGACGCCGTCCTGCGCCAGCTCGACAACAAGAAGCCCGGGTTGACGATCGCCCTCGGACGCAACACCCTCAAGCTCACGCACCTCGACCGCGTCTACTGGCCCGCGGACAGCGCGCTGAAACAGCCGGCGGTCACCAAGCGCGACCTGCTGCGCTATTTCGCGCAGGTGTCGCCTTTCATGCTCACGCACCTCGCCGACCGGCCGCTCACGATGATCCGAATGCCCGAGGGCATCTCGGGCGAACGCTTCTACCAGAAGCACTGGGACCCGGAGCTGCCGGCCTTCGCGAGGAAGATCACGATCTTCTCCGAGCACAAGGACGAGCGCCACGATTACCTCGTGTGCGACAACCTGGCGACACTGCTGTGGCTCGCCCAGTCGGGGACGCTCGAGTTCCACGTGTGGCACTCGCGCGCCAAGCCCGGGCCCGACGCGGGAACGCAAAGCACCGACTTCTCGGAGTCGCTTGCGGCGCTCGAGGGCTCGATCCTCAACTATCCCGACTACGTGGTGTTCGACATCGATCCCTACATCTACTCGGGCAAGGAAGCGCCGGGCGAGGAGCCCGAGCTGAACACCGTCGCCTTCGAGAAAGGCAAGGAGGTCGCCTTCCGGCTGCGCGAGCTGCTCGCGAGCATGGGCCTCGAGGCCGTCGCGAAAACTTCGGGCAAGACCGGTTTGCACATCTTCGTCCCCATCGAGCGCACCCTGGATTTCGACGCCGCGCGCAAGGTGAGCGAGACGGTGGGACGCCATCTCGTGCGCCTCCATCCGAAGGACGTCACGGTCGAATGGAGCGTCCCGAAGCGGACCGGGAAGATCTTCATGGACTACAACATGAACGTGCGCGGCAAGACGCTGAATGTCGCCTACTCCCCCAGGGGCGCGCCCGGTGCGCCCGTGTCGATGCCGCTCACCTGGGAGGAGCTCGAAAAAGCGCATCCGCTCGACTTCCGGATCACCAATGCACCCGAGCGCCTGGCCCAAACGGGCGACCGCTGGCGCGAGGCTCTCACCCGCAAGCAAAGCCTGGAGCGTGCACTCGAGCGCGCGAAGGCGTAGAATCCCTGCCCCAAGAAGGACTTAGTGGGAGATAGGCATGGCTGCACGACCGATTGCCACCCTGACCGTTTCGTTCGGGCTGGTGTCCATACCGGTGAAGCTCTATTCGGCGACCGAGGCGAGCCGCGCGATCTCATTCAACCTCCTGCACAAGGGCTGCGGATCGCGGCTCAAGCAACAGTACCTGTGCGTGAAGGACGAAGTCGTAGTCCCGCGCGAGGACATGGTCAAAGGCTACGAGTTCCAGAAAGACCAGTACGTGATGTTCACGCCCGAGGAGCTGAAGCTGCTCGAGGAGGCGGGAACGCATACCGCGGACATCGCCGAGTTCGTCCCGATCGAGTCGATCGACCCGGTCTACTTCGACAAGGCCTACTACCTCGCGCCCGACAAGGGCGGCGCGAAACCCTACGCGCTGCTCACCCGCGCGCTGCGCGAATCCAAGCGCTGCGCGCTCGGCCGCTGGGCCGCACGCGGCAAGCAGTACATCGTGATGATCCGTCCCTCGGATGACGGGTTGGTAATGCAGCAGCTTCTGTACGCCGGCGAGGTTCGATCGATCAAGGAGCTCGAGATCCCGGATACCGAGGTCAAGGACGCCGAGCTCAAGCTCGCGCAGCAACTCATCGAGCAGCAGGCCTCGGATAAGTTCGATCCGTCCACCTACACCGACGACGTGCGCGCGCGGGTCGAGGCAGCGGTGCAGAAGAAGGTGGAGGGCCAGGAGATCACCATGGCCGAAGCGCCCGAGGGCGGCGCCGAGGTCATCGACCTGATGGAGGCGCTGCGCGCGAGCCTGGACAAGAAGAAATCACCCGCACCCGCCAAGGCCGCCGGCGAGCCCGAGCCGCGCAAGGCGCCGAGGCGCGTCCAGCAGGCCGAGTCCGCCCCCAGGAAGGCAGCGAGGAAATAGTCTCCGCCGCCGAACCGTCCGCAGCCCATTCGTACGGCGTCCGCGACGTCGAGCGGCTGCTTCGCCTTCCTCGCAGCACCATCCAGAGCCTGGTCGACGCCGGGTTCGTCTCCCCTGCCCGCGGGCCCCGCAATGCCTATCTGTTCTCTTTCCAGGACCTGATCGTGCTGCGCACGGCCCAGGCGCTCGCCTCGGCGAAAGTGCCGCAGCGGCGCATCACCCGGTCGCTCAAACAACTCAGGCACCGCCTCCCGGACGCGATGCCGCTCTCGGGGCTGTCTATCGAAGCACTGGGCGATCGCGTCGTCGTCAAGGACGGCTCGCGACGCTGGCGGGCGGACTCCGGCCAATACGTCCTCGACTTCGAAGGCGATCCCGCGCGAGGCTCGCTCAGCGTGATAGCGAGCGGCGATGCCCAGCTCGCTTCGGGCTCGGGGTCGGCAGAGGAGTGGTTCGAGCGCGGCTGCGATCTCGAACGCGGGAACGTCGAGGCCGCCCGCGAAGCCTATGAACGCGCGCTGCGAGCCGACCCTGCCCATGCGGGCGCCCACGTCAACCTCGGAAGGCTGCTGCACCAGGTCGGCCGCCTCGCCGAAGGGGAGCGCGTCTACCGCCGCGCCATCGCGGTGTGCGGCGAGGATCCGCTGCTCCTCTACAACCTGGGAGTGCTGCTCGAAGACATGGGGCGCAAGAGCGCCGCGATGGACGCGTACGAAAAGGCGCTGCGCGCCGATCCGCGCCTGGCCGATTGCCACTACAATCTCGCGCTCCTATGCAAATCCCTGGGCCGGCCCAAGCAGGCGCTGAAGCACATGGCGCAGTACCGCAGGCTGGTGAAGCCTGGCGCGTGACTTTGCGGGGATTTCTCGGCCTCGCGGCCCTCCTGATCGCAGGCCCGGTGTTCGCCCAATCGTCGAGCGCGGTGAATCCGCTCGCCACGCGGCCGGGCTGGGAGATCGGCGCCCAGCTCGCGCAATACGAATACCGTGAGCCCGATTTTGCGAAGGTGAGCGGCAATCGCCTGGGTTTCGATGGCGCCGGAACGCTGACGAGCGGTCCCCTGTTCGGAAGATTCGAAGCCCGGGTGTCCTACGGGTCCCTCGATTACAAGGGTTCGGGGACCTCGACGGCAGTGCCCGACTGGACCCTCGAAGCACGGCTTTTGGCCGGAGTGGAGTGGCTGGGCAGCAGCGCTTCATTTTCGCCCTATCTAGGCCTGGGCTACCGCTACCTGTTCGACGACTTGCGGGGCTACAGCTCGACGGGCGCGGCGGGCTACCGCCGCTATTCCAACTACATCTATGCACCGGTCGGCTTCACCCTGCGCTTCCTCTTGGGCGGCGGGTGGGTCCTCGCCCCCACGCTCGAGGCCGATGTATTCCTTCGCGGGAAGCAGATTTCCAATCTGAGCGACACGGGTATTCCCGGCTACCAGGATGTGACGAATATGCAGACCTCGGGCCGCGGCCACCGCGCAGCGCTGATGTTCGAGAAGGACAATTTCGCCTTCGGCCTATGGACGCACTACTGGCACATCGACGATTCGGACGTGCAGTTTGCGGGCGTCGTGGCCGGGAGAGCCCGCTTCGGCGGAGAGCCGGAAAACTACACGCGCGAATCCGGGATCGAATTGCGTTACCGCTTCTGAGGCGCGCCCCACGCGCCGCCAAGGACCTTCTCCGCCCAGAACAGCGTCGACACGGTCTTGGAGTCGGTGATCTTTCCCTCGCGCACCCAGGCGAGCGCGGTCGCCAGCGGAAGCGTGAACACCTCCAGGAATTCCTCGTCGTCGAGCTGCGCGCCTTCGTGGCTGAGGCGCCTCGCAAGATAAATTTCGATGTGCTCGTTCGAGTAACCGATCGCCAGATGGATGGTGGCGACGTGCGTCCACTCGGCCGCGGTGTAGCCCGTCTCTTCCTTCAGCTCGCGCTTCGCGGTGGCGAGCGGGTCCTCGCCCGGGTCGATCTTGCCGGCGGGAACCTCGATCATGTCGCGGCCCAGGGGATAGCGGAACTGGCGCTCCATGACGAGCTCGCCCGCGTCGGTCACGGCGAGCACGGCCACCGCCCCCGGATGATCGATCCACTCCCGCTCGGAGGTGGATCCGTCGGGAAGGCGCACGGTGTCGCTGTGCACCTTGAGGAGCTTGCCGTCGTAGACCAGCCTGCTCGACAACCGGCGCTCGCTCAGGTCCTTTACGCCCAAGCTAGAAACCCTTGATCGCCTGCAGGCAGACCTGCATCAGCGGCTGAGGCAGGATGCCGAGCGCGAGCATCGCCAGCCCGTTCGCAGAGAGGAGGATGCCGGCGTCGAGACCGGCGCGGATGGGGGCGGTTTCGGCCGGCGCGTCGAAGTACATGAGCTTCACGATGCGGATGTAGTAGAACGTCCCGATGAGCGCGAACAGCACCGCCACCACGGCGAGCCACACCTGCCCTGCGCCCAGCACCGCCTGCAGCACCGCGAGCTTGGCGTAGAAGCCCACCGTCGGCGGGACGCCCGCGAGCGAGAACATCAGGAGCAGCATGATGAAGGCGAACCACGGGCTGCGCGCGTTCAGGCCCCTGAAGTCCTCGATGCGCTCGGCCTCGAACCCCTTGCGCGACAGGAGCACCACCATGCCGAAGGCCCCCAGGCTCATGAGCACGTAGACGACCGCGTAGAACATCGCCGAGCTCCACGCCTCCGGCGCCGACAGCGTGTTTCCGCCCACGACCCCCGAGAGCAGGCCGAGCAGCATGAAGCCCATGTGCGAGATGGTCGAGTAGGCGAGCATGCGCTTGATGTTGGTCTGCGCGATCGCCGCAAGGTTGCCGATCGCCATCGACAGCACCGACAGGATCATGAGCATCGGCTGCCAGTCGGCGGCCAGGGCCGGCAGCGCGTTCGCCAGGAGCCGGATCGCCATGGCGAAAGCCGCGAGCTTGGGCCCGGTGCTGATGAAGAGCGTCACCGCCGACGGCGCGCCGTGGTAGACGTCGGGGATCCACATGTGAAACGGGACTACGCCCACCTTGAAGGCGAGCCCCGAGACGACGAACACCAGGCCGAAGGCGAGCACCGCCTTGGAGGCTTGATCCGCCTGCAGGATGCGCGCGGCGACCTTGGCGACCTCGCCGATCTGCAGGGTACCGGTGGCGCCGTAGATCATCGACATGCCGTAGAGCAGCAGGCCCGAGGCGAGCGCTCCCAGCACGAAATATTTCATCGCCGCCTCGGTCGAGATCGCCGAATCCCGGTCGAGAGCGACGAGCGAATACAGGCACAGGGACATGAGCTCCAGGCCCAGATACAGGGTCAGGAAATGGCTCGCCGAGATCATCACCATCATCCCGAGCGCGGCGAACAGCACCAGCACGAAGTATTCACCGCGGTAGAGCCCGCGGTCGGCGAGATAGGTCCGCGGATACACGAGACAGGCCGCCACCGCGACGTAGGTGCACATCTTGAGCACGCTCGCCATCAGGTCGGAGACGAACATGCCGTTGAAGGTGGTGGCCGGCTGCCCGCCGGTCGCCGCGGTCACCGCCAGCGTCAGGACCGCGCAGCCGAGCAGAGTCGCGAGCGAGAGCGCATAGCTCACCCAGCGCGCCCCGTCCTTCAGGAACAGGTCGATCACCAGGATCGCGCACCCGGCCGCGAGGAGGAAGATCTCCGGGTACGCCGGCAGCATGATGGGGAGATTGGTCAGCACGGTGGTTTTGAGCCCCTCACAGCTTGCTCACCGCCAGGTGCCTGAGCAGGTCGTTCACCGAAGCGTGCATGATCTCGGTGAACGGCGCGGGATGCAGGCCCAGCCACAGCACGGCGACCGCGAGCAGGCCGAGCACCAGCAGCTCGCGCGGATTGGCGTCGGTGAGCGCGGCGACGCGCTCGTTGCCCACTTCGCCGAAGATCACGCGCTTGACCATCCACAGCGTGTACGCGGCGCCGAAGACCAGCGTGGTCGCTGCGATGACGGCGATCCAGAAGTTGAACTTCATCGCTCCCAGGATCACCATGAACTCGCCGACGAAGCCTGAGGTCGCGGGCAACCCGCAGTTAGCCATGGCGAACAGCATCATCAGCGACGCGAACCTCGGCATGGTGTTCACCACGCCGCCGTAGTCGGCGATGGCGCGCGAGTGCATGCGGTCGTACATCACGCCCACGCACAGGAACAGCGCCGCGGACACGAAGCCGTGCGAGATCATCTGCACCAGCCCCCCTTCCATGCCGTAAGCGTTGAAGATGAAGAAGCCGAGCGTCACGAAGCCCATGTGGGAAATCGACGAGTAGGCGATCAGCTTCTTCATGTCGGTCTGCACCAGCGCGACCAGACCGATGTACGCGATCGCGACGAGCGACAGCGTGATCATGAAACCCGCGAGGTAGTGGCTCGCGTCCGGCAGTATCGGCAGCGAGAAGCGGATGAAGCCGTAGGCGCCGAGCTTGAGCAGGATCGCCGCGAGCACCGCCGAGCCGCCGGTGGGCGCTTCGACGTGCGCGTCCGGCAGCCAGGTGTGCACCGGCCACATCGGCACCTTCACCGCGAACGCCATCAGGAAGGCCACGAAGAGAACGATCTGCACGTTCAGCGGCAGCGGCAGCTTGTGGTAGTCGAGCACCGCGAAGCTGCCGCCCGACTTGTTGTAGAGATAGAGGAACGCGAGCAGCATCAGGAGCGACCCGAGCAGCGTATAGAGAAAGAACTTGACCGCCGCGTAGACGCGGTTCGGCCCGCCCCAGACGCCGATGACCAGGTACATCGGGATCAGGGTCGCCTCGAAGAACACGTAGAACAACACCGCGTCCAGCGCCGCGAAGGTGCCGTTCAAGAGCCCCGACATCACCAGGAACGCGGCCATGTACTGTGCCACCTTTTCCGTGATCACTTCCCAGCCGGCGATCACGACCAGCACCGTGATGAAGCTGTTCAGCAGGATGAACAGCACCGAGATGCCGTCCACGCCGAGGTGGTAGTTGACGTTGAAGCGCGGGATCCACGGCGCGAGCTCGACGAACTGCATGGCGCTCGTTCCGGCCTGGAACCCGGCGACGAGCGGAATCGTGACGGCAAAGCCGACGATCGACCCGACCAGGGCGATCGCCTTCGTCTCGCGCCGGTGCCCGTCGCCCGCCGCGAGCACGATCAGCCCCGCGACGACCGGCACCCAGACGGAGAAGCTGAGCCAGTAGGACTGCATCGTCAGCGTGCGAGCGAGCCGCCGAAGAACACGAACCAGGTTAGCAGCACCGACACCCCGATGATCATCACGAAGGCGTAGTGATAGATGAACCCGGATTGCAGCCAGCGCACCACGCCCGCGAACCAGCCGACGAGCCTCGCCGTGCCGTTCACCATCAAGCCGTCGATCACCGTGACGTCGCCGTAGCGCCACAGCCCGGTCCCGAATTTCCTCGCGCCGCCGGCGAAGAACCAGTCGTTGAAGCGGTCGAAGTAGTACTTCTCCTCGAGGATCGTGACCAGAACGCCGGCCTTCTTCCGCACCACCCCGGCCATCTCAGGCCGCACGAGATACAAGTAACCAGCCAGCCCCGCTCCGGCGAGCGCGAGCCAGAACGGGGCCTGCGTGAGCCCGTGCAGCATCATCGGCACGATCCCGTGAAACTCGCCGGCCATCTCCTTCACGCCCGCGTGCGCCTCGGCGACGACGATCGAGCCTCCGAAGTAGCCGCCGAACACGACCTCCCCGATCACCCAGCCGGAAATGACCGATGGGATCGCGAGGAGCACCAGGGGCACGGTCACCACCGTAGGCGATTCGTGCGGAGGATGATGGGCGTCGAACCGGGGCCTGCCGTGAAAGGCGTAGAACACGAGGCGGAACGAATAGAATCCGCCCACGAACACCCCGAGCAGGACCATCAGCCAGGCGAAGCCCGAGCCGAACGTGTGCGAAAGCTTGACCGCCTCGATGATCGAGTCCTTGGAGAAGAACCCCGCGAACGGTGGAAAGCCCGCGTTGGCCAGGGCGCCGACGAGCACGGTGAGGTAGGTGACCGGCATGAGCTTCCACAGCCCGCCCATCTTGCGCATGTCCTGCTCGTGGTGCAGCGCGATGATCACCGAGCCCGCGCCGAGGAACAGCACCGCCTTGAAGAAGGCGTGCGTCATCAGGTGGAAGATCGCCACTGAGTACGCCGAAGCGCCCAGGGCCACCGTCATGTAGCCGAGCTGTGACAGCGTCGAGTAGGCGACCACGCGCTTGATGTCGTACTGGACCATGGCGATGAGTGCCATGAAGAAGGCGGTGATGCCGCCGATGATCAATACCATCGAGCGCGCCGTGTCGGAGAGCTCGAACAGCGGCGACATGCGCGCCACCATGAAAATCCCCGCGGTCACCATGGTCGCGGCGTGGATCAGCGCGGAGATGGGCGTGGGGCCTTCCATCGAGTCGGGCAGCCACACGTGCAGGGGGAACTGCGCGCTCTTGCCCATCGTGCCTACGAAAAGGCCGATGCAGATTGCCGACAGCAGCAGCCAGGGCGCGCCGGGAATCACCTCGATCGTCGCGGACGCCGCCGCGGGAGCGCGCGCGAACACCGAGGCGTAGTCGAGCGTGCCGAAATAGGCGAGCACGAGCGCGACCGCGAGAAGAAAGCCGAAGTCGCCGACGCGGTTGACCAGGAAGGCCTTGAGGTTGGCGTAGATCGCGCTCGGACGCGTATACCAGAAGCCGATCAGCAGGTACGACACCAGCCCCACCGCCTCCCAGCCGAAAAACAGCTGCAGGAAGTTGTTCGCCATCACCAGCATCAGCATCGCGAAAGTGAAGAGCGCGATGTAGGCGAAGAACCTCTGGTACCCCGGATCGTCGGCCATGTAGCCGACGGTATAGATGTGCACCATCAGCGAGACGAACGTCACGACCACCATCATCAGCGCCGAGAGCCGGTCGATGAGGAAGCCGATCTCGAAGCGCGTGCCGCCCGAGACGAGCCAGGTGTAGACCGAACCGTTGAACACCATGCCGTCGAGCGCGCGCGAGAAGATAACGCACGAGGCGGCAAACGACACCGCGACGCCCAGGATCGTCACCCAGTGCGCCCCGGCGCGGCCGACCGCCTTGCCGCCGAGGCCCGCGACGATCGCCCCCGCGAGCGGGGCGAGCGGCACGAGGAGGTACAGCTGCAGGTCGGTCATCCTTCAGCCTTTCAGGTTGTCGAGATCGTCGACGTTGATGGTCTGCAGATTGCGGAACAGCACCACTAGGATCGCCAGGCCGATCGCCGACTCGGCTGCAGCGACGGTGAGGATGAAGAACACGAACACCTGCCCGGCGATGTCGCCCAGGTAGTGCGAGAACGCGATGAAGTTCATGTTCACGGCAAGCAGCATCAGCTCGATCGCCATGAGCAGGATGATCACGTTCTTGCGGTTCAGGAAAATCCCGACGATGCTGATCGCGAACAGCACCGCGCCGAGAGTCAGGAAATGCGACAGTGAAAGCAAGCAACGCCCCCCATTTTGTGCTGCTTTAGTCGTTTTTCTCCGACGGCATCG
>Ga0137403_10003159_pt1 | contig 19882 bp, 19 predicted proteins | sample CZOMad2_1_16fung_FD_122057 | JGI IMG/M metagenome (GOLD analysis project Ga0137403, IMG submission 122057) | Vadose zone soil fungal communities from Angelo Coast Range Reserve, California, USA - CZOMad2_1_16fungal (Hybrid Assembly) | ecosystem: Environmental > Terrestrial > Soil > Vadose zone...
GCCAGCTACGCCATCGGCGCAAATATCGGGAAAAGTATGAAAAAGGAAGGCGTTGACCTGGACCCCGCCATCATTGCCCGCGGCATCAAGGACGGATTCGGCAGCGGCAAACTTCTTCTCACCGACGAACAAGCGCAGGCCGCGCTCGCAGCTTTCTCCGGCACGATGAAGAAGAAGCAGGAAGCCCAGGTCGCCGCCGTCGCCGCCGTCAATCTGAAAGACGGACAGGTTTTTCTCGCTGCCAACAAAGCCAAGCCCGGCGTCGTCACTCTTCCCAGTGGCCTTCAATACAAAGTTATCTCCGCCGGCACCGGACCAAAGCCGACCGCGGAAGATACCGTCCTGTGCAACTACCGCGGCACGCTTCTCAATGGAACCGAATTTGACAATTCCGCCAAACATGGCGGCCCGACCGAAATTCCTGTCGGCGGCGTAATCAAGGGCTGGACCGAAGCGCTTCAGCTCATGCCGGCCGGTTCCAAGTGGGAGCTATATGTTCCTGCCGAGCTCGCTTACGGTCCGCGTCCAGCTGGCCCCGATATCGGTCCCAACTCGACACTCATCTTTCAAGTGGAACTTGTCTCCATTCAGCCGAAGAAAGAAACGCCAAAGCCCGACGCAGCCGCCGATCCGAAAGAAGCGCCTAAGCCCGCGACGCTGCCCGCTACTCAGCCGACGCCGCAAGCTGCTTCTCCACAACCAGTACCCCAACAGCAGCCCACACCCAAACCGCCACAGCGCTAACTAAATTTCCATTCCGTTTTTGTAGGGGCCGTCTTCCGAGACGGCCCTTTTGTAGCGTACGCTTCAGCGTGCGTCCCCTGTATTTCGAGCGCGTCTCGTTCCGAGCGAATCCGGGGGCGCCCGACGCCAAGTCACCATCTAATTCTCACGCAATCGTTTCGTCCATCGCCGTCGCGCCAAAAAATTCTACTGCAGCGCCTCCCACCCTTTACACGCTGCCCCGGTCACCATCTCCAGCATCGGCTCTGCCACCTTATACCGAATCACGCCGTCCGATGTCGTGCAGAAGTTTCTTGTTCCCGTGCTGCTCGTCACCGGCGTCGCCATCGCCACAAACTCCGAACACTTCCTCTGTTTGCAACTCGCCGTCATCCGGAATTGATATCCAGATTTCACGCACAACTCATTCGCCGTGCAGCTCGCTCCGCCTAGCGATGCATCAATAAGATTCGCGTGCTGCGCCGTTTCGGCGGTGCTCCCGTCTGGGCTCGGCCCCAACGTGGTTAGGTTCGCCGCAAATCCTCTCACGGGATACATCGACGCGTACGTTATCTGCGCCGTCATCACCGTCCGCAAACTCCCCACCGCGGTCGCTTCATTCGCCGCCACCTTCGACCGCAGCAAATTCGGTATCGCTACCGCCGCCACCACCAGCATCCCGCCGACGTCCAATCCAGCGCTCACGCTCTCTTCGCGTATCGCCGATTCGTCGCCGTATACCCACATCGTCTGCGCCGCTGAATTTTTCGGAGCTTGACTCATCGATCCCGCTATGTCCCCGAAGTAGCGCCTGAATGGCAGCGCCGCCATCGCCGCCGGATCTTCGTAAAACATTCCCGAAGCCTCCCGTGTCCGGCCCGGCGGCAGTGAAGCCAGGAATTTCTTGGACTTTGCCAGCGACTCGCCCGATCGGTGCATTTGCGCCGACTCTGTCACCGCTTCTCGCCCCGATCCAACAATCAAATATCCATCCACCATCGCGTAGCTGATCGGCGTTCCGCTCGGTCCGCCCGGCGCGAGAAAACTGTACGTCGTCACACCGCCTGATTCCTCTTTCGTGGCTTTCGTATGCGTCGCGTCCAGCAGCCCGCCGATCGTTTTCTGCAAGTGCGCGGCATCGTTCGCCTTCAAAATCACTCTCCACTTCAACGGCCCCGGCGGCAGCGTATCCACTTCCGCCGTAATCTCTCCGCCCAGTTGTGCCAGCAAGTCTTCGCGCAAATTCAAGTTCAGCGCCTGCTCGACCGTCGGCACTGCCGCGAACGTATTCGACTTCGTCGCGTCGGCCATCTCCTTCGCTTCGTCATAAATCTTCGCCGGGTCCTTCAACCCGATCGTGATGGCCATAATCGCATTCGGCGAAACAAAGTCCAGGCTGTCCAGCGACCTCGGCTTCCCAAGCCATGACGCCGTCGCTCGTCGCGGCCCGGAAAAGCTCAGCTCGCCTTTACTCATTTCCGCGCTGCCCGTGCCCGTGTGCTGCCATACCGCATATTTCACATCCGCAAATCCGCTTTGTTTGAGGCTTGCGTCATTCGCAGCGTCGCCCGTCACCGTTTTGCTCAGGATTTTCTGCAAGTCGGCCGCCGCCAGAATCGTCGTACCGCCCTCGTAAGCTTTCGCGACTCGTTGCCCGAACGCCGTGCCAGGGAATTCCCGATTCTTTTTGTCCAATCGCTCCGCAAACCTGCGTATTTCCCCCGCTTCATCGCCCATCACGAGGTAGTCCGGCCGCACCAGAAATATCGGATTCTCGCTCGGATGGCTCTCCTTCACGCTTGCTAACCCCTGCGCATCCATCACTCGCGCCACTGGCTTTCCTTTGTCGGCAAGTTCCGCCATCCACTGTTCAAGGAAGGTCTTCAGTCCCTGCTTCCGCGTCTCCGCCACAACAAAGAATTTCGGATCTTTCCCCTCCAATGTCCCCGCCAGTACCGTCTCGTTTCCCAGGTACTCCTCGAATTCGGAGAATTTATCGAGAAACGCCTCGACCTTTGGTCCCGCCGTCGCCACTTCGCTGCTTCCCCACCACTTCCTCAGCGGCTCGCTCTCTCTCAATTCCTCCCGAAATATCTTCAGGATTTGCCGCGCCGGCTCTCCATAATTCGAAGCCGCCACATACGTCATCGTCGATTCCGGCAGCACCGGCAGCAAGCTGCTCTGTGTTCGCCCGTCCGGATACTTCACTTCCGTCATCACTCTTTGGAATAACTTCGCAAACTCTTCCATCAACCCGGGATACTTATTCAACTCTTCTGAAATCGCTGCGTTCCGGGACGTGCTTGCCGCCTGCGCGCGGCAGACGCCCGCACCAATCGTCATCGCTCCAATCATCGCGGCACATCCAACCAGCTGCCGCTTCCAGTTCGAAAAGCTGGGCGCGTTTCTCATTCGTATTGCCTCCGGGCACATTGGGTGTGGCTCATTCCGCCTAATCTATTTCGTTGTATCACGATTGCTCTTTGCCCGATGGATACATTCCAGTTAAGTTGCGCGCCTTGCAATCATCGTCCGCCAAAGGACGAACCAACGGACGTATCATTACGCCAAGGAGCAGGGAACCGTGCCCAACCGCCAACCAAAAGTTCGCAGTCAACAGGTTCACACTCAATTCGGCCATGTCGCAGTCCGGATCTTTGTCGCCAATGAGCGCATGAATCAGATGCTGATCGAAAATCTTGACCCCGCCGCTTGGACCGCCAAGCCGCCCGGCAAGAGCCGACCGATTGCCGCTATTTTTACGCACATGCACAACGTTCGCACGAAGTGGGTACGACTCACCGCCCCGCATCTAAAGGTTCCGGCACAGCTTGATCGCACGAACTGCACGCCAAAGCAGGCCCGCGCGGGTTTGGCGCAGAGCGCGAAAGGTTGCGAGCAGATGCTCACGGAAGCGCTCGGCGGCGGCGGGCGCATCAAGAAATTTCTTCGAGACGGCTGGGCGCGTCCCTGGCCAGTTGGGCCCGAAATGCTGTGCTACATGATTTCTCACGAAGCCCACCATCGCGGCCAAATCTGCATGTTGGCCCACCAACTTGGCTTCCCGCTGTCAATTAAGGTCACGTCCGGCCTCTGGAATTGGGAAAAGCTATGGAAAGACACCGGCTCGCCCCGCGGCCCCGGCTACAATTGCTAATCATATCGGCGTCATTCACTCAATCGGACACATGCCAACCCCAAAATATCACTCAAAGCCGCATGCCGCGCCGAACGTCTAATTCCCCCATCAGGGCGTTTCAGATTCGAACCTGTGGAAAAGAGGAATCGGCTCCCGATGCCGGAAAACTCGGCCGGAAAAACGAGCCTCTCAATTGTTCTATAGACAGAGGCGCGATGCGGAGGCCCAAGTGAGTCACGATTCCGTACCCCTGGCTCTGCCCCTGCTGCCGCTTGCAGCCGGCACCTCGGAGGTCACGACCCTGTATCGCGAACTGCGCAAGCCGCTGCTCCGGTATCTTGTCTGTCTTGGCCTCACAAGTGACGAAGCCCAGGACGTGGTGCAAGACGCCTTTCTCAACCTGCAGCGCCACCTCGCCTCGCATGGCGCGCAGGAAAATATCCGCGGCTGGCTTTTTCGCGTGGCCCACAATCAGGCGCGGAATCGCCAGACGAGCTACCACCGGCGGTTTGGCGAACCTCTGGTCGGTGAACTGGATTTTCTGGCGGACGAAGCGACGCCGGAGCAACGGTTGTTAGAGAAGGAAAAGTTCCGGCGCCTTGCGGCCGGGATTCGAGCGCTGACGGAATCTGAACGCGAGTGCCTTCTGCTGAGGGCCGGCGGATTGCGCTATCGCGAAATCGGAGATGTCGTGGGATTACCGACATCCACGGTGGGAGACACCGTGGAGCGTGCAATCAGGAAGTTAGCGGAGAAATGCAATGTGTAACGTTCAGGGAAAATTGGCGGCCTGGCTCGATGGCGAGCTTCCGGCAAACGAAGCAGCGGAAGTGGCGCAACATCTCGAACGGTGTGAGGAATGCCGTGGCCGCGCGGCGGCATATAAACAGGTGACTGAGACCTTCACGGCCTATTGCGATGCGGTGATGCAATCGAAGACGCAGCCTCGCGTCCCTCGCTGGGTGCCGGTGCTGGCCGCTGCAATCGTGTTCGCGGGCGTGTTGCTTCTTGTGTTCCCGCGGATGCGGATTAAACCGCCGCCGGTTCTTACTCCAACTATCGCGGACGCCTATGTTCCTGCGGCGCTTCCAGCGGCGGCTGCACCAGACGCAGCTCCGCGGAAGGCAGTCCATAAACGGCATGTGGCGGCTCGCACCGCGCAGAAACAAGCCGCGCAGTGGCAGCCGACGGAAAGTGCCGTGCAAATCGCCATTCCGGCGGACGCGATGTTTGCGCCAGGTGCAGCGCCGAAGGGAATGAATTTCATCGCGGAATTAAGTATTGCCCCGGACGGATCGGTTAAACAGGTTCGACTGCGGCAGTGAGTTCGTTGGGCCAAAAAGGAGAGTCACGACCATGAAACGCGCATTGCTTCTCGTCCTCGCTACCGCCTCCTGTGCCTTCGCGCAGGAGAAAGAGAAGGGGAACGTTGTCTATCAAACCGCTGGGACCGCTGGCGCTGTCTTCGCTGGTGGATTCGACAGGGCGCCGGGTGCAGTCCTGGGTGCGCCATATTCGGCCACGATCACGAATGAGTCCATTCAGACGCTGGCTGACGGCAATCGCCTCATTCAGAAGAGCACGGGGACCACTGCGCGCGATTCGCAAGGTCGCACACGGCAAGATACGGTCCTGCCGGCCATCGGGAACCTGGCGGCTGCGAATGCTCCGCATCTGGTTTTCATCCACGACCCCGTTGCACAGGCTTCCTACACCCTGAATTTGACGGAAAAAACAGCTCACAAAATGCCCGCCCTGGCTCCTCCGGGAGAGGAAGGCAAACCAGGCATGCCGGGTGCGACGTTCACGATGAGAGTCGTCGAAGGAAGCGGGCCGGGAGCGCCACCACCACCTCCGCCGGATGCTGATGTGATGCCGGCCACCATGGCCGCCGCGGAAGCGCCGGTCTTCTTTGAGAAGCGGGTGGTTACAATGGAACAAAACCAAGGCAGTACGGAAGATCTTGGCTCACAAACGATGGAAGGCGTGCTTGTAAACGGAGTCCGTACGACCCACACCATTCCGGAAGGACAAATCGGAAACGAGCGGCCAATAACGATTGTTACGGAAGTCTGGACCTCGCCTGAGCTCAAGACCATCGTCTACAGCAAGCGAAGCGATCCTCGGATGGGCGAACAGACGTTTCGTCTGACGAATATCGTGCGCACCGAGCCGAGTCCATCGCTGTTCGCCGTGCCGTCGAATTTCAAACTCGTGGAAGGGCCGCAGACGATCTTCTTCAAGACGAGGCAGTAGCGCGGCCCGGGTCCGCTATCGCAGTCCTCTCCACACCATGCGGTGGAAGAGCTCATCCATCGCCTTGGGCGATTCCTTCGCGCCGCGATCGAGCCACCATTTCAGAAGCGCTAACAGATTTCCGGCGAGCGCTTGCGACCGTGCATCGAGTTCGCTCTGACCGAGACTCTTCAGCCCCATGTCCTCCATGCGTCGCGCAATCCCGCGGGCGAAGTAGCCCTGCGCCAATTCGAAAAACGCATGGATTCGCCCGGAGTCGATTAGAGCGCGGTAAATCTTTCTCCCACTTACGGCGTGCGCAAAGAATTCCATAACCGCTGCTACGCGGAGGGATTTTTCTTTTTTCCGCGTTAGGGCGGTGCTCCACATTTCCATCCCGTCTTCTAGCACGCAGAGAAAGAGGTCATCCTTATCGCTATAATGAAGGTAAAAAGTTGAGCGCCCCACGCCCGCGCGATCCAGCACTTCCTGCACGGTCACTTTGTCGATCGGTTTCTCCTGCATCAACTCCACTAGCGCATCGCTGAGCCGCCCGCGCGTTCGCCGGATGCGCAGGTCCGGCGCACGCCGTTGTTTGTTATTTCTCCTGGGCTCGGCCAGCCCTTTGGCTGATTTAAAGGCCGCATTTTTGGACATCGGCCACCTCTTTGTTCAACAACTCGGCCAATTTCATTCACCGCTCTCGACGCGCCCTCGCCACATCGCTACTGTGCACATAGTACGGCAGCTCTCACGAGCACGAGCAGAAAAGGAGAGACAAAATGAATCGAATTCGTTTATTTGTAATCGGCAGTATGTTGATGTTCGCACCGGTTATGCTGGCGCAGCAAGCCGCCACTGAGCCCGGTCGACCTCTCAAAGGCGCCGTTTTGGCCGCCGACTTGCCGGATGTTGGAAACCAGTTGAAGGCGCTAACCGAAAAACTAAATCTCACTGCCGATCAACAACCCAAAGTCAAAACCATTCTTCAGGAACTGCACGATGCCACGCAAAGAATCATGCGGGATAAAACCGTTTCGCGCGATCAGTTGCTGAATAAGGTCAGGCCTCTACGAATGAAGGCCAACAATCAGCTTCGCGAAATCCTTAGCGATGATCAGAAGAAAAAGCTCGATCAATACTTGCAGGGCCCGCACCCGGACATGCATGGCGCCTTGGCACCAAAAGTGCCGCCAGCGAAATTCCAAAACCAAGGAATCACTTCTCGGCGAGCAACGCTTCAAAATACGCGCTCATCTCCGGTGAATCCCAACGTTGCTCGCTGATGATCTTCCGCGCAATTTTTCCTTTGCGATCGATCACGTATGTTTCCGGATAGACCGTCGTTCCGTAGTCTTTTGCAATCTTGGAAATGGTTCCTTGCACCGACGGATCTCTCCACGTCGGAAAAATCACGCCGTGCGTCACCAAAAATCTTTGATACGCGTCCGGATCTTCATCGACATTCACGCCGAGCACCATTCCGCCGCGCGACTCAATTTTCTTTTGCAAATTATTCAGGAATGGCGTTTCGGCAACGCAAGGCGGGCACCAACTCGCCCAAAAATTCAGCACCACCACTTTTCCTCGTAAATCCGAAAGTTTTGTCGGCTTTCCGTTCAGCTGCATCGTGAAATCTTCGGGCGTTTTTCCCGCAAGCGACGCTTCGCCTTGCCTGTATTGCGGCAGCGCAAACGCCACCAGCACCAGCACGCCCACCCAGAACGGTCCCCAAATCTTCGCTTTGTCGAGAAATTTCATCAGAATGCTATACTAGCTTAGACGCCCCCATTCGGAAACTATCCCGAAAACAGCCGTGATTTAGCTCACAGCGCAAGTTTTTGATCATTCTCCATGACCACCGAACCCACGATCAGCGTCATCATTCCTGCCCGCAACGAAGAGTCTGTCATCGCTGCCTGCGTTCGCTCCGTTGCCGTTCAGCCGGAAGTCCTGGAAATCGTTGTCGTCAACGACCAGTCCACAGACCGCACCGCTGAAATCGTCCGCAGCCTGACATCCGAAATTCCGCGGCTCCGTTTGCTCGAGACTTCGGAACTCCCGGCAGGCTGGGTCGGCAAAAACAACGCCGTTTGGCTCGGCGCGCAAAATACAAACGGGAAGTGGCTGCTCTTTTTGGACGCTGATGCCATTCTTGCCGAGGGCACAACCGCCAAGGCATTCAAACTCGCGGAAGAGAATTCCGCCGCGCTCGTCTCGTTTTCTCCTGAACAAACTCTCAAAGCCTGGTACGAAAAAGCGCTCATTCCATTCGTCTACTGCCGCCTCGCGCGGAAATTTTCCTACGCCGACGTCAACGATCCCAAGTCTCCGCAAGCCGCAGCGAACGGTCAATTTCTTTTGATCCAGCGCTCCACGTACGACGCCGTCGGCGGTCACGCCGCCGTTGCAGCCGACGTCCTCGAAGACGTCGCGCTCGCGCGTCGCGTTAAACGAGATGGCTGGGGCATCTGGTTCGGCTCCGGCGCGGGCTTTGTCTCCGTTCGCATGTACCGTTCATTTCGCCAGATGTGGGGCGGCTGGCGGAAAAATCTCTATCAATTGATGGGTGGCAACTCCAACGCGGTATTTCACGAGATGGAGGGCGCGTTCCCATGGATGACGTTTCTGGTTCTCCTCTTAGGGATCAAGTTTCCGCTCGCCATGTTTGTCGGCGCTCTGCTTCTTATTTTTCGCCAACTTAACCATGGACTCGAATTAGCGCGTAACCAATTTCCCTTCAAATTCATCATTTATTATTTGCCCGCGGTTTTTCTCTATGCCGCGGTAATGGCCGCTTCCTATCGCAGCTATGCCAGGGGCAAAGTCGCATGGAAGGGCAGGGAATACGCGGTCGGGCTGCCCAATCCGTCCGCCAAAGGGTGAATCGCGCCGGGATCGGTACTGAGTCGCCATGGTCTATCTAACTCGTAAAATAGAATTCGCCGCCTCGCACGTGTATCACAACCCGACGCTATCCCCGTCGGAGAACAAACGCATTTTTGGCAAGTGCAACAATCCGCACGGACACGGCCACAATTACACTCTTGAAGTTACCGTCGCCGGCGAACCTGATCCCGTCACCGGAATGGTCCTCGACCTCAAGGACCTCAAAGAAATTCTCGAACGCGAAATCATGCAGCGTATGGATCACCGTCACCTGAATCTCGAAGTGCCGGAACTGAAAGGCCAGATTCCGACATGCGAAAATATCGCCCGCGTAATCTGGAAGCTGCTCGATCCAAAGATCACGCAGGGAAAATTGCACCGCGTGCGCCTCTACGAAAATTCCGATCTTTTTGCCGACTGCTATCGCAACGGCGCCGGAGCGCGGGTATGAAAAAGGAATCGCTCCATGTCGAACTCGGGCGCCGTTATCATTTTTCCGCGTCGCACCGTTTGCATACTCCGAAGCTTAGCGCCGCGGAGAATTTCCATATCTACGGCAAGTGCAACAATCCGTTCGGCCACGGCCACAATTACACCGTCGAAGTTCGATTCTCCGGACCGATCGATCGTGCGACCGGAATGATTTCCAATCTTGCGGACCTCGATAAATTCGTGAACGAGCAGGTCATCGAACCGTTCGACCATCGTTCGCTCAACGAAGAAGTTCCGGCATTCCAGAATGCCGTGCCGACGACAGAGATTCTATGCATTGAAATTTTCCAGCGCCTGAAATCTTTCCCGCATGCGAAACTGGAAGCTGTGCGCGTCCAGGAAACGACGAACAACAGCTTTGAATATGCCGGGAACTAACCAAGGGACATGACCGTGACAAAACCGACCGAAGAAATAATTCTTAACGAAGAAAAGCCGCTGGATGCGAAAAGCATAGCGTGCCACATGCGTGAAATCATCAAACTGGTCGGCGAAGATCCGAACCGCGAAGGACTGCGCAAAACTCCGGAGCGTTTTGAAAAAGCGCTCAAGTTTTTGACGAGCGGCTATCATCAGAATCTCGATACCGTCCTGAACGGCGCAACATTCAGCGTCTGTTACGACGAAATGGTGATCGTCAAGGACATCGAATTTTTCAGTCTCTGCGAGCATCATGTGCTTCCATTTTTCGGCAAAGCGCACGTCGCGTATCTGCCGACGAAAAAAGTTCTCGGCCTGAGCAAAGTCGCGCGGCTGGTGAATATGTTCGCGCGGCGGTTGCAAATTCAGGAGCGTATGACCAGCCAGATTGCGCAGGCGATCGAAGAGAAAATCGCGCCGCAGGGCGTCGGCGTGATTATCGAAGCGCGCCATCTTTGCATGCAGATGCGCGGCGTGGAGAAGCAGCACGGCCAGGCCGTCACCAGCGCGATGCTCGGCGCGTTCCGCCACAACCAGCAAACGCGCGAAGAATTTCTGGCGCTCGTTGGATCGCGGAATCGCTGAGGTTTGCAACTCAATTTCGCTCCATTTTGGCTCTAGCATCATTCCGCAACTTTGCTACAGTGAACTATGGCAACCGGGTCCGCCACCGCTCCTGCGCGCGAAACTGAAACGCTTTCCGCAAAAAATAATGTTGCGGCGAAATCGCCTGCGCTGACCCTGTTTGCATTTCTCAGCATTTACCTTATCTGGGGCTCCACGTATCTCGGCATTCGCTATGCCGTGGAAACGATTCCTCCTCTTTATACCGCCGGTCTGCGTCATCTGACTGCCGGAACGATTCTGCTGATCTGGGCGCTGGCAAAAGGTTTGCGGCCGACGGCGGCGCAGATTCGCGCGAGCGTGGTCGTCGGGTTTTTCTTTTTCCTGATTGGCCACGGAACTTTGCACTGGGCCGAAACGCGGGTGCCGTCGGGATTTGCTTCGCTGATCATCGCGTCGGAGCCGATCTGGGTTTTCCTGATGGCTTCGCTTGCCGAGAGAAAGTGGCGGATGAATTTTACGCTCGCTGCCGGAGTCGTGATTGGGCTTGCTGGCGTTGCGATTTTATTCGGCCACGGCGCGTTGACTCCCGGCTCGGGAATGTTTGCCGGCGCTGTTGCGGTTTTGGTTGGCGCTATCTCCTGGTCCGTCGGAGTTATTTATTCGCGGCGGTCGCATCTTTCCGGAAGTCCTTTGTTGCTGTCCGCGCTTTCGCTGCTGTCTGGTTCCGTTTTGTTGCTGACGACCGGAACGATTGCCGGCGAAGCGCGCGGATTTTCTTTTTCGCAAGTGACGACGCGTTCGTGGATCGCGCTTGCGTACTTAATTGTGTTCGGGTCGGTGATCGCGTTCACAGCCTACAACTGGCTGATGGAACATTATTCGCCGACTTTTGTTGCGACTCATACTTACATCAATCCGATCGTCGCGGTTTTTCTTGGCTGGTGGCTCGCCGGAGAAAAAGTGACGATCAATGTGGCCATCGCCGCGGCCCTGGTGATTCTTGCGGTGTTTCTTGTGGACCGCGGGATGGCGCGAATTGACCCCCCCAAAACCGTCGGGGGCTGAAGCCCCCGACCTACACAAATCAAAAAGTCAGAACTGCCAAGTTACATCGTTGCGATATCGACGGAGGCTACCGTGGTGTCCCAGGCGATTTTCAGGGTGCAGCCTTTGGCGCCTTTGTCGAGGGAGATGGTGAAATTTTCGGTGGCGGGGCCGGTCGCGGCTTTCATGTCGACGCGGGCGAGATCTTCTTTTTCGCCGGGATAGTCTGTGCCCCATTCGCCGGTTTTTTTGCTGATGACGAGCGACCACTTGTCCTTATTGGGGACCGTGAAAAGAGTGTAGCTGCCGCCGGGGACGTGCGTGCCGCCGACCATGAGGTCCGTGTTGGTGACGAAGGTGGTGGCTTCGTTCGCGCCGGTGCGCCAGATTTCGCCGTACTTCACGACGTCGGTGAAGATGGCGCGGCCTTTTTTGCGCGGGCTGGAATAGTCGATGGTGACGGATTTGCCGGCGGCGAGCTCGCACTTTGCGGTGGCGGGCGGGCTGGGGCGTTTGGATTTGTCCTGCTGGGCGTGGACGACGAGTACGGCGACGACAAGAACGAGAACGACGGAACTAGCGATGGTCAAAAGCTTACGCATGAGAATTCCCTCCAGAGGGATGAATGTAGCATGGAAAAGCAGACGACAAGATGTAAGGACGCGGCGCGACCCGGAATGGAGAGCGGCGGAATCGCGAAAAGAGAATTTTGGCTGAGGATCGATGCCACCCCCCCCGTCATTTTCTCAAGAGTGCGGAAGCGGAAGAAAACAAAAGAGTTGCCGTGTTTTTGGAAGAGCCGGTTTGTGCAAAGAGTGTGCAAGCGATTGAAAAGAAAGGAGGTTACAAAACTGCGAGAAAGTAGGGTCTTACGCTTGGCGATTGCTTCAGTGCGTACGCATATTGCCATTCCTTGGGCAGTTTGTATGAGTGTCAAAGGAAAGGAGTTGCGGGCGAAGGAGTTTGCAGGAGTATCAAAAGAAAGGGGATAGAAAACGCGAGGCGGGGGAAACTGTTCGAATTGGTCTCGATTACACATTCAGAGCATAACAGGGTGTTTACCAAAAGTCAATCAAAATCTGGAGTGTACTAGATTCGAAACGGAGGAACGCCGCAGCGTCTTGAAACCAAAAGGGATGCGCGACTTGGAGTCGCCCAAGCGCGGAAAAGGGCCGCCGCCCCTGCATACTAGCGGAGCGTTCTCAGAGATAATCTGGCTCTGTTCAGATCCTTGGAGGCAGTATGCCTCCAGCTAAAAAGCAGATTCCGCGCCCCGCAAAAACCGCGGGGCGCGGAATGACAAGCGCGTGGGATCGAGAGCCGAGGACAGGGATGTCAACAGAGCTAGATAATCTCCTTAGGGGCTCCTTATGGAAAGATCCAGCACTGGAGCGAGATTGGTCATTGTGTGCGGATTGCCTGGTTCGGGCAAGACGACGTTTGCCAAGGCCCTTGAGAGCAGACTGGGCGCGGTTCGTTTTTGTCCCGATGAGTGGATGGATGCTCTTTCACTAAACCTCTGGGACGAGGAAAAGCGCGGGAGGATCGAGACGCTGCAATGGAAGCTCGGTCAGGAGCTGCTCGCGCGTGGCCTGATGGTGATCATTGAATGGGGAACCTGGGGAAGGGCTGAGCGGGATGCGTTGCGCCTCGGAGCGCGAGCCCTCGGCGCCGCCGTTGAGTTGCATTATCTTTCCGAGCCTCTGGATGTCCTTTTCGAGAGGATTCAACGCCGAGGTCTGGAAAAGCCGCCCATAGAGCGAGAGGCCATGTCCCGATGGTTCGAGAGCTTCCAAGAACCGACCGCGGAAGAAATGGCACTCTTCGACAAGCCGCTGCTCGCGGACCTTAACCTGAGAACCTTAGATTGAAACGGATTCACCGCTGCTAGATTCGGAGCCGAGTGCGGAGAGGAGAATCCCACCTTTTGCGAAAACCAACGGCGCAAAAGTAGGCCACACGCCGAATGTCAATAAAAATCTAGCGTGTACTAGATTCGAAACGAGCGCAGTGGCGCTACGGTTTCTTCTCGGACGACAATTTCTTTTCCAGACTGTCCAAGAAGCGCAAATACTGTCTGTAGTGAATGAAGAACTTTCGAAAAATGCCATGAGCAGTGCTAACGCTCTTCGCGTACGCCTCCTGTCGAGACGCGAGGTTTGAAGAGGCTGGACCTATGTAAAGCACGAAAAGAATCCACGCGGAAATGACCGGGCCGAAAGCCATGAATCTTGGCAACTCGGCTGGTGAGGCCACTGGGCTGACCGAAGAAAAAATGCTGGATAGGGTAAGGCCGATGAAGTAGGAGAGGCGAACACCTGTTGGTGCAAGTACCGCCCTGTCAGCCATCGCCCAAAAGAAAATAGTGGCGGCCGCTAGTAAGACCAATGATCCTACATACTCGCCAAGCACAAACATGTAGATTCGATTTCTGCCCCTTCTGCCTCGCGTTGACAGCGCCAAGAAGCGATAAAATCTAGCGACCGGTTTGAAAAATCGACGATTAAGAATAATCGCCGTCCGCGTCTTGATTGTTCCATCTTTTATCTGCCCGCCAGCTATTTGGAGTAGCGACAATCCAGTCAATTTTGCTACGCGGAGAAAATTTGGATCTGGATCGTAAATTGGACGCACGCGCTGGAAGGCCCGCATCGCAAATAGTAAAAACAAAACTCCGGAGAGTATGGCGCCCAGAATCGCGGCGTTTTTCGACGCCGCGCCTCCAAAGAGGACTAGCCAACCAAGCAGCGCCAGTGTGCAGACCGGAATGGCAAGTCTTCTCCGATCATTTGCAGTTAGCCCGAATTGACCTTCGTCTTTTCGCTTCCCGTCGCCTTCGGGTTCAATGCCATACGCGAAATAGAGCCAGACCGGCAGCGTCCAGAAGAATGCCAAGTATAGAGCCAGTCCCAGCAACTCTATTGGTTTGAAGGCCGTAACAACCAGAATCCAGCCAATCTTGATGATCGTTGTTAGGTGGTTTGTGTCGATCGGGGCAAATCCGAGAGACGACAAAAATTTTCCAAAACTAGTGCCTAGCGAGGTGTCGTTCGAATGGGAGGCAAAGAGCACTCGTCTGACGAGTTCGACCCAAACATAAGCTCCCGTGGCCCTCCACGCAACCCGCTTTACGAAACTTGCTACTCGACGTCCCGCCTTACGCCCTCGGGGACCTTTGGGCTTGATCCGCACGACCGTCAACGAAGTAGCCGAACCATCCTTCGCTGCTACGGTCGTCTCGGGCCCAGGCGCTTGATTTGTTTCTCCTTGAACTGAGTCAGACATATTTTCTTGATTATAACCTACTGAGGCCAAATACGCGCACAGTTCGGGCCCTTCATACGCATCAAGAAGCGTCACGGCATTTTTTGCGAAGCGAATGAATAGGCGGGTGAAGTTCCTTGGTCTCTGCACGGCGCTTCTCTCCATTATCCAACTGAGAAAAGCGCTTCAAAGAGAGTCCCGCGTACCGGTTCCCTTGTCAAGAGGGTGGCGTCGATCCCTGCTGTGGAAATTCACAACACTGCGAGTACCTCCGACATGAATGCCGGAAAACGATCAAAATATGGGGGAAAACGATATTTCCACAGGAGAAACGGACTTTAAGTTTTGCAACGATTAAGCGAAGCCACTTTCTTGTTGATAGTCTTCGGCGTGGAAGAGGCGGATTTCATGCGATGAGGAAGGTCCCTTCTACGGAGTATTTGGCGGAGGGAAAGTGTAGTAGCCTTGGCGAGTTTTGATGTGGAGGGCTTCGCGGGTGGTGGTGACACGGACCGTGTGGTAGGGGGAATTGCGATCGTTTCCGCGGGGGACGTAAGCCAGGGTGTATTCGTGCCTGGCCTGTTCGGTGATGCGTGAGTAGAGCTTTTCCATGGCGTTGGTTTTGGCGGCGTAGAAAGTTTCGCCGCCGGAGTCATTCGCGTAATCGATGAGTCTGGTGAATTTTCGGCGAGCTGACGTGCTGCCGACCGCAAGGCTGTAGACAGAGATATTGTCCCGGATCAGCGTTTCGAGTGTCTCTTGATACGTGTGGTGATTGAAGCGGACTCCATTGATGCCGTCGGAGATCAGGAGAATGGCTTTGCGGCGAGTGCGTCCCCGATCGCGAAGCAACTGGGCGGCAGAAAAGATTGCGTCATCCAAAGCCTTGGTGGGCGCGCTGCCAAGGTTTGTAGGTGCGGCCTGGGAAGGTTCGCCCACGCCGGGAGCATGCCAGGACGGTCCGGTGACAAATGGGACCGGGCCCGCGGTGGAAGGACCGCTGGCGTCCTGCGCGCTGGTCAATTGAGCTACAAGGCTGTTGAGATCGGCGGTGAACGCGTCGCCAGGATAGAACTTTAGATCGAAGCGGCAGACGCGGGCTTCGTCGCTCGCACTGATTCCCGCTGCGATTGCGTGGAGTCCGCGAACCATTTCCGCGGCGTCATCGGATTTCAGGTCGTCGTCGACGAGGACCACCAACGAAAGCGGAAAAGCGTCCGCGGTGAAAACATCGATGGATTGTTCGATGCTGTCGTCGAATACATGAAATTCCTGCTTTTGAAGATCGGGGACGAGAGTGCCGAACTTGTCTTTGACGGTTACGGACAAGATGACCAAGTCAGAGCTGACACGGATTCTGGTTTGCGCGTCGGCTTGAGAGTTGTCGGATGGAGCGGTTGATTGGGCCTGCGAGAATTTGTTTGAACGTGACGAGGTGCCGCCGAGGAGCGCGGAAACGACGATGATGGGGAGGATGCGAAACGTTCTCAACACAGAGTGGCTCCACGGGGCGCGATGATGGATAGTCTGATTCGTGATTGTTGGGAAACGTGGCCTGATTGCCCTGTGCCGCGCCTCCGGCGCTGAAGGATGGAGATTAGTTGGCGGCGTCTATGGCGCGGGGTGGAGTTCGAAAATTGGGGGCGAGCTGCCACGGAGAATGACAGGCGAAGAGCCGGCGGGACGCCGGCGTTACGAAGTGGTGTGTTTGGCGCGGGGGAGGCGGCCAATTTCGAAGATTAAGTAGGCGGGTGGATCGATAGTAAGACGGAGGGCCACTCGGGAGAGTGGCGTTCCCGGGGATTCGAGCGGGGCGAATTTTGATGAAGTGGCGGGGGATTTTTTGAGAGCGAAAAACCGAAGCGGGCCGGCGGGACGCCGGCGTTACGAAGTGTGTTTGGCGTGGGAGAGGCGGCGGATTTCGAAGATTAGGTAAGCGACGACGGCGACGTTGACGAGGAGGAGAATCGCGCGGGTGAAGGTTGGCTTGTGAAAGAGTTCGTAGAGTTCGAGGGGGATTAGGCCGGCGGTGGAGATGACGGTGAGAAATTCGGCCCAGCGTTTGCGGAGGAAGAGGCCGACGCCTTCAGTGAGGAAGAGTGCGGAGTAGACAAAGGTGCCGACGCTGAGGGCATGGAGTTTGTGGGCGTCGACGTTAGTGAGTTTTTCGAGGAGCAGGTGGAGGTAGTGATTGTGCGGGTCGACGCGGAAGAGGTCGACCCAATGTTGCGCTTCGGCGACGAGGTTTTTGTTGGCGAGCATGTGAACGGCGATGCCGACTGCGAGGAGCGCGAGTCCTTTGAGGAGTTTGAAAGCGGCGATGAGCATGAGGCCGCGGGGATGTTTGGGAGTGGCGGGCATTTTTGTTAGCGACTCAGATTGAATTTCGTCCTCTTGTTGTCATGATTAATGAAATTCGCCCTGAGCGCTGCCGGATTTTGGAACGAGGATTGTAGCGTGGATTAGGAGTGAAAGGACTAAGACGCCGACAAAGAGAGCGCGAAGCCTCCCTCGGCGCCGCTCGGGACAGGCTGGCAAACGAAGAGGCGCGAGGAAAAACGAAGAGCGGAGAAAGAACGGACAAAGAGCGGACAACGAACGGGTCTGAAGACCCGCCACTACAAAAATACCGGAACAAGCGGCAGAGCGGAGAAAAGCGGATCCCTCACCGTACGAGGGACGGGGATTCGGGATGACTACATTTTGTGAAGCGGATGTTTGGGAGTGGAGGGCATCTTCGATCGAGTGTAGCGAAGTTACGCGATTCTAAACAGTTAGGAGGCGCGCTCGATTAGAATTGAAAGAGACGGCCCCAGCCGATCGGAGAGTGCGGTGCGGAACGTGGTTGGCGTTGGGGCGATGCGATTGGGATTGGCGGGCTGGGCGCTGGCGTTGTGCGCGGCGGTGGGGCTTGGGCAGGAGCGCACTGAAACATTGCCGGACGCGCCGGTGGCGACGTCGTCAAATTCTGGCGCACGGTTGGGTGCGGCGCCGGACATTGATGTTTCCTTGAAAAACCTTCCGACGAGAATTCTTCACGATCAAAAAGACATTTGGCTTTTTCCGTTGCAACTGGCGAAGGGACACTACTGGATTCCGTCGCTTGCGGTGGCGGGAGGAACGGCGGGGCTGATTGCGGCGGATCCACATGCGATGCCGTACTTTCGCACGCACGCGGGGAATTGGGACGATTTCAACGACGCGTTCGACGGGCCGATCACGAGCGCGGAGATGGGAATTGTGCCGGTAACGCTGTTGGTGGTCGGTGCGGCGCAGCACGATTCTTATGCTACCAAGACGGGGCTTTTGGCAGGCGAAGCGTACGCGGACGGCGCGATTGTGGATTTAGCGCTGAAGGGAATTACGCGGCGGACGCGGCCGCAGGATGTAGCGGCCGGAGCGCCGTTCAACGACACATTTTTCAATACGCCGAAGTCGGCATTTGGGAGCAGCTTTCCTTCGGGGCACGCGGTGAGCGCATTTTCGATTGCGGCGGTGGTGGCGCGGCGATACGGCCATCACAAGTGGGTACCGTGGGTTGCGTATGGAGCCGCGACGGCGGTCAGTTTTTCGCGCGTGACGACGCGGGCGCATTTTCCGTCGGACGTGTTTTTGGGAGCGGCGCTGGGGTATTCGATTGCGCGGTTTGAGGTGCTGCGGCATTGACGGGTGGCAAGCGGAAGAAGGCGGACTGAAGTCCTGCCTCTACACAATGCAGAGAAACGGCGCGAATCGAAGCGATCGGGAGCGGTATTAGCGACGGATTGAGATTTTCGGTTCACCGAACGGAATAAAAAACAGATGAATGGAGTTGTTGCGTACGTGCGAGGAGTGCATGGAGGGGCGGAGAAGTGTGTTTGAAATTGCGTAGGCGATACGGAAAAACGGATAAACGAAAATCAATTGTTTTTCGTGCAGGCATCCGCAAATTGCCGTACTTCATCGAAGTGGAAACCGCGCGTAGGGCTGTCCGCGTTGCCGAGGACAAAACACAGCCAGTGTCCGAATGTTTTCTAAAAATTCGGAACCCAGGTCAAAAACTTAGATAAAAGGGAGATCGGAAATGAAAGAACTGGGCAATGAGAGCGTGAAAAACAATCGTCGTACATTTTTGCGGAAGGGAATGACGGCGGCTGGAGCAGCAACGGCGGCCGGAATGGTAATTCCCGGAAAATTATTCGCGCGGGGCGACGATCGTGAGGACGGGAATCTGACGCAGGGCGATGTTGCTATTTTGCGATTTTTGTCGGCGGCGGAACAGGTGGAGACGGATCTGTGGCAGCAATATTCGGAATTGGGCGGAACGCAGGATGCGGAGGAGTCCGGAGTTGGCGGCGGGAATCCGCTTTACACGGCGGCGTTAAAACTTCTTGACGGGGACATGGATCAGTACATTCACGACAACACTGACGATGAATTCACGCATCACCGTTTTTTGAACAATTATTTGGAATCGAAAGGGGCCAAGGCGGTTGACTTGACGCCGCTCTCCGCCGGACTGCCCAGCAGCAAAGCGACGGGGGCGAAGCAAATCCCGCGGCTGACGAACCTGACGCGGCTCACCGTGGACACGACCTGGTGGACGCGTTACCGAAGCACGACGAATCCGGATTTGGGCGCGTCGTTTGCGAACGCGGTGCCGAGCCTGGCAAAAGGGCAATTCACGGCGATTCCGCGGACGGATGCAGACCTAGGAACGAGTTCGTTGAGTGACGACAATTCGCAATCGATCGACAATCGATTGAAGGCGATCGCGTTTACCGCGGGATTTCACTTTGCGTTTATCGAGCAAGGCGGAACGAGTCTGTACGCTGCCTTGGCGCAAAAGGCCACGAGCCTGGAAGTGTTGCGAATTTTGGTGAGCATCGGCGGGTCGGAAATCATGCACTTCCAGACGTGGCAGGACAAGGCGGGAAATGCGACGCCGCTGACGTTTACCGACCCGGTGAATAAATCCACGGTGACGTTCGACGACTTGACGACGAATCAGCCGGAAGATTTGCAGGCGAACCTGATTATGCCGGAGCCTTGCGATTTTCTGGACGAGAAGCTGGAGGCGGTGTCGATTATCCGGCCGACGTCGGACAAACTTGGCGGAGCGATCGCAAC
>Ga0137403_10003160_pt1 | contig 19881 bp, 20 predicted proteins | sample CZOMad2_1_16fung_FD_122057 | JGI IMG/M metagenome (GOLD analysis project Ga0137403, IMG submission 122057) | Vadose zone soil fungal communities from Angelo Coast Range Reserve, California, USA - CZOMad2_1_16fungal (Hybrid Assembly) | ecosystem: Environmental > Terrestrial > Soil > Vadose zone...
TTGGTTATTTTCAGCATGATCAGCTGGAGGTCCCCGGGGATGACCGTTTCATCGATCTCGAGGGTGATATATTCTTTCCTGAATACGGAATCGACGAAGGCAAAGGCCTCTTTCTTTTTTTGTACGCTGTCTGTTTGCGCAAACGAAAAATAGCAGGGCAGCAGCAGGAATATGAGGATTGATATTTTCATTCTGTCTGAATTGAATCCGCGTGATGCTCTCTGGCGCGTCAGTTCACCATTTTCAGGAGCAGAGGCAGGTGATCGAAGTTCTTGTAGATATAGGCATAGAAAATGGCCATGGTCACCGACGCGAGATTGCCGATCAGGTAATAATCGTTGAATTTATTGTGATCGCCACCCGGTTCCTCATGCCTGAGGCGGGTAGCCAGTTTAAGCGCGCTGAAAAAGGTCAGGGCGCTGGTGATATCGCTGGATAAAGCGATGGTCAGGAACAGCCGTTCGATGATACCCTTCAGGATCGACTTAAAATCGATGCCTGCTTTTTTATAGAACAGCTGCGCGATCACAGAGAACAGGAAGGCCAGGAGCGCCTCTGCCACTACGAAGATGATGAGCATCAATACAAATTTAGACATCGTTCTTCCCTCCCAGGTAGGCTATTATTTCTTTTAATGCAAAATATTCTCCGATCTCCAGGCTTTTTTCTCTTTTCCACATCAGCGACCTTTCTTTGTTCAGCTCGCTGGCCACTTGTTTATAATCGATATGCTGCAGGAACTTTGCAACAATATAGTAATCCTTTTTTAATTTCCAGCCGTCTATAATTCTTTGCAGGACGACAAAGGCCTTGTCGAGCGCATTCCCTCTTTCCGGGTCTTGCAGCGCGATACGAAACCTGTTCTTTGTCTTTTTTAATCTGGCGAGACCTTCTCTTGCCGCCGTCAACCCGCTGCCCAGCATTTCATGGGCTATTTTGGGGTTGATCGGCGTATCGATCTCGCCTTCCATTAATATATACCGGAGCTTGAAACCCTTCCCGGAGGCAATGATGCTTTCTTCAAGATCCAGGATAATACCCAGGGCAGCGGCGAGGCTGGTCACTACGCTCTGGAATTCGTCACCCAAAGTTATAGTAATGGGGGAGAGTAATCCGGCCCTGGCCTTCAGGTTGGTCTGGTGGACGATCTCTTTGAAGTCGGCGATCAGCTTTTTCTGATCGGCCTTGCGGCTGCCGATAATGTCCGCCATCAGTATAAAGTGCAGGTTGTCCGTCATGATTGCAAAAATAATGAAATTCCTTTATAAATTTCATTATAAATGAAATTATATATATTATTTCACTATTTATGAAATTATTGTATAATATATTGAAAATCAATATAAAATTTTGGGTAAATCGGTCGGTTCATTTCATTATCCATGAAATCGAAGCCCTTATTTCACAATTTGTGAAACAATCACGGGGGGAATCCGCCCTGATGGCCGGGGTTCAGGCTTCCTGTTGCGCGGCGACCTTATTGTATTCATCGATAAGGCGGCGCTGGAGTTCGGGGGGAACGGCGCTGTAATCCTGGAATTTCATCCGGAACTTGGCGCGTCCCTGTGTGAGGCTGCGGAGGGAGGATGAATAATCATGCATTTCGGCCAGGGGCACCCGCGAGATGATCTTGGTGAAATGCCCTTCCGTGTCCATGCCTTCCATGATGGCGCGGCGGGTCTGGAGGTCGCTGATGATGCCGCCGGTCTGGTCGTCGGGGCAGAGCACCGTAACCGTATAGATCGGTTCGAGGATCTGTGGGTCGGCCTGCTGGAAAGCCTGCTTGAACGCCATCATCCCGGCTATTTTAAAGGAGATATCATTGGAGTCGACGGGATGCATCTTCCCATCGTAGACGACTACCCGCACATCGCGGACATGCGAGCCCGTCAGCGGCCCTTCCTGCATTTTTTCCATGACGCCTTTGAGGATCGAGGGCAGGAAGCGGTTGTCGATAGCGCCCCCGACGACGCAGTTCAGGAAAACGAGCTTGCCGCCCCAGTCCAGCTTGTATTCATCACGCCCCCGCACGGAGAGTCCTTTGGGATCGGGCATGCCTTCGAACCAGGGTTCCACCTGCATATAGACCTCCCCGAACTGACCGGCTCCCCCCGATTGTTTCTTATGGCGGTAGCTAGACTGCACCGGTTTGCGGATCGTCTCCCGGTAAGGGATACGCGGCTTGCTGAACTGCACGTGCAGGTTCTTTGAAATATGTTCCAGCTTCCATTTGATCACGGAGAGGTGCAGCTCGCCCTGGCAGTGAAGGATCGTCTGTTTCAGTTCCTGGGACATTTCCAGGAGCACGGTGGGATCTTCCTCGCGTACCTGGTGGATGGCCAGGGAGAGTTTTTCTTCATCCCCTTTCTGTGTGGACTCGATCGCGATGCTCATGAGCGGGGAGGGGAAATCGATCGGCTGCAACTCATAATTCTTTCCCCGCGCATGGAGGGTATTGTTGACATGGGTATGCTTGAGCTTGATCGTGGCGCCGATATCGCCGGCCGACAGTTCGTTGACGGGTATCCGTTTGCCGCCTTCGACGACGAAGAGCTGGCTGATCTTTTCGGTCACCCCGTTGGATTCGTTCACCAGCTCCATGCCCGGCCGGATCGTGCCGGAATACACTTTGAAGAAGGACATGTCCCCGATATGGGCTTCCGAGAGGGTCTTGTAGATGAAGATGCAGGGAGGGCCTTCCGGGTCGCAGGGAAGGGGAGCGCCGCTGGTGGTGCGTTGCGGCGGCATTTCGGAAGGGCTGGGACAGACATTGTCGATGAAGCCCATGATCCGCCCGCTGCCCATATTCCTTTTGGCGGAGAGGCAGAAGAGGGGGAAGAGATCGTGGCTGATCATGGCTTTTTTCATGCCTAGCTTCATTTCATCTTCATCCAGCTCGCCTTTGTCGAAATATTTCTCCATGAGGGTTTCGTCGTTGCCGGCAATGGCCTCGATCAGTTCTTTATGGAGACGGTCGGCCTTTTCTCTTTCGGAGTCGGGGATGGGCAGTTTCTCCGGCCGGCCTCCTTCGAGGGAGAATTTGTACTGGGTCATGCGGAGGACATCGATGATGGAGTCGAAGCCGAGCCCCTGGTTGAGCGGGTATTGTACCACGATGACGTTATTGCCGAAATGATCCCGGGCCTGGGCGACGGTCTTGTCGAAGTCGGCCTTGTCCTGGTCGAGCTTGTTGACGGCCAGCAGCATCGGGGTGCGGAAGCGTTCGGTATATTCCCAGATGATGTCCGCGCCCACTTCCACGCCGAAATTGGCGTTGAGCAGCATGACGCCTGTGTCCGCCACGCGCAGCGACGACAGCACATCTCCGGCAAAATCATCATAGCCCGGGGTGTCCAGGATATTGATCTTATAGCCCCGCCACTGGGTGTGCAGGAGCTTGGAGAAGATGGAATTGCCGCGTTGCTGTTCGAGCTCGTAAAAGTCGCTGACGGTGTTTTTTTCTTCGATGGTGCCACGTCGGGTGGTGAGTCCTGCTTCATAGAGCATACATTCGGCCAGGGTGGTCTTACCAGAACCGGCATGACCGAGCAAGACTATATTCTTGACGTGGGAAGTGTCAAAGCTAGTCATGGCAAGATTATTTGGTATTAAGTTACGGAAATGGGGGTAGAATGGGAAATGAATTTTGGGGGTGGGGGGACAGAATGGTTTGGCGGCTTGGGCGATTTTTTTTAATTTTGCCGCTCCCGACCCGGTAGCTCAGCTGAATAGAGCACAAACCTTCTAAGTTTGGGGTCATTGGTTTGAATCCAATCCGGGTCACTGAACTGGACAGAGCGGAAATATCCGTCTTCTGTCCTTTTTCATTTCCGCTGAAACCCTCGTTCAGCGTGTATATCAGCCGGACACCTTCGTTCAGCCGGGCGGTTTGAAAAGTGTTTCCGTCAAAAACGAGTTTTTCAGGAAAAATCGAACCGATGATCAGCCGTTTCCGCTCCGCGATAGCCTCCTCCCAGAGTTGTTCCAGGCGGCTGAGGTTCTCAATTGCCTTCCTCAGCAGACCCTCGATATCGGTATCCCCGGAACTGGCGGTAAAGAGCCTGGATTCCAGCCGGGTGATCTTCCGTTCGCATTCCTCTTTCACCGGCTGGATGATCTGAAGACGATCAGGCAGGAACTGGAATAAGTCAATACCCGGTTGGCAAAAGCAAGGAACCGCCTGATCGATGCGCTTTACGAATACGGTGTTATCCCCGATTGAAAAGGGTGTTTTCCACGGTTTCTGGGGTTTGCGTGCGCTGTACCTTACATCCATCATTAAAAGCCAATTCAGCTATGCTTGTACGGCACCCCTCACCCGGTAAAACCGGATATCTTTTCCTTTTATTGTCGTGCCTGTGCTTATGCGGGGCCAGTATAGCCGCCTCTTCCCCTGCTGCCGATACGACGGTCACACCGGCTGCGGCCACCGCCGCATCTGAAACTCCTGCACCAGCCACCGCCACGAAGGATACCACCAACTTCATCGTCTATGACTATGCCACGGCGTCCTTTATCAATAACCAGTTCCTGCCCATCGACCGCGCCTTCAATATCAAGATCATCAATATCCCGCCCGACTCTTCAGTGACAAGCGTGACAATTTTGGAATTCGAGGGTCGCCACCGTCGGAATAAATATATATTTAAGAATGGAGAGCTGGTGGGTGGTCCGGAAATAGATAGTTTAACCGTCTACAGAAGAATACTTTGCCAGCACTCAGGTATCACACCCAAAAAGGGAGAGCAGATATTTCTTGTTCCCAAACATCTCATTCCCAACAGGGAGTATGTAGTAAGCATCGGGAACAGCACCACCCGCAAACTCAACGATGCCGAACGGGCCACCTTTATTGTGCGCATGACACCTATCCTCCAACAGGACGCGTATTTCCGCACCCTGTTCAATGCCACGCTCACCCGGTATTTTAAAAATCCAAGGATAACCTATGCCTCTCTCAGTTTGTCCCAGGACAGTCTCGCCAAACATCTTAAACGCCTGGTAACGGATAGTTTCCCCAATTATGCAGTATTCCTCCGTAGTGATAGTCTGCCGGATCAGGAACTGGCTAACAGTCTAGATGCGGTGAAAAACCTGAAATTCAAACTTGATGACCTTGTAAACCGTGGCTGTCTGCAGAAAGATGCTCCCGCTCTCAAGGAATTAACCTCCGTCAATGAAGAATTGGGCAACAAGCGTATGGATTGGTACGGTCTGTCCGAGCAAGACGGGACAGCTAATATCCATGCTCATTTGGGTGTCCTGAACCTGATCGGAGATTGTGCAATCCTGCGGGACCTTGCACTTAAACAAGTCGACTCTATTGCCAAGTACATAAAATTGGAAGGTGCCCTGGCGGCAGTACGGATACTGGTGAACGAGGTATTTAATCTTGGTACCATCGAGGCAACGTATTTTATCGACATCGCTAAAAATGCCCAACGTAACGTGACCATCGACCTGGGTGCAGGCTATTCCTGGTCCATGGACCGGCCTTTCCTGTATACGGCCATTAACGTGTATTTCCGGCCTATCGATAAGAACCTGCCCTTGCGGAACACCAACTACTCCTTCTGGGACTACATCGGGTCGCATGCTTCGCTGCTGGTAGGTATGACCCTGACGTCCGTGAACAAGGATAAGATAAGAGACGGCATCCTGGGCAACAAGGGCCTGATCCTAGGATCCGGCTTTCGATTCCTGCCTTGGTTCAAGGTCAGCGGCGGCACCCTCCTATACTATGGCCTGAATGAAAATCCCCTGAACAGCAGTCGTCGCACGCGATTTACCCCTTTTGTGTCCATGTCCATCGACGTGGATGTAAAGACGATCTTCAAAAGTTTCCCCATCATAGACGAAGCCTTATTTAAATAAAATTTTATGATAATTGAAATCTTACAACCAGACCCTCAGACCATCAATCTCAGCACAGGAGACAAGACCATCGCCATCAATTACAGGGGCAACGTTACCGATCTTGCCAAGAACCATATCACGCTGGTGCTGGAGATAGTCAGCGAGCCGGGCATTGTCTTCTCCGATGGTAAAAGCACTATAGCCTGGGAGAAGGATATGACCAAGGACATGACAAATTATTTGCAGCCACAAACTTTCCATCTTGTCACGCCACCTGGGACGGCGAGGTTTTGCGCCCTTCTGTTAACCGCCACGGACCCGGACGGGGTCGAGATGCAATCTTCCACGCACATAGTCTACCATTAATATGATAAAGCAACATATCATCATTGCAGGGGCACTTTTGCTGCTCACAGGATGCAGCAAGAAAGACGATGACCGGTACCTTATTGGCGGCCCATCCGGCGTGCCCGTGTCCAGGATCATTGCCTTTAAGACCCTTAGCCCCCTGCAGTTGCAGGCGGATAATATTACGCCCTGCCTGGTCACCGTACAAATCGATCCGGGTACCGACTCCATCAACCGGGTCGTAATCTTCTCTACTGGGAACGGCAGCTTCCCCAACGGCTATGCGGCGGACACGGTGACAGCCAATGCATACGGGATCGCCGCAGCGGGCTTTGTCAGTAAAAGGGTAGGCGACGCATTCGTCAGCGCCCGGATCGGGAGCTATTCCATAGATACGCTGGTGCAATTCACCGCAGCGCTGCCGGACAACCTGCATCTCACCGCCGACAAATACACCAGCGACGACGTGGACAGTTTTCGAATCGACGCCTCTGTCTCCCGGGATGGCGGCCGAGGCCAGGTCACAGACCCTGTTAAAGTATTTTTTAGCCAGACACCCTCCGCCACCGGCGTCGCCGCCCTGGTTTTCCCGGCGTCAACCTTCACCAGCGAAGGAATCGCATCCATCACGGTCAAAAATCCTTATAAGCTCACCGGCACTTTCGACATTGTCGCCAAAACCGTGAACGACAAGGGGGACAGCCTCACCTTTACCGTCACCCTCGTTATCCAGCAAAGTCATCCCTAACCTATGCCGGAAGAACAAAAAGATTTGAAAAAACAAACGGATCCTCACGAGGGGTCAATAAGAACCTTCACACCCGATTTCCGGATATGTTATCTATCGGGGTTAGAACGGGGATACAACTGGAAGAACGGAGGGGATATTGTAGTTGACCGAGTGCACTAAGGGGGATCAATGCATAAAAAGGATTGTTACGACGCGGGTATTATTTAATATTAAATTCACGAAACCCCAAGCAATTTCTCTGTATAATCAACCATAAATAACGGAATATTGAGTAAACCATTATCCTTCTTCAAATTTTTTAATGAATACCGGATTCGAACCGGTGGCTGATATAGGTCATTATAAACGGCAAGGCTTTTACTTCTTATGCTTTCGTCTGACTTGACTTCTATGGGAATAATGTCATTCTTCACTTGAATCAAAAAGTCAACCTCTGCCTGGGTGCCTGAGGTCCAATACCGAGGGGTGCCTTCAAAGTTGGCAATTAGATGTTGTAATATAAAGTTTTCACTCAACGCACCCTTAAATTCCATAAATAGCCGGTTTCCTTCTCGTATCGCAATAGGATCCAAAAACGAAAGCCTACGCAGCAACCCCACATCAATAAGGTAAAGTTTAAACGCGGAGAGGTCGTCATAAGCGGAGAGCGGTAGACCTGGTTTAGAGATACGAAAAATACGGTGAACAAGACCTGCATGTGAAAGCCAGAGTAGGGCGTCTTCATATTCACGGGAGCGGGCGCCCTGTTTTACAGCTTGATAGAGGAATTTTTTATTGTCTCTGGCCAATTGAGAGGGGATAGAAGACCACAGATAGTTAAGTTTGGGAATTTCTTTATTTTCAGCATGCTTTGAAAAATCAAGGGCATAAGCATTGATTATATTTTGAAGCACCTGCTGTGTTTTTTCGGAATCCTGTTTTTCTAATAGTGCAACCACAGCTTCAGGCATTCCACCACAGATGAAGTACATTTTCAATTTTTCAACCAATGGATGAAAGAAAATATCTGGCAGCGGTTCAATTCGATCAATGCTTTCCAAATAGTCAAATAATTTTGCATCTGCAACGGATAAGAACTCCGAGAAACAGACCGGATTTAAATGCAGAAAATCTACTTTCCCGACCGGAAACGAATTTCCGCGGGACATAGCAACTCCTAATAGCGAACCAGCACCGGCTACCGCATATTCCGGAGCATTTTCGCAGAAGTATTTTAATGTATTCAGCGCATCATTGCATTCCTGAATTTCATCGAATATGATAAGTGTTTTTTGCGGTAATATGGGTTGTCCATGTACGAGTGATAGGTTTTGTACAATTCGCGGGACATCTTTTGTGTTTTCAAAGAACTGTTTCAGATCTGGTTGTGCTTCGAAGTTAAAATAGGCTACGTTGTCAAACTCTGAGGCGCCAAAATGCGTTAATAGCCATGTCTTGCCCACCTGTCTGGCACCCTGCAATATGAGAGGTTTCCGGTCCGGAGCCTGCTTCCAGGCAGTTAATTTCTGTAATATGGTTCTTTTTATCTCCATTTTATCACACTTTATGTCCAGATTATGTGTAAAAAATCACATAATTGGTACATAACTTTGTAAAGATAGTGATTTTGATCTATATATGGCAAACCTATCGGCACTTAGCATAGATGGACAAAAAGATCGACAAAAATATAAATGTTTGATAGTCAATTACTCCTGTACTCAATCCGGGTCACGCAGACCGCACAGTATCACTTGTGCGGTTTTTTTTATGGCAGTACAAGTTTCTCTTATGTTAATTTACACCTGCGTATAGAAATAAATGTTCATTACTGTGTCCTACATTTGGGTGGCTGTTTGACATATATCAAACTCTAATACTCCAAACATGCATGAATTTATGTTATTAGTCCGGGGTAAAGACCCTCATTCCGACTCCCCGGAAGAATTACAGCAGCGAATGACTACCTATATACAGTGGATGCAAAAAATGATAGCTGAAGGAAGGTATAAAGGGGGGCAGCCGCTTGATGAAGGGGAAGGACGCTTATTAAAAGATAAAAATCAGGTTTTGACCGATGGCCCTTTTATGGACGCAAAAGAAATGATAGGGGGCTTTATCATCATTTTAGCAAATGATATCAATGAAGCGACCGAAATTGCTAAAACTTGTCCAATGCTGGAGTTTTTTCAGCTTGAAGTAAGAAAATTAAAGGATATGAACCAGGAATGAATGTATCAGAAAGTTTCATCAAATATAGATAAACTGGTTGACCACCTTTTTCGCCATCAGGCCGGAAAGATGATTTCGGTTTTGATACGTTTATTTGGTATTTATAATCTTGAAATGGCAGAAGATGTTGTACAGGAGACCATGCGGCAGGCCCTGTTGGACTGGAGCCTGGGCAATATTCCCGACAATCCGGAAGCCTGGCTCATGGCTGTTGCTAAACGTAAAGCAATCAATTGTGTAAGAAGGGAGAAATATATTTGTCATTTTGCGGAAAAATACGACCAGCTGCTGAAATCAAGCTGGACTTCCTCTCATATTTTTGATAATGTCTTTCTGGAGAATGAAATAAAAGATAGCCAGCTCCGGATGATATTTACCTGCTGCAACCCGGCCCTTTCCGCAGAATCTCAAATAACTCTGACATTAAAAACACTTTGTGGGTTTAATATACGGGAAATTGCCTGTTCCATGCTAACAAATGAAGATGCTGTCAACAAACGTCTTTACCGTGCAAAGGAAAAAATCCGGAATTTCAATATCCCATTTGAAATTCCGCAGGGAAAGGAATTGTATAAGCGTCTTGACGCCGTATACCTTGTCATTTATCTGATCTTTAACGAGGGCTACAATTCTATTTCAGATGATCTGGTAATCCGTAAAGACCTTTGCTGGGAAGCGATGCGCCTGGCTACTCTTTTACTGGAAAAAAAACTGGATCATTATCCGAAAACCTACGCACTCCTGGCGCTGATGTGCTTTCATACCGCAAGATTCAATTCGCGTTTGAATGACACAGGTAGCATCGTCGTTTTGGAAGAACAAGACAGAACCCTTTGGGATAAAGAATTGATCGAAAGAGGGTTTTCGTTTCTTTCCAATGCGTCCACAAGCGATGAAATCAGTGAGTATCATATAGAAGCCGGGATAGCTGCACAACATTGTCTGGCGAAAAGTTTTGAAGAAACAGATTGGGGAACTATTTATTCCCTATATGTAAATCTTGAAAAAATAAAACTTTCCCCGATCATTGCCCTGAACAAAGCTATCATTGCCGGTAAAATTGAAGGAGCTCAAAAATCCATTGAATTGCTACAAGTACTGGAAAAGGATAAATCATTGGGAACCTATTACCTCCTTCCTGCATCTCTAGGAGAATTTTGTCTTCAGATAAATGATAAACAGCAGGCAAAAAGGTATTTTCAGAAAGCCAAATCCCTTATTTCCTCAAGAGCCGGAATTGAGCTGCTGGATAGGAAGATCGCATCCTGTGAAGCTGATTAAAAAAAAATAGCACCGGGCTGTCTTGTTTTTATCTTCTCATTTGACATATATCTTCCGGAAAGTATTATTAACTTTTAAAATGACAGCTTATGAAAGAATTTTTGTTCCTGGTTAGAGGTAAGGATACTGCCTCTCCGGAAGAATTACAAGGCAGATTAAGTGCTTATGTTGAATGGATGCAAACCTTGGTAGCCAATGGCAAATTCAAGGATGGTCACCCGCTCTTGGATGAAACCCGTTTGGTAACATCAAAGTCCGAAGTAATCAAAAAAGGATATTTTTCAGACGCAAAACAATTAATTAGTGGCTATTTAATTATCATTGCCAAAGATTATGATGAGGCTACAGAAATCGCTGGAAGTTGTCCCCTGATAGAACAGTTTCCTATAGAAGTACGTGAACAAAAAATCCGGTAAGAAGACGGGTAAATAAGACTAATGTTTCCTGTTCAGTTGCGTGGGATTTTGCATAAGAATATATTTTCTACTAAAACAACTATTTTATGAATTATAAATTAATTAAGACTTCCCACATAATAAAGTTCTTTTTTATTTTCCTTATCAGCACGTTCATTACGGCATGCGAATCAAAATCAGGTTCTGCTACTGACAAAGATACATTGACTGCTTCGGCCAAAACTGCCGCGAGGGATACATTAACCTATGCATTCAAAGCCGCCTATTCTTCCGATATTACCGTGCCTGGAAATCCTTTGGTAGCCCGGGAAGTATTGAATATCTGGAAAATGTTTGAATCCAACCAAATTGAGGCCATGAAACCGTATTTCGCTGATACTGTTAAATATGATGATGCCGGCGGTATGCATTTTTATGGTACATCTGCCGAGTTATTGGCTTATGCCGGAAAAGATATTAGTAATCTTGATTCGCTGCGATTTGATATCAGCACCTGGCAATGTGCTCATTTGAACGATAAAAACGAAGACTGGGTAAATATCTGGTCAGCGGAAAGGAGATATCCCAAAAACGGTAAGCCTGATACAACGCTGATACAGGAAAATTGGAAGGTCAAAGATGGCAAAGTGATTTATTTTAACCAGTATAAAGCTAAAATGCGAAATTAGGCAGACAATAGAGATTTTGTTGTTTTGTAATATATTAGAAAGCAAGTGTTTGAGTTTGTACAGGCGCTTTAAATCTTCCCTTAAGATTATGTGTAAAAAATCACATAATTGGCACATAACTTTGTAAGGATTGATCGATAAAATGGCAGATAAATTTATAAATAATTGATAATCAAATACATCGGTAATCCAATCTTTTAAATACAGGTCGATAAAATAACTGCAATGGGTTTTGCAATGGTCCTTTGATATTAGAGTCCTGATGCCCGCGCAGAATTTCGAATAGACCGCTCTCCGGTTTTCAATTGAAGGACGATCCAATCCGGGTCACAAAACCGATCTGACGATAGCCAGGACGGCTTTTTTATTGCGCAGCGGTGCGAGCTTGCCCGCAAAAGCGGAGTAATAAAAAGCCGAGGACCGCGGTAGAGGACCGGGAGGCTTTGGGTAAGGCTGAGTGATAATCTCCATTCCATGCCCGGAAGGATCAAGAAAGGAAAGCCCTCATTTTATTCAAGGTAGTCGCGTTTCATGGCTGGAGGAACGCTGTTTTAGAGTTTGGTTTTAGCTGGCAGAGGACATAAGCGCCTTTTTCGTCGTGCTGAACATCTACTTTTTGCGTGCTCGTACCCTGAGTTACGTTGACCTTGCTCCAGTTGGCGGGAACATAGGTTTTGAGCGTCAGCGGCAGATCGTACATTGTCTGATCGAGCGAATGGGTGAGTGATATGCTGATGGCACCGGCTTTTTCTTCCTCCAGTACGTTGGCATGTTCGCGTTCGCGCATGTATTTGGTGACATCGCCAAAAGTGGCTACCCAAAGCTTATTTTCTCTCTCCTTGATGTAGTTGAAATATTCCCCGAGTTTTGGGATCGGAGTCCATTCCCAGCCCAGACTGTCGATGCCGTGGAAGACCAGCACCAGCCACAGATCCTTGCTGGCGCAGGTAGTATCTACCCAGGACTTCATCAGATCGAGCGACGTGTTATGGAGCGGGCCGCGCTGCCATTGAACGTAATCCTTGTCTGTGGGGTGAGGCTGTTGGTGACTGGCCCGGTCTATTTCCTTTAAAAAGGGTTCGGGCATCCGGTTGCGCAAAGCCGGATAGATCTTGTAGGCGATCTGCATCACACGGTCGTCTTCATAGCCGTAAGGCACTTCGGTGGAGAAGGTGTACTTGCCGCCTAGCTGCGTCTTGATCTCTTCCCTACTTTTTTCCAGTTCATAGCGGATATTAGTCTCGTCCATGCCGGGCATGGTGGCATGGGTGACGGAATGACTGGCGATCTCATAGCCTTCGGCAACATCCTTCCTGAGATCGTCCCAACTTGAGCCAATGGCTTCCTTGTATTCGGGACAGGGTTCGTATCCCTGCGGAAAATCGCCGTGACGCACTTTGGCATAGAGGCTGTCGAGCAAATGATAAGCCTGTTGCTTTTTGCCCGAGGAGTACAAACTCCCCGAATGGGTGTGGTAGGAGATGGTCCCCTGGTAACCGAGGTAGCCTGCGGCCGAGCATCGCTCCAGGAAATTATGTTCATCTGTGGGGACAGTAGCCGATTCTGTAATGATCTCCTGCACAGGGCGGCCCACGAACTTCCCCTGATACCGGGAACCCGTTATTGGTCCGGTGATCACGAAGAAAGTGGCGGGTAGCTTCAGCCTTTCCATGACCGGAAGAGCCCGGGTGAACTGGTGGCGCGAGGCGTCGTCATACGTGATGGATATTGCGCCGTTCTTTCCATATTGCCATTCGGTGATGGTAGTGTTTTGGGCCTTGCAAAGCGTAAAGGATAAACTTAGTACAAGGATAGATGGTAGTAATACCTGCCGGCTTGGACGAGTCAGATTCATAATCAAATATAATTTATTAAATTATATTGACGTTCGATCCCTAAATAAGTCCTGGGGAGCAAAAAAAACCAGCCCCTCCTCCTCCGCCACCCACTAATATCCAATTTCCCTGCCGATACCTACGCTGATGAGCATTCCAACCGACCAGACGATAAAGATCGGAAATCTCCCGGTGCCTGAACTTCATCTGGAAGATCCAAACAATTACCGCCAGGGTCACTTTTGAAAATGACCCTCATTCAATATTTCGGGCTGAGCCCGACGGGTACAGTATCCATCGACAAAGAGGGGCATAGTTTTTTTACTCCCTCCGTTACCGGCAGACATCACTACTTTACGGTCACTGAAGAACAGGCAGCACTGATCCGGGATCGGTTCGTGTCGCTGATCACGGGAATTCTGAAACATTTTTCAAAATAAATATTTGTACCTTATTTGTCCCGACCGGTACCGGTGTTATACTTTATACACCCATTCGAACACATCCCCATCTTCTTCATCCCATATGATGCCCTGACAAATAAAACGATTGCGCTGCAATACTTTGTGAGAGGCATGATTTTCTATCAGGGTGCGCGCTGTGATGGTTGTCAGGGGGTCTGTCTGGAGGGACAACAGGACGAGTTCGCGGCAGATAGCAGTGGCTATACCTTTCCTTTCAAACCCCTTAAATGTGCCATAGGCTATCTCAGCCCTTCCCGTCCGGGGCTGTCCTTTGTACCCTCCGCAGCCCACTAATGCCTGCCCGTTGACCGTTGCAAGGTAGCCGACCCAGGGCAGGTGGAAACCGATCTTTTTGTAATACTCCACATACACGTCCAGCAAGGCGCTGCATTCAGCATTGTTCCTGAACCTGTTGTTCAGCGAATCATCAATATTAATCGGCAAAAGCATCATATTGACCTTGTTTTCGCAAAAGTTCGGGTATTTCTTAAATGGCGCATAGTAAAAAGACGACAAATATTGTTGTACCTTGGAAAGAAGCAGCCTGCTTTCATGATCACCAACTATTTTATACCGCCCCATCCTTTATTGCAGTCGTATGTAGATAGTTACATTCTCAGCAGCAGTCATGGGGAAACTATATACCTGAAAAGCCAGTGGCCCGCCAGCAATGAAACCAGCATCGTGTTCTACCTGGCGGATTTGCCCAAACACAATAGCGTTCCGGATACATCCAATCTGCAGGACAAAGCAACTTGTATCGTGGGCCTGCTCTCCCGCTGCAATGGCGTGGTATCCTTCGACGGCGTGTATCGGACTTTCATCATTCAATTCAAAGCCAATGGTTTCCATAAAATATTCGGTGTCCCGGCCGCCACTGTCGCCAATCGGATCTATCACTCAGCAGATGTATTTGGAAAATACGCAGCCGCTTTGCAGGAAAAGCTTCTAAACACAACCAGCACAATAGAAATGGCGCTGCATGCCGATGATTTTCTATTATCCTTTGTAAGGAAACAAAAGCATTTCCAATATTCAGCACCCGATGCTATCACAGCCATTTCCAATGAACTGTTCACCCTTCCGATGCTTTTAAATGTGAAGCAATATGCATACAGGGCCAATATGAGCGTCAGAACTTTCGAAAGAAGGTTCTCCGAGCAGGTGGGAATCGCACCCAAATTCTACTGTCGCCTGCTGAGATTCAATACCGCGGTCAATGTGAAACTTAAGCGCCCCGGAAAAAGTTGGACTTCCATTGCCCATGAATGCGGGTATTTTGACCAGATGCACATGATAAAAGACTTCCGGCAATTTGCTTCCTGCAATCCTACCGAACTGTTGCAACAGCAGCAAGAGTACCAGCCGCCCCCGATGGATATGACCGAAAAATTTATCCTGCTGGAGCGCTGATCTTAAATTTGGCAGATTTATACTATTGCTGGATTTTCCAGGCCACTAGCTTCATAAATAAAATTATTTATCAGTGGCACGCTTATCCATTCGAAAAATTCCAGCGTTATTGATTGGCTTCTCATTTTTTATCTGCACATCAGTTGCCGGCCAGTCCATGGTAGAAGGGAAAGTGACGACACCTAACCAACATGCGGCCGCCGGTGCAACGGTCGCATTACTGCAGCAAAAGGATTCGATGCTCGTCAAAGCAGTTGTTTGTGACAGCAATGGGCTTTTCTCTTTCGCTAAAATTGTGCAAGGTCATTTTTGGCTATCCGTTAGCCTTATGGGATACACAACTGCGTACCAGCCTGTTATCCTTAATGACGAAAGCACAGGCATCACTCAGCACATCTCCATTGTATTGGAGGAGGAAGCAGCAACGCTTACAAAAGTAACCATAACCGCCAGAAAGCCCCTGTTCGAGCAGAAACCAGACAGGCTTGTGATCAATGTAGCGGCCAGTGCAGTACTGGCAGGCAATACGGCCCTGGACATCCTGGAGCGATCGCCTGGAATCCTGGTGGATCACCAAAACAACAGCATCAGTATAAATGGAAAAAGCGGCGTGGTGGTCATGATCAATGGCAGGATCAGCCATATGCCTGTCACAGCCCTGGTACAATTGCTGACCGGCATGAACGCGGGCAATATCGAAAAAATAGAACTGATCACAAATCCACCGGCAAACCTGGATGCTGAGGGCAATGCCGGCTATATCAACATCGTTTTAAAGGAAAACAATAATACAGGCACCAATGGTTCATTTTCCATTACGGCAGGGTATGCGAAAGGATGGATAACAGCAGCAAACCTGGCTGTCAATCACCGGAAAGGCAGGTTGAATATCTATGGGGATATCGCTTACTCAAGGATTCGTACCCCCAACACCATTGATGGTAGGAACCTTATCACAAATAATGGAGAAACTACCGAACTTATATTTGCCGGCCGTCGCACCGATACTATACCCGATATCAACGGAAGGATAGGGCTGGACCTGGATCTGACCAAACGGACAGTGATCGGTTTGCTGGTTTCCGGTTATAATAACGATTATACTCAAAGTGAACACAATACGACCAGTGTTTTTAAAAATGGACAGCTGGATACACTTATCAGGCATGATAACAGTGAGATCAATCACTGGTACAACTATGCCGCCGGCCTTAATCTGCAACACTATTTTAATGAAAAAGATAAGCTCGTTTTCAACGCAGATTATATTTATTATTGCAACCATCAACCCGTGGGTTACCTGAGCCGTTATTACAACAGTTCAGAGGTATACCTATATGACCAGCGTTTCAGAAGCACTAAAGTGACGCCTATCCTTTTTTGGATCTTCTCAGCAGATTATTCAAAAAACCTGGGCAAAAACGCCAGCCTGGAAGCCGGGGTAAAGCAAACCATTTCTTCCTTTACCAATGACAATGGTTTTGAAAGGGCCTTGCGGGATGAGTGGATAAAAGACGATTCCTTGTCTGCCAAATACCAGCTAAAAGAAAATTATGCTGCCGCCTACGCCTCACTGAATGTCAGATTGAATAAGACGATCGAAGCAAAAATAGGATTGAGATACGAATACACCAACTCCAACCTGGGCACGGTAACCAACAAAAACATCATTGACCGCCATTATGGTAATTTGTTTCCAGCCTTTTCACTACTCCAAAGAATCAATGACAACAACAGTATCGATATCTCGTATAGTCGCCGGATAACGCGGCCCACTTTTAATGCGCTTGCGCCTTTTACCTATTATGCCAACGCTTATTCTCTTGTTACCGGTAACCCCGCATTGCAACCCTCCATCTCAGATAACCTGAAGGCGGGGTATAACTATAAAAGCTGGCTTTTTTCAATCGCTTATTCCTATGAGCAGTATGCGATTTCCAGTTTCCAGCCACAGACCGATTCTGTAACCAGTAAAACGATTGTCAGACCCGAAAACTTTGTCAACCAGCAAACCGCATCATTGATCGTATCCACTCCATTCTCGCCTTTCAAATGGTGGACGATGCAGTTCAATCTGATAGGCGTCTGGCAGATAATCAATGCGACCTATAAGGGATCGCCCGTGCGAGTTGCACAGGTAAATTATAACCTGAATATCAGCCAGCGTTTCACCCTCCCGAAAGCCTTTTCAATAGAAATCTCCGGATATTACCAATCGCCGATGTTACGCGCCCTTGGCAGAACAAAGCCCAATGGCACTCTTGACTTCGGCGTTCGCAAAAAACTGGGTGGGAAAGGCGGCTCATTGACACTGAATGCAACGAATATTTTCAACACCCTTTTCCTATCCTCCTACGTGGACCTGCCGGAGCAGAACCTGGTTGCCGGGATCAAAATTTATTATTCCCGGCCGGCTTTGAAACTCACCTACAGCAAAAATTTCGGAAAGGAAAAGCTGAAAAACAAGAGAATTTATTCCACCGCTGCGGAGGAGGAAAGGATGAGAGTACAATGATAACCATAAACTGCGGCACGTCTTTTTTGGTGCAGGTAGTCGACGAGGTTATGCAGATGGACAATCCAATTAATTATATAATATGACAGAAGTAGCACCTCAGCGATACCCTGCACCTTACGTGCTTATAGATAAGGCAACCAGGGAATCTGGCTTTACAATGGCTTCAGATGTTAGCGTGTGTTCTTTTTTAAAAACGTTGGCCGCTTCAAAACCTGGCGGTAAATTCCTGGAATTGGGAACCGGTACCGGTCTGTCAACTTCCTGGATACTGGATGGAATGATCATTATAAATACGAGAGCCACCATCGCTGGTTAGCGCGCTTATAGTCGCCGAACCACTTGCAGGGCCAGTAAAGCGAGATGACGACCAGCACCCAGATAAGATATACCACCCACAATGGGATGCCAAAGTCCACGGCCTGCCATACAAGGGGGGAACCGTTCGATCTCATATCGAAGCCCAGAACAGGGATCAGTACAATATTGATCGCCCTGATCAGACAAAGATGCACGACAAAATAAAAGTAGGGGACGCTTCCGTAGACCCTGCAGATCGCGGCCAATCGCCTTTTAACACCCTGTACACCGCCGTTCATTCCTTCCAAAAGGCTCAGCAGGATCAGGGCCGGCCCAAGGGTCATGCTAAGGTAGGTCAGGGAAGGCGGTTGTTTGGTAGCATTCAAAAAGGAGAGGAGGGTATGTGCGGCATTCCGCTGCACCGACCAGGGCACAGGATTGCCATAGCCATTCAGCAAGCGCAGGATAATGAACAAGATCGTCAATGCGAGACCTGCGACCAGCAAAACCTGCCTTCGGCGCCGGGGATCGGCGCCCGGGCGGTAGAGAGAGCCAAAGACATAGCCCAGGAGCATAGCGCTGGCCCAGGGGAGGGAGGCATAGAGGACGGCGATCATATGCTTGCTGCCAACCGGGATCATCCCGAACGCAGTCAGTAAAAAGGTGAGCGTGGTATGGGCAGCTCCTGTCTTCGGCAGATGGAGATAGTCGAGCAGGTTATGACCGAAAAAGATGAGACAGCCGATGCAGGCGGTTACCCAAAGCGGGGCGTATATCAGCATGGCCAGCAGGATCATGCCGAAACCGGTTGCCCATAGCACTTCCAGAACGATTACATTATACCCCGGGTTCAGCGTGAAGATGAAGGTGATGACGAGCATATCGGTCAGGATCAGCCAGAGACCCCTTGTCGCCAGGAATTTGCTTAACTCGGGCTTCGACCGCTTCAGGCCGGCGAGGTGAGCGGATATCCCACTGAGGAAAACGAAAACCGGCGCGCAGTAATGCGTGATCCAGCGGGTAAAGAATAGGATCACAGTGGTTGTCGCCATATTGATCGGGGAGTATTGTTTGCCCTGAAAGTGCAGGAAGTCCCGGCAATGATCGAGGGTCATGATAATCATGATGAGCCCCCGTAAGATATCGATGGATTGAATTCGCTGTTTTTGCGGCTGAGCTAAGTCCATGCTAGTTTTTGTTGCCGTAAATTAGGGAATTCTGCGGAGTATCGACACTTACCGGCACTTATTGAAACAGGCGTCCGATGCCCAGCACGAGTAGAGCAAAACCCGGATTCATGCAGAGCAGCTTTAAATTTGACTTAATATCCTCAATTCCTCATTTCAGGCTGTAAATAGACGGGTTTCGGAGGATTTGGAGTAAATTGTTTATATATGAAGCAGCTGATTATATCCGCCGTCGCAGGCTTGATAGCGCTTACCGCAAGCGGGCAGAAGGGATCAGCCCCCCATTCATTTTCCGAAGACTTCAATGATTCCACGCTCAAGAATTTCCGGTATGGATCGACGGGAAGCAAGAACGCTTTTAAATACAAGGTCGGAGTCCCTTCATCGATAGAACCAGGCACAAAAGTATTGTTGTTGAAAATTGATCCCTCAGACAGCGCGGGCGCAGGACGCGGACCGGAGATCATATCGAAAAATTTTACTTATTTCGGAACTTATTCCGCGCGCATCAAGATCCCCGACATCAGAAGCGTGCAGCCCAATGCAGGCGCAGTGGTCGGCTATTTCACCTATCACATGGACAGCTTTCAGGGGCTCAGTGAAATCGATATCGAATGGCTGATCGCCGACCCCAGC
>Ga0137403_10003161_pt1 | contig 19879 bp, 30 predicted proteins | sample CZOMad2_1_16fung_FD_122057 | JGI IMG/M metagenome (GOLD analysis project Ga0137403, IMG submission 122057) | Vadose zone soil fungal communities from Angelo Coast Range Reserve, California, USA - CZOMad2_1_16fungal (Hybrid Assembly) | ecosystem: Environmental > Terrestrial > Soil > Vadose zone...
GAGCTACGACGGCCTGGGTCTCGTGATTCGTTCCGCCCGTAAAAAGCACGCTTGTGGGCTGGCGCAGGACGTCAGGACCAAGACCAGGAGTCCCCAGCAGCCCCAGGTGATCGGCCGCGTCATCGCGTGCTACCTCCTTTCCCCCTGTATCCGCGCTGATTAATCACGATTCTATACGAACCTGCTGACCCAGCAAGCAGTCGACCAGATCAGATACAGCGTATCCCGTCCCTCTATGGTGCATTAGGCCGGCATTTTCGGGAAGGTCGAGGGTATAGACCCATTTTCCCGAAGCCGAAATCCCTGCAAACAGCCGATCGATTTTGCTACCACGGCTCGCATGGGCAATCACCACAGCGTCGGCCAAGGCGCTCACAAAAAGATTGCGTTGCTCCGCCAGGTCGGCAGTCGGTCGGCGCTGGGGCGCACCAAAGGGGGACAAGACGAGCATGTGGCGCTCCGCTATCGGTGTTCGCCAAACGGCTGAAAGCCGCATCCGTCTGCGAAAAGCATAGTAACAAAAAATAATACAAGAAGAAAAATTTGAAACACTTTTCTCATATTATTGTGAATTAATGGATAATTTCTTTCCTCCATTCTATAGTTGTTGAGAATGTCTTGTCTATAGGGAGGACTGGCCGATGCGCGCCAACATGTTCGATCCGTTCCTGTCGCACCACGCCCCCCTAAGCCACCTGCCGCCGCCCGGTCGCGTCGAGGCGGCCCGATCCGGCGGCCCCGAACCACACGCGGCTCCTGCACGGGGTCGGGTCCCCTGGGCACGCGGCAGATGTGGGGGCGCGGCCACGGGTGGGCGTCCGGGCACGAGCTGCGGCGGGCCGAGAGGGTCGGGAGTGCTGGGAGCTGGCGTGCGAGCCAGACCGGCGCTAGGGCCAAGGAGAACCCCTGTTTGAGAAACGGATTCCGTATGTCATCCGCATGTCATCCGCCCCGGAGAACCCGAAGCAGACACCTTCGCCAGAGCGCGAGCCGACTTGGGAGATGCCCGTGCCGCCTGAGACCGTGCGGTATCCGCCCCCACTGTGGCAGTGGCTCGTATAGTGGCGATCGTTGGGTGGGTCGCGGCAGTCTGGTTTCTGTGGAGGTGACCATATGGGACAACGGGTTCTTTAGGTTCGGAGTCGCCCTAGTCGCCCTCGCCGTAGTCGTCATCCGAAAACGGTGGCGGATTGCTGGCCGGAGGTCTGAGACACATGGCCACTGAGCACCTGTCCCGTCTGCCAAGCTGTGTCCTGGCCTAGCTGGCGCAGGAGGCGCAGCGCACCTATGGCACCATAGCGGCCGCTCATCAAGACTTAGTACGGGCATCGGCGCACGACCAGGGCAACCTCATCACCAGCCTGCACAACCTCGAAGCCAAGGGGCTGGTAACCATTGCGCGGACGGCCGGCGGCAAGGCCAAGGCGGTGGAGTTGATCCCAGCCGGGTGTCAGGAAGTTGTGAATAAGGAACATCTCACCGACCCCGACTCGGCCCACCGCAGTATGTGGGTGTATTCGGCAGCGGAACCCACGGATATCACAAAGGCGCCGCGGGAGAAGAGCAGCGATGGAAATTGTTCAGGAGTGATATCCGAGGCCGAGCGAATCACCACATTGGATGGGTTGACGTCCCCTGCTTGCGTCACTATATTAGAAACATGTCTCCATCGCCTGTGTGGCCAATGCCTGAAATGGCCGAGGCTACGACAGAGAAGGAGTCCATCAATGAGAAAGCGGATTGCCAGCCTCTCCCCCGCCTTCGAGCGTCCGGCCCTGCCGGTGCTTCCTCGCCGCTCCCGCTGCCTGGTGCGGCCTAACTGCTGACCCTCCCCTCATCGCTGCCAGTACCTCTTCCTTGGGCGCATGATCGCCTGGTTCTGCTCCCTCGCTAGAGCCCGGCCAATCCCCTACGGAGGCGTCTATGCTACCCCCTTCCCCAATGGTGTCTGCTGCGCATCGCCTGTTAGGTGCTGGGGCGGTCCCTGGTACCGGTGGCCGTCTGCTCTCCGCCGGGGACGGGCCTGGTGACCGCAGAGTGGCACGTCTGGGTCTGTCTGGTCCCCTACATTTCCTTGCATACCAGGGGCCTGAGACGGATGCCAGCCGGCGATGAGCCTAGACAAGTAGAGGGTTTTTGCCTCATCTTCACCCCCCGACCAGGGAGATGCTAGGGATAACGCGGTCTTGGCTGACGAGGAAGAGGTCTCACGGAGAGAGGGGATCCGAAGTAGGGAGCACTCCTTCAGTGTTGCGGCTCGATCACATGTCCCCCCATGGAGGGCACGCCATGAACGCGATGAGAACCGTGATGGCAGTCGTGGGATGCATTGCCGTGTTGCTGATCATCAGTCCCGGAGAAGGAGGCAGGGGGGCCTCCCAGGCTGGACAGGTGGGATGGGCCTCCTGGTATGGCAAGTCCCATCAGGGGCGGAAGACCGCGAGTGGCGAACGCTTCTCGCCATCGCAATTGACGGCCGCGCATCGCTCCCTTCCCCTGGGAACCCAGGTAAAGGTCACGAATCTGCAGACCGGGCAGCACGTGGTCGTCAAAATCAATGACCGCGGACCGTACGGGGGCGGCAAGCGGCGCATCATCGACCTCTCCGAGGCTGCGGCCAAGCGCGTGGGATTACTGCCGCGAGGCACAACATGGGTGCAAGTCGTGGTGGTCGAGAACGCGTCTTAAGTGCCCCATGTCTATCCTGTTGCCATCATACTCTCTCACCCTTGCATCCGACTGGCCGTGGGTTATAGGGTCCGGCGGTCGTACGGCTCTCACACCACGCGCTGCAGTGTCGCCTCCGTTTTTCGTGCAATGATCCAGGTCCTTGGGGGGGTGAGACAGGGCATCTGGCAAAAGTTAGCGTATAAGACTACTTAAGTGGCCAGAATCTGAAGTCATGGAACTCCATAGGCAGCGGCTTCTCCTCTCAGTCGCACTCAGACGGGTGCCTACCTGCCGGCGAGGCGGGCGACGATGGGGGCGAAGGCGTCCACGGAGGGCTCAAAGATGACATAGGAGGAGATGCCCCAGTGCTCCCGGCGCGCCTGGAGATCTTCAACCAGCTGGTCCACGGTCCCGAGGAGTGTGTAGGGGCTCTGGAGGATCTCCTCAGGACTCAGCTGGGTCCAACGGCTCGCCAGCTCCTCGGCCGCCTGGCGGCGAGCGTCCGTCACGATAACCCTTTGCACCAGCGCGTTCAGCTCGAGCCGCGCGTATCGGTCGCCGGCGACCTTGCGAACGAGCTGCACCCGCTCGTCGACGCCCGCCGCCGTGAATCCGGAAAAGTCCGGCTCCGTTCCACCACGTCTAAGAGTGAAGCCCGTAAGGCCAACGATGTCGGCTTCCTTGGCGGCCAGTGTGAGAAGCTGCCGGCCGTTGCCGCCGATCAGGATGGGCGGATGAGGTCGTTGGACGGGAAGGGGGTGGAGCGTATGGCCAGTCACGCGATAATGCCGACCGGCGAAGGTGACCTGCTCGCCCTTGAGCAACTCCTTGACAATGGCAACCGCCTCTGCCAGCCGCTCGACCCTGGTGCCGCCCGCATCGAAGCGCAGCCCCGCTTGGTCGTATTCGGATTGCATGTGCCCCGCCCCCAAGCCGAGCTGGAGGCGGCCATCAGTCAGGAGGTCCACGGTCGCGGCCTCACGTGCCAGCAGCACGGGGTGGCGGAAGTCGTTGTTGAGCACGTTGGTGCCAACCCGCAGGGTTTTCGTCGCCTCTGCGGCGCTGATTACCGCCGGCATGGGTGCGAGGAGGTCAGAGAGGTGATCGGGCACAGTTAGTGTGGCATAGCCAAGCTCCTCGAGTTTGCGGGCTTTATCCGCCCATTCGGCTCGGGATCCTGCGCGTCCGACGTTCACACCGAATCGGAACGGGTTCATTCGACTGGGCTCATGGCTTGGTTGATCCAGTTTGCGCTCAAGTATCGATGGGGCTGCCACGCGCTCCTCCTCAACATGCATGAGCGTTCAACGGAGGCGCGGCTCGCCGCCTCACCTCCCTCCAAGGCGTTGATGAGACCCGAAAGTTCTTGGGCACGAGTGTAGGGGAGGTCAATGGGTGTGTCAACAACTCTGGTGCGCAAACGTTGGTGCGCCACGTTGCCGTTGGTTTGCAATCAATGTAGGTTCCCGGCCAGTGTGGATGAGACTGTTCCTATAGCCGTCCTCGGCATATATTCATGAAGGATGGTCGAGGGACGTACGGGAGGGAAGCTGAGATAATACCTAATACTCTATCCGATTAAGGGAAACGATGATTGTCCACTCCTCAGCACTGCGTGTGGCGTCTCACCGCAGGCCAGGAGAGACCATCTGGCACCTCTCGTGTATCGCAGGATCGGGGACCAGCAGCCGAGTAAAGCCGGAGGAGCACCCATGGCGAGTAAGATCGAAATCAGGCAGCGTGATACCGGGACGCTCTTGGGCCATTTTTACGCCCATCTCGAGCCAGACGACGTACGGCAGCATCTCACCGCCCATGGCATCAGTGCCTTCGCGGAGGACTTAGGGATCTATATCCCTGAGATCAATGATCCCCATGGGACACCGTTCTACCACCGACCGGATGTCATCGTGGGAGAGGTCACCGTAATTGACAACTCCGCGTATCAGACGATCCTGGAACATGGGTAGCGATACTAGGTCAGGGAAACGGCTGGGGCTGCGAATGCTGTGGCCTTCCACGCGAGCGGCGATCATGGCAGGGCGTGCCCCTCAAGGAATACCCCCAGACATCTGGAGGCATACATGACTGAGTTCTCCTACAAGCATTACCAGATCTCTATCGCGCCGTATGCACCGACACCACATCACTGGGTGGCTGAAATCAGGGTGTTCTCACCCACGGCGACGGGCGTCAGCAAACAAGAGTTGTTCTTCCCCGCAGACCAATCATTCAACACGCTCGAAGAAGCCGAAGACTATGCCTTGACTTTGGCGAAGAGGTGGTTGGATGGAGAGCAGTAACGCTGGTGGTTCCTGTCTCGCCCACAAAACACCCGCGTGATGAATGACGATAGAGACTTCACACGGACCCTTTACCCCACTCCAGCACGACTTCCCATTAGATCCCCTGGTATAGCTCTCAGTGCAGGCTCTCCAACCTTCATCAGCAAAAGTGATACTGCTGGCGAAGTCATTCTCACGGGGGCTAGCCGACTGACGAACTGGAGTTTATTGCACAACCCCTCGAAACGGTGCATTAAGGAGATGACACCAGTTCTGGAGGAACCGGAACGTGATCTAATGCCTCAATGATCTCCTGCGAGCCGACTTGCAGTCTACTCCGTAGCGCCTCTCCACTGGACCGCAGGAGTCCCACACCCTGGAGTGAGCCGTTCGAGAATGGCTCTGCTGTTTCCTATGCACTCCCCCCATGCCCACGCGATCGGCATACTCATGGATCGGCGCGCCCGGCGACGGCCCGCACCTGGCGCGGTCCTGCGAGCCAGATGGCCCCTGCCGACAGCGCACTGCACCCGAAGGCGACCCAGAAGGCCAGGGTGTAGCTTCCGGTGGCGTCGTGCAGCGCGCCGGTCACCCACGGCCCGGCGGCCCCACCTGCGATAGCCGCTAGCATTAGCGTGCCGAAGATGGTCCCATAGTGCGGGCCCTGGAAGATTTCGGCTGGGATGGCGCCGATGACCGAGGTGAGCCCATAGCCGAGCATCCCCTGCGAGAGGATCATGAGGGCGAGCAGAGTCGGCGTCGGTCCGTGGCGGAGGCCGAGCAGGGCCAGATAACAGAGGGCGAAGCCCAAGCTACCCACCGTCCACACCCATTCGCGCCCGATGCGGTCAGAGACATGGCCAAGCACAATTTGGCCAGGGATGCCGGCCAGACTCACGAAGCCCAGTGCCCACGCCGCGTGCGTGGCACTGACACCGATCTCGACTAAATATTTCGTCTGGTGCACCTGGACGGCGTACCAGGCGAACAGGCCGCACCAATAGCCCCCCGCGATCCACCAGAAGCGGGCGGTGCGCATGGCGCGACCGAGCGTCCAGTCCACGGCGACCCAGGCGGCGTCCACGACATTGGCTGTCGGGCCGCTCGCAGCGCTGTTGCGCACGGAGCGGTCGCCGTCGGGCTTGAGCCCGAGATCCTCGGGTTGCCGTTGCAGCAGGAGGTTGAGCGGTGCTAGCAGCGCCAACACTAGAAGCCCTAGCGTCCAGCAGGCGGTGCGCCAGCCGGCGCGCCCGATCATGGCCTGCAACCAGGGTAGGACGATCATCGAGCCCACGCCGACGCCAGAGAAGGCGACGCTCATGGCCAGACCGCGCCGACGCACGAACCAGTTGGGGAGGAAGAGCGATTGGCCGGTATAGCCCAGGCAGTTGGCACCACCGCCGACGAGCACACCGAGCGTGGCGTAGAGATGCCACGGCTGGTGCACTAACGGGGCGAGCAGCAACCCGGCCGCCATGCTGCCCACGCCCATCTCGATCACCACCCGTGGCCCATGGCGATCCATCAGGCGGCCGACGAAGGGGCTTAGGATGGCCGAGACCAGAAATCCAAAGGAAAACGCCCCGGCCGTCACGCCCCGCTCCCAGCCGAACTCGTCGAGGATCGGCGGGAACAGCAGCGAAAAGGCGGTCCGCGTGCTGACGCCCAGGCCCATGGTAACGAAGGCGACGGCCACGACGACCCAGCCGTAGAAGATGGGAAGACGCCGGGGACTGAGCGCTCCCGACCATCGCCTGAGCGACCACCCCAACACCTGAGGTCCGCTCCGATCGCAGCCCATGGCACCCCCTATTCCGCTGCTGCTGGAATCAGATGCACTGGGGGCTCGCGCCGCGCCGCCCGGTGGATGTTCTCAGCGATGCGCTTCGCCCGCGCCGCCAACATTCCGTCGGTCCAACCAGACACGTGCGGCGTCATGAGGACGTTGGCCAGCTCGTGGAACGGCTGGCGCGCGGGCAGCGTTGGTCCAGCGGCGGTCGGATAGCGATACCAGACGTCCAGGGCGGCCCCCGCGATAGTCCGCTCGGCAAGCGTGCGGTAGAGCGCCTCCTCGTCGATGATCTCCGCGCGCGACACGTTGACGAGCACAGCGGTGGGCTTCATCGAGTGGAGCTGCTTCTCGCCGATCAGCCCACGCGTCTCTGGCGTGACGGGCAGCGAGATCACCAGATAGTCGGAGCGCCGGAGCACCTCGTCGACAATCTCCAGGCCGCCGAGAAGCGCCAGCTCGTCCTCCGCCGATCGCGCCACGTCGCGGCGGATGGCGCAGATCTCCATATCGAACACGCGGGCGCGCCGGTCCACGCACTGGCCAATTCGCCCGTAGCCGAGGATGCCGAGCGTCTTTCCGGCCAGCTCCGGCCACACCGGTGGCAGCGGTGCGCCGACCGCCCACTGGCTCTCCCAGGTTCCGCGCCGGAGGGCGGCGTCGACTCGCGCGAAGTCGCGCGTCAGCGTCAGCATCGCCCCGAGCACGTACTCGGCGATCCCGGTCTCGTGACCGTAGACGTTCGCGAGTAACGCCCCTGCCGGCAGCGCCGAGCGGTCGATCCGATCGAGGCCGGCTCCTGGCACTTGCACAAGCTTTAGTCGTTTGGCTGCTCCTCCCATCTCACGGGTGAACGCCATCGTGACCAAGACATCCACGTCGGAAAGCCGCGAGACAATCCCGACCTCGTCGGCCAGGATGACGTCGCACGGCATGCTCAGGTGGGCTCGTACTGGCTGCTCGAGGCCGATGGCGAAGGCCCCGGCGAATGCGACCCGCAGCCTTGGCTGCGCCACTGCTGTGCTCATCGTGCATCCCTCCTCTCTCACGTCACACCCTCAAGGTCTGGACCAGGCGTCACAGCAGGTGCCCGAGGGCGTCGGTGACCTGCGTCTGCCACACCATGGTCCACGCGTCGCGATGCTGAGGCATGGCCTCGGTGCGCACCGTTCCGGACCGTCCCGCGGCAGAGCAGGCGGTCTTGGCGTTGCGGGTGGCGCTGGCGCCTGGCGGCAGGTACAGCCCGTATGGTGTCGGCACGGGCCATCAGGGGGCCACCGTGGAGGCTGCGCCCCACGGTCGTCAGCACAACCCTGCCGCACAGTAGCTCGCCCCTGGCGTTTCTCGGTCCACACCACGCGGCACGCCCAGCGTAGGCGATGGGCTCCGCCCATGACCCCATGCGTCAGTGCGTTTGCATCACGTAGGGAGAATATCGCGCTTCCGGGCGAGGGGCGCAATTCCCTGGCAGGGAATACCCGCAGGCGATCCAGTGACGCAGAGCGTGCGTGCATCAACGAGCGGTGGAGAAACGTGCACGGAGCACGAACCGCCATGGGCGGATGTGTCGGTGCCGGGGCCAGCCCGGCCGCGCAGCGTCACCAGGCGCTGCCCGGCTCACGCGGGGCGTGGGCTGCCCAGTCTCTGAAGACCTGGGCGGTGTCCGCATCGGCCGGAAAGAAGCACTCGATGCGCAGCTCCTGCACAGTCACATCCTGCGGTGTGCCGAGCGTAGCGATCGTGGTGAACAAGCGCAGTGACGTCTGGCCCTTGCGGAAGTGCATCGCCAGCACCGGCGACGGCAGTTCCTCTAGCGCCGGCACTTGCGACAAGGCTGGCACGCCGGGAGCGGCGAGGAGACGCTGCAGGAGCTCGGCGGTTTCCTGGGTTCCGTCGGCGATGGCGTCCGCCTGGACCCCGCGTAGGAAGTAGATGGCGACTTCCTGCCAATTGACGAGGAACGGACGGAGCCCATCGGGCGACATCAACCATTCTGCCATATTGACGGTGCCTGTGGACGCCGGAGCGGGCGATGGTCCCGTCAGAAAGGCCATGAGCCATCCTGCCCCCACGTTGGCGCGCAATACATTCCAGCGCCTGTCAACCACTATGGCGGGAAACGGCTCCTGCTGGGCCAGCATGTGATCGAGCGCGTGGTTGACCGTCGCCAGTTCAGGTGCGGTGAGGTCGCTTTCCCGCCAGGCCGGTGCGAACCCGGCCGCCAACAGTAACGCATTCTGCTGCCGCAGCGGCACGTCCAGCGCAGTGGCCAGGCGCAGCACCATCTCCCGGCTTGGCTGGGTGCGCCCCGACTCCAGGAAACTCACGTGGCGCTGCGGGGTGCCCACCGCGCCGGCCAAGTCCAGCTGTGACCGGCCGCGGTGCATGCGCCACCAGCGCAAGCGCGCTCCGAAACTGGTAGGCATCTGCATACAAGTTCCTCCATTGGGGGCCAAAGCAGCCAGGAGGTCTGCAGTACCCCCTATCAGCGCACAGCGAGACCCTGAGGCCATCGGCCTCAGGGTCGGTCATGGTGCCAATATACGTGTCATGCCCCGGCGGGGCGCCAAGACGCCTGAAAATGGTGCTGAGTAAGTGCCCGCCAGGCAGTCGGCGACAATGGAGCCGGTGGGGGGGGTTGCCCAACCCCCAAACAGGGGTGTACGCCACATTCGTGTAGAAACTCTCGCTAACGGCTTTCCGGTAGTAAATGATGTCAGCTAAGTCATCGCGTGTGCGTGCGGCCTTCAGACTCGCCTCCACCATAATCTGACGCGCCGCATGGCGATAAGCCGTGACGCCGATGAAGGTCCGCACTAGGGCCATATGGCGGTCGCGGGCAGTGCTGGCATCAGAGGCCGCCATTCCCTGCGGCACCCAGCAGTAGCAGGCGCAGCGCGCGATGTGGCGGACGATGGGCGGAGGAATCTCCGCGTACGGGACGAAGTAACCTTGCCGCTGAAACGTCTTCAACAAGAGCACTACTCCAACATGCGGTGCCGGCTGACGCGTGCGTTCTTCGGCAAAAGCCACCTCGAAGAGGTTGGGGGTATAGATGTCGTCCAGTTTTTGCGGTTGGGTGAGCCTTGAGACGGAGATACGCGGTATCGGTGTTGAGGTTCGCACTCATAAGAACGCCTCCGCAAGCTCCCGCGTGGTGAGTGGGCGCGAGTGTAGTGGGGGTAGGAGGGAATGTCAATGCTCTCGAAACCCCTCAGCACATCGCAGGAACTGGAGCAGACTGAGAGAGGGTTGCAGGGCCACCGTCGCCGAGCTTGCCGGACGTGCGAACATCGCCACCACGGCCAAGTATGATCGGCGCGGCGACGCGGCTAAACGCAAGGCGGCTGAGCTACTCACAGTGCCCTTAGTGTCGGCGCCCCCGCGTGACTGACAGCCGTCGAGGACCGGGACGCGTATTGACGCATTTACGAAGATACGTATGATGGAGTCGCAGTCGCCTCTGAACCCAACGATCGCGGCCACCATACCCTCGGCCGAGTGAAACATGGCGATGTGCCGCTACTCACGTAGCGGCACAGCACGGAGGAGGGACCACCATGCCTGCGCGGTACGACTGGGTCGGCTGGCTGGGGGAGCGGGACGCCCAGGTGCTCTTCATCTGGCTCATGCGTTGCCTTGAGGGCGGGACCTCGTTTGGAGACCCTTAAGTGCATGGTTGAGGGCTGGCGGGCGAATGCGCACCAGGCGCTCACGGCCGGCGACTACCGTGCCTGTGTCGAAAACTTTCTCGGAATGTCGGTCGACGCGCGAGTGTATTTCCTGCGTCGGGGGCAGATCGATCACCAGGATGAAGCCGATGACCAATCCCAGCTATGACACCGATTTCTATGCCTGGACACAGGCCCAGGCCCTGCAAGTCAAGGACTGGCCCGCTCTGGATGTGGAGCACTTAGCTGAGGAGATCGAGAGCTTGGGCATCAACGCCGAGCACGCCATCACCCGTCAACTCCAGAGGCGCTTGCTCCACTGCTTGAATTGGCGCTATCAACCGACGCATCGGACGCCGAGTTGGCGCCGTAGTATCCGGCAGGCCCGCGACACGATCGCCGACCGCCTCGAGCGCAGCCACAGCCTACGTGACGATCCGCTCCAGCGCGTGCCCCTGGCCTATCGGCGGGCTAGACGTGACGCGGCCGAGGACACCGGCCTCCCGCTGGCCACCTTCCCAGAGCTCTGCCCGTGGTCGATCGAGCAGGTGTTGGATGACGACTTCTGGCCGGAGGTTTGAGGTCGGTGGCCCCGACGCACGTGTCTCTCCGGCAGCACCGCATCCTGGCTTGGCTTTGGGCCGAAGAATAACGCCCGCGGGGCACTATGAGCGCGAGCCATCAGGATTTGGGGCGCGCCCCGGCAGCGCTTGGATTCGGCAAGGGTAGCGTCTCCACCTCGCTCCAAGGCCTCGCGGCGAAGGGGCTGGTGACGATCACCCAGACACTCAGCGGCAAGGCCGCGGCGGTGGACCTGACTGCCGAAGGGCGAACGCAAGTGCTAGTTGTGAATAAGGCACATACGTCACGATGATGCCTTACGAGTGGCCGCATCGCGGGCTGACGAGGAGGAACACAAGGATGAGTACGGTGCCCCCGAACGATTATGTCCCTCGCCTCCACACGCCGCTCTGCGAGCTCTTGGGCATTCCCCACCCGATTGTCCTGGGTGGCATGGCCAGTGGGACCGCGGCCGAGCTGGTTGCTGCTGTCTCAAATGCCGGGGGGCTTGGTATCCTGGGGGCCAGCGGGCGTTCCCCGGTAGAGATCCGCGAGCAGACGGCCCGCATCCGGGACCTGACGACCGCACCCTTCGGGCTGAACGTCCTCCTATTCTACCACGATGAGGTTACCGTGGAGACGGCGCTGGCGCAGCGGCCCGCCGTCGCCTCCTTCGCCTGGCCCACGGCGGATCAGGAGTTAGCTGAGGTGTTTGCACGGGCGCATGACGTGGGCGCGCGGGTGATGCATATGGTGGCCCGGCTCGACGAGGCCCAGCGGGCGGCGGAGGCGGGTGCGGATCTCATCGTGGCCCAGGGCAGCGAGAGGGGCGGGCACGTGGGGATGATGAGCACGATGGTGTTGGTCCCGCAGGTGGTGAGCGCCGTGGCACCCACGCCGGTGTTGGCAGCAGGGGGCATTGCCGACGGACGGGGGGTGGCGGCCGCGCTGGCGCTGGGGGCCGCGGGCGTGCTGCTGGGGACACGCTTGCTGGCGACCCCAGAGGCACCGCTCCATCCGCACTTCAAGCAAGCCATCCTGGCCAGCGATGGCCATGATACGGACTTACCGGAGATCCCCGATCTCATTACTGGGCGTGCCCGGCCGGGTGCCCTGGCCTGCACGTGGCGGAATACGCTCATTCAGCACTGGTCGGGGCGGGAATGGCTGCTACGGCGGCAACAACGACCCCAGGTGGCCGCTGACGTGGCGGCCGCTCGTGCTGCCGGCGACGCCGAGCAGGCCCCTCTGCTGTTTGGTCAGGATGCGGGCCTGATCGAGGCTATTGAGCCGGCCGGAGAGGTCATCGCCCGCTTCATCCGCGAAGCCCATGCCGTGATTACGGGCCGACTCGCGCCGCTCGCGCTCCCTCCAGCGTCGGCCTTGCCCTAACATCACCGCGCGTGATAAACACCGTATGGGGCGTTGCACGCGGCCCCTCGGACCCGTGACTCCTGACCGGAGGACGGCTGCGCCGGCGCGACCTGATTGGGCGGTGTTTACCGCAGGCCCGACGCACCCAAGGAGGAGTATATGGCATCCGAACGACTCCATCCCATCATCGAGCGTCCGATGGATGCGCTCCTGCTGACGTTCGATCTCCCTGCCGTGCTCGTCCAAATCAATCTCTACCGCTTTCTTGCAGAGGCCGCCTGGCGGGAGGACGCGGTGAATCACCGCCGTATCCGGTTGATGCTGCAGCAAACCAGACTCCATCGGCGTCGACGACGCGAGTCGCTGGTAGTCATTGATGATACCCTGTGTGAACATGCGGGGAGTCTCTTTGACTACGTGGACCGGCATTACAACCACAGCGACGGCACCTATCCCCTGGACCATAATCCCGTCACCAGCTTGTATGTGAGTGGCCCGGTACGATTTCCCCTGGGCCTACGCCTCTACCGCCGCTATGAGGAACTGACCCACTGGGAAGCCACAGTGGCCACGCATTTTCCGGATATCCCGATCCCGAGAGAAAAAAAGGCACGGAATCGGCTCCATAAGCAAGTAGACCCCGTGCTGCTCCAGGAGCCCGAGTTTCGGGCACGGCATGAGCAATTTCGGACCAAGATCGCGCTGGCTGTGGAACTGATCCAAGAGGCCGTCCGGCACAAAGTGCCCTTTGGAGTAGTGGCCTTCGACGTTTGGTCCCTGGCGGAGGACTTGGTCCGGGCCTTGGCGCGACGCCGGAAAGATTGGATCAGCCTGCTCAAAACAAACCGCCTGCTGGAAACCGCTAGTTTTCAGCTGCGAGACGTCAATGGCTGGGCGATGAAGCTGCCCGGCCCCCACATCGCCGTCGAAGACCTCGTGCCACTGATCCCGGTGAACGCCTATCGTCCCGTCAAAGTCCAAGAGCATACTTATTGATGCTTCACGCTGGCGGTCCGTATCCCCGGCCTGGGCAAGGTCCGGATCGTGGTAAGTTTTGAAACCGAGCAGCTCACGGGACGCTCGGTGGTGCTGGTGACGAACCGAGTCGACTGGAGTGCCGCCAAAATCATCGACTTGTATCTGCAACGGTGGCCGACGGAGATAGTCCAAACGCACATGACAAAATGGGGTCGTTTCCCCTGTGGGGTCCGTGGGGACCACGTAGCGAATCTCCCCTTGATCGTCGGTGACGATGACACGATCGATCAGCAGTTCTACCCGTGGTCTGCGTGGGGTCAAGGTCAGCTGGTCCAAGGTCGGCGGCACCTTTCGGCAACACGCGTCGAGTCCGTGGGCCACAGCCGCGATAGTCACCTGTGGCTGCGCCTGCGCGTCCAGCTGACGCAGCTGCTGAGACACGCCGTGTGGGGTCTGGGTCACCTCCTGTCGTGTGCGCTCGCACTCGTCATGCCCGATGATCTCGGCCAGAGAGACTTCCAGCACGCGGGCTTGCTGCCGTTCGAGCTGGGTGAGGGCGTCATGCAGGGTCGTCCATCGGACCTGCAGGGCGTGGGGCAGCCATTCGTCGCCGTGGGCACGCGCCAGTGCATGGGTGATGAGCGCGGGCTCGGTCAGGATCCGGCCGCGATCCTGCCAGACCAACGCCTCCAGGGTTCGGGCTGGGGCCAAGCGTGCCGGGCAGCGTTGCCCTTGAGCTGCCCGCAAGGCGTCGGTCCGACCGCGGCAGACGTCATCGTGGGACCCTGTAGGCAGGGTACGCCCCATCCAGGACAACTGACATGGGCCACCGCTGACCAGGCCGCGGAGCCAGTACTCATGGGCGGTGTGGTTCCGGCGGGCCCTGGGGGTATTGCGCGCGAACCTGGCTTGGACGGCCGCGAAGGTCTCCGCGCTGATGCTGGCCGGCACCGGGATGGGGATCCAGTCCTCGGGTGGGGCGGGCCGCCGAGTCTGCCCCGGGCCCACCGGGCGCCACGCGGACGGGCGTACCCGCGCTGGGGCAGGGCGGGTGCGCCCGCTGGAGGCGGTGCCATAGACCCTGGGGAGCAGAGGATCGCCCGCACGGAGGCCACATGCCCGCGTGGCTTCCCGCGACGGGTCGGGATCTGCGCCGCGGTCAGCCGCTTGGCGACGCTAGAGCGGGTGGCTGGCGTGTGGAGATCCGTCTACCAGGCGAAGCTCGGGGCCACCACCGCGGCCTTCCCCGGATCAAGCCGCAGGCGCTGGAGATCGCGCGGGCGGTCGGGGTCCAAGATAGCCCCAGAGGGCGCGACGGTCCACGGCAGCAGTGGGCCACTCCGTCATGTGGCCTGGCGGCCGCGGCGCATCCGATCGGCGATCACGGTGCGCTCAGACTCGGCCACGGCGCCCCGGATCTGGAGCAGCAGCTGATCAGGGGGGTCCTGACTCATGGGGCGGTCTAGACACTCGACCTGGCCGCCGCGTTGGGCGAGTTCGTCGAGTCGGAGCACTGGAGGGACCTCGTGACGAGCCCAGCGATCCGGCGCGGTCATCAGGACCCGCTCAAACGCCGCCATGGCAGCACGGTCCCGCAAGCCATCCAATCCAGGCCGGTTGAGTTGGGCCCCTCTGTCGCCATCATCCCGGTAGCGGTGCTCCTCTGTGAGAGGCCACTCGGGATGCGCGGCCACAGAGGTGTGGCGGCGCTCCAGTTGGTGCTCAATGGTCTGCGCTTGGTGTTGACGATGGGTCGACACACGACCAGAGAGGGTGATTTCCATGGGACGCCTCCTGCTGGTGTGCTGGGGCAAGACACCGCGTGGCATCAGGCTCCATGGCCCACCGCAGAAGGCACTGATAGACAGCATCCCACCGTCGCTCGCCGTCATGCCGTGCGATCACGGGACGACGAATCTGCCAAGACGGCTTCATGGGCTCCTCCTGCGCACAGTGCATATCCTCCGCAGGAGGATAGCTTGCGGACCGGTTTAGTGCTGACCGGTCGCGTGCCGCAACCGCAGGGGGCGCCGCCACCAGGACCGCTGGAGGGTACCCCACCGGGTGCAGCAGAATCTGTCATTGGTGATTGTACCATTGAACCGTTTGATCAGGACAGTCAGGGGCAGCTGGGCTGCAACGAGTACCGCATGCGAAGTACTCAAGCCATGGGGGAACATTGGTGTCTGGTCTTCGTGGCCTATTCGTTGTTGCATCTGCCGTGTCTGTCTACCGTACCGGATCGAATGAAGGGCCTCATCCACACCATTGGGGACGCCTGTCGGCAACAAGGGCGTGCGGTACTTCAGAGGCTCTTGGTGTTCATCCATGACCAGTTATCCCAGGGCGCCACAGCTGACCATGTCTTCGCGCAGGTATTTGCCAAGCAGCGGGGTATGGTTCCCGTATGATCTATTGGACTGCTCCAAATCACAACAGTCGAGTTAATTATTTGACCTCTAATGTATTTGCTGTTGGAAGATATATCTGCTTTGCACCAGCGGATGGACCAAGCAACAGGGCAATCCACAGCGCTGCGGAGGCGCGAGGATGGGCATCAGCCATGGGCAAGCATGTACGAGACACAGTTCGTGAGTATCGACCGGATAAATTGCATTTATTTGTGGCAACACCCAAAGACGCCGCATTGCTGCTCGGGCATGAATGGGATCATATGCCAGATACACAACTCTATGAAGACCAGGGAATCTCTGGAGGCTACCTACCTTCTTTCTTTATCCCAAACTAAGGCGTTGCAGCTATCGCCTTATCATTCCATGGATTCGTATAGATGTTGATCGTACCTAAATGAAGAAACGGTCAACGGCAATTAGCGTGCCAGAGTATGGCAGTGACACTGTTGCGACTGCTATAGTATAAGTAGCTGCAAGTCATACTATAGCCACAGATAAATTGGATGATCAAAAGTTGGCCAAAATAGTATCAATGGTCTGGCGCAATCTGTACATGTGTTTTCTGCTTGGAGCTAGTACATGAAATCAAGGAATTTTCATTCATTCCGAGCTTTATCGCAGTGACCGCAATTCAACTGCATCATAATCTGCTGGCGATACCGTCGCATTCTGAACCGGCATTTATCTCAGGACTGCCCGCAGAATCGTTCCGAACCTCGGCAGCAACTTCTGGTACTGTAGGAGCATTCTTTCAAGTTATGGACTGGAATTAACTAAATGTTAAATAGGTTTATAGTCCACATACGGTGCTTGGTAATGAATATAGTCCAAGGTATGAGGCCACGACTCAGCTAATGGGGGCCCTGGTTATGGTGTCACAACTCGCGAGGAGCCACATTGATGGAAAAAAAGGCAGTTGATTCGCTGTACTATCAAACCCGTACCTGGTGATCGCAACGGGAAAACTTTGAAGCCTACACCAGCGGAAGGCAGCCACCTTAGCGTAACCATCCCCTCTTTTACCCCACCTCACCCGAGCGTGGGGATTTTTTACCGATCCCCTGCTGAACATACGACACCCTATCCACATCCGCCATCGACATGACTGCCTTCCGTGCTTCCCTGCGGTGCCCAAGCACTCGTCGCGAGTCGAACACCAGCCAGTACCGGGGTAGCATGGCACGGTCGTCGTATGCATCGGCAGATTGCACCGCGGTCGGTAAATTCTGCTCCCCTCGTCCATGGCCTTCCTCCCCGTCTGTCATCCTGCGTGTGCTCCCAGGACGCGCCTTCCTTGGCGGACTCTGGGGTTGCAGCTCTCGGTATCATCGCGGTCCCCATGGCATACCTTTTGCGATAGCCTCTAATCATCGGTCGCGATGCTGCCCCAGAGAGCACTATCACCACTCACCAGGGAGAGCGCTATGGGCGAACCCCAAGACGTATGTGCGTTGACGGACGAGGAACGGCACCTTATCAGACTCTTGCGCCACAGCCCACAGTCGGTTACGACGATGGCCGAGGCCCTGTACATCAGCCCCGAGCAGACCCAGGATGTCTTACAGAGTCTCGACCGCAAAGTCGGCATCGTGCGCCTCTTCCGCTACGACACCCTCCGCTACGGACTGGCGGAATAGACACGGCCATTATATGAATATCCTTCATGATTTATATGATAATAATTCGTTGGATTTTTGCATCGTAAGGGACGATATTATCTATCAAGCGGTTGGTAGATCGAACCGCACACGATAGAAGACGGCCATACACAAGAAGTAAAGGAGATCACGATGCACGCCAATGGACATACCACCGTATGGGGAACGCATAGCGGTGTCAGCCGAGCAACAGACGGTAAGGGATGGTATCAGCAGCTGACAGAATGGTGGGTCGCCCACAGAGCCGCACGTCGCGACGCAAAGCTCGCAATCCTCAGAGCACGCTGGGATGCCAGGCGCGAAGCGGTCCGTCCCCTGCATGCTGACGCCGCGATAGACATGGTTGCATCAACGCACGCGTGCTCAACAACCACGGCATTCTACGACCTCACCGTGTAGACCATAGAGGCGGGCCTCGTCCACGGCGACCCGAGTTCACCCCCGAACCATCCGCGCGGACGTGGGGCCGCTGACACTCGCCGCTCTCGTGACCCAGCGTTCAAGGCCGTGCGTTCCCTCACGGCCGTTTTTTCCCCTTGCTAGTGACGCGACTATGTCCCCAAACAAACACCCCGCCCGCCTCGCCTGGCACCATTCTTGCGCAAGTTATGTTTGGCAGCCCATCATCTCTCTCGTACCAGGAGGGTTCACCATGCCCGAGTTCATCGTCGCCATTGACCATATTACCTACTATGCCGTCCAAGCCGAGGATGAAGTCACGGCCATTGATCTCGTCCTGGAGGGTGAGGGGCAAGAGATTTCCTCCGAGACGCGCGATGCCTATATCAGCGAGAATGAGAGCAGCGACCCGCGACCACACGCGTGACCGGCTTTGCACAACAAGTCGGTTTCGGACTCATTTTTTTGATCGTCAGCGATCTACAGTTATCAATAGAACGCTCAATCTTGAGTTTTTGTGCAAAGCCGGCTGCACGGCACGACGCAAAGCTTGCCACCCTCACTGCACGCTGGGATGCCAGGCGCGAAGCCGTTCATCCTCTCCATGCTGACGCAGCGGTAGACATGGTTGCGGCAACGCATGTGTTCTCAACAACCACGACGCTCTGCGACCTTGGCGTATAGATACGAAGGCGGACCCCGTTCACGCGACCCCTGATCACCCCTCATTCCAGGCCGTGCTTCCCCGCACGGCCTTTTTCTTTTTCCGTATTCATTGCGCCGACCCCTTCACTGACTAACCATAATTCGCGCCACAGCGTCCAGCAGTATATAACCAGCATCCACAGCTCGCTTGCCCATCGGGGACCACAGGCGTATGGTGAGCCTTGCATGGTATGGTAGGTATCCAGATCATTCGGAGGAAAAACACATGGCGACGATCCCAGAGATCGAGGCACGCATCCACGCGCTGTGGGCCAAAGGAGACGCACGCACCCTCGACGAATCGGTAGAACTTGGTCAACTGCTGACTGCACTGGAAACCGAAATGCCGCCGGGGGATTTCTATACGCATGTCCTGGATGTTCTCCACATTCCCGCACGCGCCGCGCAGCAGTTCATGCAACAGTACCGCGGGTCCCAGGGGACTTCTTGACACCCCTGCCCAGGCGGCATAGGATGCGGCCGACACGCGGTGATATGGTGGCAGAGCCCTCTGCATCGATCGAGGTCAAGTGGTGCTTGACGAGAACTCATACTCGCAGGGCAAGACCCTGGGGAGGGAGCAATGCACGTGGTGGGATTCGACCATGTGGTGGTCAATACCCAAGATGTGGAGCGCGCCATGCACTTCTATCATGAGGTACTCGGTCTGGAACTCCTGCGACTGGAGGAATTCCGGGCCGGGAACGTCGGTTTTGTGTCGGCCCGGATCTCCCCCGAGACGATCATCGATATCCGTCCCATCGCCGCCAGGGAGCGTGTGACCCCGAACATGGATCATTATTGCCTGGTGCTTGGCCCGACGGACATGCACCACCTGCATGCGGAGCTGAAGGCCAAAGGTATTCAGGTCGAGGACACGGTTCGTCCGGCCTGGGGGGCGCAGGGCTATGGGCAGCAGTTTAAACTCTGTGACCCCGATGGGAACAAGCTTGAACTGCGCTGTAATACGGGTTCCCAGACCGCGTGAGGGCCCAGCACCTTGGCCGGGATCCACTGACCATTGCTAGAAGAGAGTATCACGACGCGTAGCGGCCCGCAAACCGTGAGCTTTGGGCTCGCAAACATGGGCAGTTTTCGGCCCATATTCGGTGCCAACAAGGACCGTCTCTACCCACACCCGCCATTGACACCCCGCGCCGCCCGGTTATGCTTGACTATGTATGGAGAAGAAATACAACAACTCGCTGACCCTTGCTGACCTGAGAGAAGCTCTCAAGGAATTAGCCACAAAAGAAGACCTGAAAGCCCTTGCTCCCCAAGAGACGGTCAACGCTATGATGGAGACCGTGGCCGAGACCAAGGAAGGCGTCACCGAGCTCAGGGGACTCATGACGGAGATGATGGAGGAGCTCAC